>Ga0123356_10008116_pt1 | contig 10458 bp, 9 predicted proteins | sample TergutEmb28metaG_2_FD_92546 | JGI IMG/M metagenome (GOLD analysis project Ga0123356, IMG submission 92546) | Embiratermes neotenicus P3 segment gut microbial communities from Petit-Saut dam, French Guiana - Emb289 P3 | ecosystem: Host-associated > Arthropoda: Insects > Digestive system > Gut ... | reverse complement strand
CGGCGGCCTGCTCGGAGCAGATTTGTGCGCCTGGGACGGGTGTGACGGCGGCCTGCTCGGAGCAGATCTGTGCGCCTGGGACGGATGTGACGGCGGCCTGCTCGGAGCGGATCTGTGCGCCTGGGACGGGTGTGATGCCGGCCTGCTCGGAGCAGATCTGTGCGCCTGGGACGGGTGTGATGCCGGCCTGTTCGGCGCGGATTTGTGTTCCGATCCTGACTTTTGTGGAGCTCGACCCGCCGAAGCAACCGCAGTCAGGCCGAGAACGACCAGCAATATGGAAAATCTCTGCACGGTGCGCTTTCCTAGGTTGCTCAGATTCATCGCCGCTCCTAAATCTCATTTCTCACAAACACACCCGTAGGAAATAAGTTCTGTGCAGCTACCCCGTTGACCAGATTGGCGCGTTCGCAGAGAGCTTGTGATCCGAGTGGTAACGGGGCGCAACGCGCACCACAGCGTTGCAGCCGTCGCGGGCGGATAGTCGATCCGGAAATTGGCCAATAAACCCGCTTCTACGAAGCCCACTTGACCGCACCGTGCGGACGGGGTTCGATGCAACGGCTAAGCCAGCTGAATTGAAAGCTGCCGTTTAGAACAATGAATTCCCGCGGTGTCCGGGAAAGTCTTTTTCGAAGCGAACCCGCTAATAGCGGAAGGGGCGCTCCTCGTGGCTGGTCCAAAAGTAGGCGAGGATGATGACGCTGGCGACGGCCGCGTACGCGCACCACACCGACGTGAACGCATAACGCTTAATCGCCATCACGATCAGCAAGATCGCCAGGTTGGCCGCACCGAAAACCACCATCATCCGAATCTGCGAGAAAAACAGCGAGCCACACGTCGCTATGATATAGAGCAACGCAACCAGAGTATTGTTGGTCGCCGGATTCATATACACGATGCTGTTTCGCTCAACATAGACCTGCAGGGGGAATGCGGTGAGCGCCCACAAAACGTAAAGGGTAACGGCTCCTCCGAGCAAAACGAACGGCAGCATCCGCCGCCGGCTTTTCGCGTTCGGCTCGAACAACAAAACGCTAAGCGGCGCCAACAAAGGCAAAAGCCCCTGGGCATAAAGCATGAACGCGGCGCCCATGTTGTGGGCGACTGAGCGGGAAAGGATCCCATCCAATCCTAGCCAGACAAATCCTTCAATGAACTGATGCACCGCAAACAACATAGGCATCGCGGCAAAGAGCAGTTCGCGCCGATGTTTCACCTTTGTCAGGGTAGCCACCCCGGCGGCACCCAGAACCGCGCTGCCCCCAAAGTTCACCGTCGCAGAAAAACACATAGCTCACCCTTTCCGCCGGGAGGCCGAGTCCTACCGTGGCTTGACGCAAAGCATTGCTGAAAACTGGAATACATCTTAATTGGTGCGCAATTGCTTTGCGTTTCCGTAATTCGCGACGGAGATGCCGTCTCGATCCGTATGGAACTTGCCGACAACGACGCGGATTGCTGGAGGTCAAGACGTCTGGTTCCAATCACCCCAATACCGGTCCGGCTCAGGCAGTGCCTCTCGGCACAGCTTGGCCAACACTACGTTCTTTCCACATCGGCAGCAGGGGCACGGACCGCCACTGTGCAAAGGGCACGTGGGGCGAAGGTGCGAGCGAATGGGCAAAAGAACGGAAGGTCGTCAGCATGCCCAAGAAGAAGACATGTCAGCCGCCGCTCGGAGGAAGATCGCAGCCGCTCAGCGCTCAGCGGGCGCGGTGGGGGAAGCCAAAGGCTGCCCCGGAAAAGTCCAGTTAAGAAGGCACCGCGGTCCGGGACGGGAAGGCAGTTGGGTCAGTTTCGCTTGATGTCATTGCGCTCCCGTCCGTACCTTGCCCGAATTGCCGATCAAGATTGGGCGCACTCGGCCACTGAGCCTCATTGCCCGATCAGAGTGACTGCAAAATCCGCCGGTGTCGGCTTCAATCCCCCAGATTCACCAGAAGTGGAAACAAAGCATGAACAGTGATTACGGACAGATGAGCGTCTAGAATTGACGCGCCCGCTCCATCATTTCTATCAACACTTCTCTGGTCTCGATTGGGTTGCTCACTTCGCGCAAGAATGCAATGCGGGCGCCACGCATGCCGTCCTTGGTTTTCAAGCGCACATGAAAACCGAGACGGTCGACAGACGTCAACACAGCTTCTTGCGACTCCATGCCAGCAAACGTCCGGGCAAGTAGGATTAGGGTATCCTTATGGTCCGCATTCATGTGCTGGATGATTTCCGCTGCTGAGTCAGCCAGCGGGTCTGGATGCGCACGGCCGTATTCCGGTGCAGAAACCCAACCCATCACCCCAAAACCCCCCACGTAGTAGACGTCCAGCACATCCATCCGGTAAAAGGAGAAATCCTGAAAGTCCACCCAGTATCGGCTGTTATCGTATCTCGCCAAATACAGCTTGCGCGCCTGCGCGACATCCAGCTCGGGAATCGACACAGCATTTCCGATTAACGTGATCCTCGATGCTCCTAGCGGATCGCCGGTGGCGTCAGGTTGGGTTACAAGCAGGCTGGCGCGCGAGTCCGCCTGCAGGTTGTGAGTATGCATGGCCATTGTGCTGATGAGAAAGATGGGACGACCGTGCTCGTCCGACGCATACGGCATTACCGATCCGAAGGGGAACCCCGGATGTTGGCGCGAAAGAGTTGAAAGGCTACCAATCCGCGCTATGTAGACCAAAGTTCGCGCACGCTCGGGGAACGAAGGTTCCGGGATTTTGGGCTGATCGCTGGCTGCTGCCGGACCTGCATGCTTTCCGATGGATGAGGAAGACATCGCTTATCCTCTTCTGGCAGTGTAAATAGTCGTTTTCTGGTTGTACACAGCCGGCTCAGAAATCATCTACGCCCTGCGGGCCCGCTGACAGATTCGCCCCATCGCCCAGGCCTACGACGTTGTCTGCCGCCAGCGCATTAAGCAGTTGGCTGCAGCGGCCTCGGAGAAAGCGGCCGTCGATCCTTCACCGGACCGGGCGCTCCAACTCACGGAACCATCTACATGCCGCACGAGATCCTTGGAAAGCGCCGCAAGCGTGCGGCGGATCGTCGACGGATCCGTCGATCTCGCGCATGCGTTCAGGTGATCACGGCAATGAGGTCCGCTGGCGTCGGCGGTTCAACTTCGTCCCTGGCAACCATGTTTTCAATCAGTTACGAGCACCGTTCAACTCAATCCGGTCCCAATCTGTCGCAAAAATTCTGCTTGCCGGTGGGAGTTTGCCTCAGTACCGGCCGCAACAAGAAACGGTTTCACGAACTCACTCGGAAATGGCCCAGAGATGTTCGCCTACACGCGCACCACCTCGTCAGTGGCGCCCTATGAGAAGAACATCATTGACCCGTATCCCGGGCACTATCCCGAGGCTTCATCAAATTATCGTAAATAAGTTGATAAGGTTGCGAAGACACTGACAAACCCCCCATATAGGGATGATCCATTGCTGCCAGGAGGAAAATCAGCAGCCCGAGCAACGTTGAGGTCAATGCCGTCATCCAGACGTGCATTTTTTTGGTTGTGCAGGTGAAAGCACCAGGTTACGGCGATGTTGATCACGGCCCCGATCAGAACGAGCGCCCACAACGCACCCGAGAGGCCCGCCGTCACGCCCAATACCCGGGATCTCCGCCGCTCTATGAGTTCGTTAAACTGTCGGTAGGCCTCTGCGTGTAAGGCCTTCTGTCCCTCCGAGCGAGGCTCAAAGGTAGCAAGGTCATTTGCAAGGTCGGCGGCGATGCGAACGTTTCCCGTTGGGACAACGCCCTTTCGTTGTTGCGGCCAAGCCTCATCAATCACCTCGAGGGTGTACCTGCGCACGTCTTCTTGCAGGCGCCCGCGACTCGGTTCCGGGTAGTGGCTGACATCGAAGTAAAGGGCCGCCAGAGAGTGGCTTCGCGATCAACCTTCGCTTCTGTTTCTGTGAAAGTGGACCAGACGCCGATCAGGAGCAGGCCGAGCGGGATGCCGTATAGAAGGGTGATGGCACCGAAATAGTATCCCACAATGTCGTTGTACGAAACGATAGCGTGATGGAGGGAAGGCACCCATCTTCGGGTTATGGTGAGCCCCGTGATTCCGAATGAGCAGAATACCAATACGCTGATAACGTCGAACAGCCAGTTCGGAAGGTTATAGATCCACAGCCAGTAGGTCATGAGGCATCACTGGTTGAATTTGATCACTGGAAAATCGGGCCTACGCGGAACCCGAAACTTGCTCGAATAGGAGAACCCCCCATTGTGGGGTCGGAGGTGGTACGGGCTCATGACCGGCTCCCGGGCGCCGAATACTTCCCACGTTATCCTCTCTGCAATTGGCGGGTGGCTTTTCGCGATCGTTCACACGCGCGGCGCAGTACACTCACGCTGCCATAGCCAATGACTTGGCTACGCCGGCTGCCAAGAGACTCCCGGTTGCATTCGTGCAGCAAGGGTCGGACCGCGTGAAACTTCGACTTCAGCTCGGCGAGAGTGTTTACCCTCGTGAAGCATAACGCCGGTCGGTAGTCCGCTTGACGTAACTATGTTGATACCTTTGTCTCAACGAGGAATCGCTAAAAGAGTTCCATCTACACTGTTTTCTGAAACCGTGGGTTGAGTTCATGGCCAATGATCGATGGTTCTTTTTGGCGAAAAATGGGTGGAATCCGCGGCTTCGCTATGGAAAAGACCACACATGAGCCGGTCTGCACCCGCCAGCATTCCGGAGACACCGGCGTTCCTCTACCGCTGCGGTGCATTTCTTAACTCCGGCGCGATCTCGTAGGCTTTGTTGAATTCTGCCTGCGATTCCGCTTGGTTTCCTCCCTGTTGAAGCGCTAACGCCAGATTGTAGTGAGCCTCCGCGTAGCGCGGCTTGAGGCGAACGGCATCCGCAAACTCTTGCCTGGCCTCGTGAATCCTCCCAGCTTGTAGCAGCACCAATCCAAGATTGTTGTGACCTTCGGCGAAATTGGGATCCAGGCGCAAGAGTTCGCGGAAAACATTCGCAGCGCCAGCGGTGTCGTTCTTTTGGCTGAGCACCAGTCCCAGTTGTACCCGCGCGTCGGCGTATTTCGGGTCGAGACTGATGGCGTTGTTCAGTTCGCGAGAGGCTTCGTCTAAGTTTCCTGATTGCGCGAGCGCCAAGCCAAGATTGTAGTGAGCCTCCGCCAGATCTGGGTCGCACATCACTGCCTGGCGGAACTCGTCAAGACCGTGCGCTTTGTCATTCTGGCGCCACAGCAGCAGTCCGAGGCTGGAGTGAGCCTGGGCATAGTCTGGTTTCAGATCGAGTGCTTTCTTGAAGGCTTCCAGAGCTTGCGCGGCGTCCCCTTTGCGTTCCCGCGTAACCCCCAGGTAGTAGTAGCCGGTCGGAAGTTCCGGACTCTCCTCAATCGACTTCCGAAACAGAGCAAGAGCGTCGTCAAGTTTCTGCGCTTTCAGAGCGTCGACGCCCTGCAGGATAAGTAATTTCGCTTGCGCAAGACGGGCGCGAAACTGCTTCAATCCGCTGATCTCGCTTAGCTCCTTTCGTGCCGCGTCGATGTGACCCTGGGTTCGCAAGGCCATGCCCAAGCTGTAGTGCGCCTCCTCAAAATCAGGTTTCAGCTCGATTGCACGCTGGAAGGCTGTTATGGCACCGGACAAGTCGCCCGTCTCTTTCAGCTCCCTTCCAAGATTGAATTGCGCCTGAGGGTCGTTCGGATCGGCGGCTACGGCTTTGCGGAATTCGGCGAGGGCGCCGGCGTGATTGTCTTGCCGGCGCAAGGTTACGCCGAGAACCGCGTGTGCACTAGCAAGTTGCGGATTCAGCTGGAGGGCGCGGCGAAAGTCGCCTGCCGCGCTCGCCAGACTGCCGAGTTGCCCCTCGGCCAATCCCAACTCAAAGTACAGTTCCGCGGAAGGCTTCACCGCGATCGCCCGGTCGAGCTCCCTTCGAGCACCAGAGGGATCGTTCTGTTCCATATCAATGCGCGCTATCAGCCGATGCGCCGGGACATTGGCAGGATTAATACCCGTGGCGAGGCGTAGTTCCTTAAGCGCAGAGGCCGGGTTGTGCAGATCGTACCAAGTGGAGCCTAACCCGTAGTGAGCGTCCGCCCATTTCGGCTTGAGACGCAACACGGCGTCGAACTCTTCAACCGCTTGCCCCGCTTCCCCTTTGTATTTGAAAGCCAGGGCCAGGTCGTAATGGGTTAAGGCATCGTTGGGCTCAAGCTCTAATGCCTTGCGGTAGTTCGCAATCGCCTGGTCCCAGGATTGCTCTCGAGAGAGCTCGATCGCAGCGCGCCGATAGGTCTCAGCCGTTTGCGCAAAACAAGGCGCTGCAATCGCCAACAGCAGAACCGCGAAAGCCCTCATGGCTGAAGCCTGGCAGGGTGAGCCTGGCGGACAACTCTTCCCGATGGGAGTTCGTGCGGGTAGCGGGCGAAGCTTGCCGCCCCGCCCGCAAGCTTAAGTTCACTCATCACCAGACAAACTTCGCGCTGACCTGCCCAATGCGCATGGGGCGGGCGCTGGTGATGTTTCCGAAGGTTGAGCTGCTGATGTTTCCGCTCGGGTTATAGAATTGCGCATGGTTGAAAACATTGAAGAATTCACCCCGAATCTCGAACGATTTGGATTCGGTGACCGGAATCGTCTTCTGCATCCCCAGATCGGTGTTGTTGATGCCGGGACCGTGGAAGAATCGGCGGTTCGCCGTACCGAAAGTTCCGCAGTCAGGACTGGCAACGGTTCCAGTGAAAAAACAGTTGGTCGCGGCAAATGCACTCTGATCAAAATATGTGTAGGTGCCAGGAGTACTGCGAGGGTTCATGGTGTGAATCGGGCCGACGAGATTGGGCATATCGGTGGACGGGCTGCCCGCGAGCGAGGAGTCACCCACGCTTTGATTCATCTGGATGGGAAATCCCGTCGAAAAGCGGGTAATGCCTTGCAGTTGCCACCCTTGCGTCAGCCTTCTGGGCAGACCCCGGAAACCCCGATCGAAGGGAATGGCCCAAATATAGCTGACCACGAAGTTTTGGCGAACATCGGTGGACGACAGGCCACGGCTAAGCCTGGCATTTTCGAAGTTGACGAGGTCGGCGAAAGCTGAGGAATCATCTAAGCCTTTCGCAAACGTGTACGCAGCCAGAAAGGTTACATCGTTGGCTTTACGTTCCACCGTCACCTCACCGGCATTGTAGATGGAGTTTGCGACCAAGCGGGTGAAGGTGTTTCCATAGCCGAAGCAGAGCGCCTGCGCCGCCGGACAGTAGTTCGGGTTGAGAAGCTCATTTCGCGTACCGTAAACGGGTGGTCCCCCGTTAAGCGAGAACGTATCCTGCTCTGCGTTGGGCAGGCATCCGGTAGCACCGGTAGATGTGTCAGTATAGCCCTGCGCGGTCAGTTGCATGCAGAACGCGGCGTTGCCCGGGTTGGCTTCGGACTGCGATATGAGCCTATGGCCCTCGGTCCCGACGTAGGCCAGCGTCAGCACGGTCGATTTGGTCAGTTCACGCTGAATGGAAAGATTGAAATGCTCGGCATAAGCGAGCTTGTTATGGGTGTCGTATCCGGGGAAATAGGACATCGGCTCGTAAACCGCGAAGCTGAGCGTCTTATTGGCCGGGCTCCCGGGAATCGGGATGGTGAAGGGAAACCTCTGTCCCTCGCCGTCGGTGCCTCCGTCCAGCCGATTTCGGAAAGGTTCCTCAAACGGTACCGGCCCGGGACTGCTCCAGTACAATCCAAACGGAGCGTCGGCCACCTCGTAAAACAGGTTCAGGTCTTCTATCGACGTGTAATAGATGCCGTAGGCTGCGCGGATACTGGTCTTTCCCGGTCCGCCAAAAACCTTTCCCAGCACCCCTTCGCTGAAGCCTGGCGAGTAGGCAAGGCCAAGGCGCGGCCCGAAGTTGTTGTATCGCGTGGGAGCAAGCGTCTTGGGAACGCCGGGATCGCCCGGAAATACGAGGCCCTGGGGGGAATTCGGAAAGACCTGGGACTGCTCTCCCGGAACCCAGGTCTGGATTTTGCCCTGGGTGTCATACCAAGGCATGCTCACTTCCCAGCGCAAACCGAGGTTCAAGGTAAGGTTGGGCTTTACTTTCCAGGTATCTTGGGCGTAGGCGCCACCGTAGCGAGTTCGGGAATCCAGGAGCTGCAAAGCAGCCTGGGTATAGCCAGCTTGGGCCTTCGGAGCTCCAATAAGGTAGTCGGCGAAATCGACGCCCGTGACAGAGCCGTCGAAGACGAAAGCTCCATCCTGGCTGGCCAGGTTGCGTTCGTTGACCTGGAGATAGCGGAATTCTCCTCCGAACTTAAGGGTATGCCGGCCCGCTACCTTCGAAAACCCATCCGATACCATGTAAGTGTTGTTGGGCTGGAACGTAATCAGAGAGGGTGCGCCGATGGTGAAGTTGTTGAAATAGAGTTGGGGCACATACTCGGGATATCCGGGGTAGGCGTCGGGGATGATCCCGAGCGTACCGGCACCAGTCACAAAACCGAGAGAGGAAAGCGACGCCTGCCCGCCCGTCGGGTTGTCCAGGTGAGTTGAGGTGCGGAAGAAACTGGCCCGCGCCTCGTTCACAGCGGTAGGTCCGATCGTCTTGGTGTCACTAATCACGAATTGCTGGGCCCGCGTGGGAGTCTGAGCGGGGAATCCTGGCACGGTGGCGCCGCCAGAAGGCAGGGCGCTGAGAACGGTCGAATCGTCGAAGTGATAGTAGAACGACCAGTTCCCAGTCTTTCGATTGTTGAAGTCGACTCGCTCCCCGATCTTATTGTCCGTAACGGTATTTCTTTGGCTATTGTTCGAATATGTACCCGCGGTGGAATCAATGTTGGGTTGGGGAATGTACTTGAGGGTTCCAACCGCCGCCGGCGACCACGCACTCTGGGGAATTATGCCGCCGGGAAACACGCACGTGCCGGCCTGAGCGTCCGTCAGCGTATTGCAGCCGGCAGTCCAGTACGGTTCGCCGCTCGTTACCGCATAACCCAACCGTTGTGAGAGCCGCGTCGGCCACCCGCACGCCGGACAAGTTCCGCCGGCAGTGCCATCCACTGTGCCGGTCAATACTCCAGGCCCGAAATTGCCCTGAAACTCGGCAGACGGGGGCAGGTCAACGATGCCGGTTTCTGCGCCCTGCACCTGTCGAGTTCCTTGATAATCTGTGAACCAGAACAACCTGTCCTTCCAGAATGGGCCGCCGGCTGTAAAACCGAACTGACTACGCCGCAGCTCGGACTTGTTGGCGAAGAAGTAACTAACGGCATCCATCTTGTCGTTGCGGAGGAACTCGAACACGTCGCCATGGAATCCGTTGGTGCCCGACTTTGTGATGGCATTCATCACCGCGCCACTGAATTTTCCATATTCTGCGTCAAAGCTGTTGGTAATCAGGCGAAACTCCTCCACCGAATCGAGGTTCGGAACCAGTCCGGCCCCGAGATTCCGCCCCTCGCTGACATCGCCGCCATTCACGAGAAACGCGTTGGCGGTCTCGCGCTGGCCGTTCACTGAGACATTGCCGGCGTTGTCAATGTAACCTGAAACGGGCCTTGCCCCGGTTCCGGAGCTGCCACCGATAGTCACAGACCCGTCCGGCGCCACCCCGGCCTGCAGGCCGAGCAGGTCAAGGTAGCTGCGGCCGTTCAGCGGCAGCGCGAGCATCTTCTTCGAGTCGATCACGTCCCCTAATTGCGTACTCTCCGTCTCCACGCGCGCAACGTCCGCAGAAACATCGACGTGTTCCGATACCGTGCCGACGTCCAGCGTAATATCGAGATGAAGTTGATCGTTCACCTGCACCGTGATATCCGTCCCCGTGTAAGGTCGGAAACCTCGGGCAGTTGCGGTGACCTTATAGTTCCCGGCGGGCAAGGCTAGGAAGTGGAATGAGCCATCGGCAGCCGAAGTGACTTCCTGGCTGAGATTGGTCTGTACGTTAATGATAGTGACCTTGGCATCGGCAACGACCGCCTGCGCGCGGTCACGAATAACACCCGTGATTGAGCCGGTCACATCCGCACGCGCCACAATCGAGCTAAAGACAACTATTGAACCGATGAAATACGAGAGCCTGAACCACAGATGGCTTTTGTCCACAGGCACCCCCGCAACGGTGCGGGTACAATGCCACAAAGAGTTGGAAAGAATCAAGGCGGAATGTGGCACTGCCAAATTCGTTTCCACAGGATGAGAAACGTGGTTGCCCGTAGGCGCGCTTGCCGCCACTCGACATCGTCAAATCTACTGCAGAGATCACTTGGCATCTGGTTCGTGACCTGGGCGATTCGTTATAAAGCGGATTGGGACTATAAGCTCAACTGCCGAGCTAAGCCCGTGCGATGGGGCGAGGTTGGTATTGGTTACGTACTTGCTGCCTCGGCTTCGAAGTCGCAGTCAAACCAGCGCAGAGGCATACAAAACCAGGCCAAGTCACTCGGCGACTGATTGCTCGCTTCCTTTGACGATCT
>Ga0123356_10008114_pt1 | contig 10459 bp, 13 predicted proteins | sample TergutEmb28metaG_2_FD_92546 | JGI IMG/M metagenome (GOLD analysis project Ga0123356, IMG submission 92546) | Embiratermes neotenicus P3 segment gut microbial communities from Petit-Saut dam, French Guiana - Emb289 P3 | ecosystem: Host-associated > Arthropoda: Insects > Digestive system > Gut ... | reverse complement strand
TATCTCCAATTCTTTTACCCATAATTCCATTTAAAAGGTTTTCACTCAAAGGACTTGTAATGGGTTGGCTTATGGCAATATTGATGCTCTATTTCAACTTTTTAGGTACAAGTATTTTTGAAATTGTATCATGGTTTCTACTTATTGGAGGAATTTCATCCTTTATGGCTATGAATTTCACAGGTGCATCTACATTTACATCGCTATCGGGAGTACAAAAAGAGATGAAATTATCGTTACCTCTTCAAATTTTCGGCACAGCATTAGGTTTCATAGGTTGGATTGTAACACGATTTATTTAGAAGATTATGAATGGATTAACATATTTAAAAAATATAAATACACTACTACTTGATAGCGAAAAATGTAATGGCTGTACAATGTGTACTATTGTTTGTCCTCATGCAGTATTTACAATAATAGATAAAAAAGCATTCATTCAGCATAAAGATTTGTGTATGGAGTGCGGGGCTTGTGCAATGAACTGTTCCACAGGCGCGATTACAGTTAAATCGGGCGTTGGGTGTGCAGCGGGAATTATTACAGGATTGCTTCGAGGAACGGAACCTACCTGCGATTGCGGTTCCGGAGCTTGTTGTTAAAAAACGGATCATGTAGCATAATAGTTTATGACATATTTTCACAAACAGGAGTAACTATTAATAGCGTTACTTGGGCAACTAGCAATTCATAATGAGATATACAAAAAAATCTCAGTAGCAAGAATCTTATACAGATCCCCGGCGTTTTAAAATAAATAATTATCTTTGGGAAATTTTTCCAAGACCTTTAATATGTTTAAAACTTATAAAAAGTATAAAAACGGAGGAGAAGTATTAATTCATTCTGAAGTTGACCGAAAATTGCCGGATTTTAAGGCCTTGCTTACAATATCTAATATTTTTGCTAAAGAAGGCAAGTTAGTTAAATTAACTCCTGAGGTTCATTTTAAATCTGATGCTTATAAAAAAATATATGGTTACCTTATAGGAACCGATTATGAACGAAAATGTCCTGACTTGAAAATTGGGAATCTTTTCTATGAATATGAGAGTTTTAGACCCCCTTTTAATAAAAGAAAAATTTCAAATATGATTACAAAAGGGGCAAAACAATCTTCACGAATAATTATTAATAACAACAAAGGAGCTTCCGATAGATATATTAGGGATAATATTTACAAGAGACTAAAAGATAAAACTTTTAAGTTTGAAATAAATGAAGTATGGTTATATGAAAAAGGTAAATTGAGATTGCTATTTTAAAAAAACAGTGAGGAGATAAATCTCCTCCCATTAGCGCCGTACCGCAGCACAGCTAAATTTCTTTTGAAATCTGATGCAAATGTACATATTAATTTAATAATAACAAATAATTATGTTTTTTTTTGCAAAGTTAATTATTTTTTTAATAACAAGTCTATTCAAACCTCCAACACCATCCCTTCATTTGCGAGAACCGTATTTGGAAAAATTTCTTTTGCTTCATTCAAGAGTGTATTCTCATCAGAAATGCGAGCTGAATAATGGGCGATAACTAATTTCTTGACTTTAGCAGCATTAGCAATTTGCGCCGCCTGCCGGGCTGAAGAATGAAAGGTTTCTTTTGCACGAACAATATCCTCATCGCTAAAGGTTGCTTCATGACAAAGTAAATCTACGCCTTCGATAATAGGAATAATTTTTTCATTGTATGCAGTATCTAAACAATATGCATATTTGCGTGGCGGTTCGGCAGGACGGGTGAAAATCCGGCTGGGAATAATTTCTCCTTCGGGTGTTTCGAAATCAACGCCGTTTTTGATTTCTGCAATCCTACTGACCGGAACTTGATAAAAATCGATCATTTCACGGATTATATGCGGACTTTTTGGCTTTTCATCGAATAAAAATCCTGCGCATGGAATTCGATGTTTTAACGGAATTGTATAAACTTTCAATGTGCGGTCTTCAAAAATTAATTCGCTTTTTTCCGGATGAAATGGATGAAAAAACACTTTAAACGATAATTCCTTGCAAAAAAAATCCAATACAGGCTTAAAAATTCTTTCAGCATCAGCATGCGCATAAATATTCAATTCAGCTGTTCGTCCCAACAATCCTAAAGTAGAAATCAATCCGGGTAAACCGAAGCAATGATCGCCATGTAAATGCGAAATAAAAATATGGTTTAGCCTTTGGAATTTCAATTTCATGGAACGGAATTGTAGTTGCGTACCTTCTCCGCAATCAATCATAAATAGTTTATCCCGCAAATTAATCACTTGTGAGCTCAATACATGCCGCGAAGTCGGAAGCGCTGACCCGCAACCTAAAATATTTACTTCAAATCGCTCCATAATTATTTCATCCCAATTAACTTATGAACTTGCAAACTTAATCGCCATTCGGGATGTTGCTTTATTATTTTGATGCAATAATCAATATTCGCTTTTGTTTCTACTTGATTTTTTGTGAAGATGGGACTGAGAAAATAATACTTTGCTTCCGGCAACGATTCAATTTGCGGGATACAATCGCTATCCTTCACCGGTAAACGAATTTCATTGACCTGAGGATTGATTTTTTTCGCATAATCAGTTTGACCTTTCGGGCTGACTACAGTATAATCCAACAACTCCGGCAACCGGTTATATCCATTGCTTTCGATTGCCTGCAAAAATCCTTCCTGTTTGAAAAACAGCAAACATTCATCAGTCAACTGCAAAGTTGGTTCACCTCCTGTCCAAACAATCCATTGATAAGGGAACTGACTAATTATCAATAAAATCTGTTCCAACGACATATCATCGCCTCCGGAAAAATCCGTATCACAGAAATCGCAGTTCAAATTACATCCGCTTAGTCTGATGAATATTGATGCTTCTCCCTGCCGGCCGCCTTCCCCTTGCAAAGAATAAAATATTTCCTTTATTTTAAGGTTCATAGATACAGGAGGTCTTTGGAGTTTCACTTACTTCAACTGCATACAGTTCAGGAATTTCCGGTTTAAAATGTTCGTACAAAAATCGTGCGATTTTTTCTGAAGTAGGATATATGGGTATCCGCTCATTCAAAAATTGATGATCAAGATTTTCATCAATAAACTGTCTGACTGTTTTTAAAGACTTATAATCTTTTACAAAACCGTATTCATTCAGGGTTTCTGATTTTAAATGAACGGTAATCACATAATTATGTCCATGTATTCGCGAGCATGGATGATCTTCGGGCAAAAGATCCAATATATGCGATGCTGAAAACGAAAACTTTTTGCTAATCTTGTACATATTTTAATTATTTAATTTGAGGTTTTTTATTTACAACGTACAAAGGTAGTATTATAAGTCTAATTTTTTATAAATTTTCTAAAACGAAAATGATTTTTTTATTATTTTTGCACATTAAGTGTAACTTCCTTTTATACTAACCGTCTTTTAAATTAGAGATGTGGCGAAACAAATTCAAAACAACAATATTGCCGATTATTGACAAGTTATTTCGTTTAGCCTTAAGTATTACCGGTAATAAAGAGGATGCGGAAGATGTTGTCCAGGATGTTGTTTTACATATTTTGAAAAAAGATGACTGGGAAAAAATCGAAAATATTGAAGCTTATTGTTTCCGGTCTATTCGAAATCGGGCGTTAGATAAAATCGCCTTGAAAGATAATCAAACTGAAGCGCTTCCGGAAGGATTTGATTGTACGGCTCAAGAAAATATCGAAAAAATTTATGAAGCGCAGGAACAGGTTGAATTAGTGGAAAAATGGTTGACAAAATTTCCCGAAAAACAACAGACCATTTTCCGATTAAGAGAAGTTGAGGGATTAAATTATAAAGAGATAGCAGCAGTACTAAATATTACTGAGCTGCAAGTAAAAATTACTTTATTTCGATTACGTTTGAAATTAAAAGAATATTTTAACAGTTATTAAGATGACAACAGAACAAGTTAAACTACTTTTGGAAAAATATTGGACAATGAATACTTCATTGGAAGAAGAACTCTCTTTGAAAACCTACTTTTCAGAAGATTCTATTCCGGAAGAATTAAAGAAATACCAACCTTTATTCTTATGGAAGCAGAAACAATTGCAATTAACGGGAAATAAAATACTTAAAAGCGGATTTAAAAAACCGTTTAATATTCAATTTTATTCTTTCCTTAAAATCGCAGCTTCGATTTTATTGATTCTCACACTTGGAATTGGCTTTTATACTCATTATCAGCAAGAAAAATATTTAGACAGGATTTTCACGGAAACTTATTCTGATCCCGAAGATGCATTACGGGAAACGAAAAATGTGATTGGGAAAGTATCCTCAGTGCTTAACTTGGCTAAAGACAAGCAAGAAGAATTGCAAAAGCTTGATTCATTGGAACAAACATTAAAAAGCAGTATTATTGAATGATGAAGAAGTATTTGTTTTTTTGCATTTTTATTTGGATTAATTCTTCAGTTCCTGCTCAGGATATTCTCAAATCTTTTATTGATAAGCATGGAAAAGACGATAATTTAGAGATTATCACGATTGGGAAAAAAATGATGGAAACAATGTGCGAATTAATATTAGATAATCCTGAATTAACTGAAGCAATAAATGGGATGGAAACCATTCGCATTATATCATCAAAAGATCCGGATTTAAATTCTGAATATTACAATTCTGCTCAAAACTTGCTGGCTAAATCCAAAAAAACAAAAGAATTTTTCTCTATAAGCGAGGAAAATAATGAATTATTAATAGTATTTAGAGAATCGAAAAAAAGCATTAAGGAATTAATAGTTCTTTCGGGACGACCGGATGGATTTAATCTTATTTCAATAAATGGAAATATTAACTTAGATGTCTTGCTTAAATATTCGGAAGGATTAAAAAATATAAAAGAATTGAACCAATTACGTTCAGTTAAAAGCAATCAATAAATAATAAATTTTCAAACTAACTTTTTTGATTAAAACGAGGGGAACGGTGGGACGTGAGTTTCGCCGTTTTTTTATTATATGTTCATTGTATTTTTGATCAATTCATATTGTTCTCTGACGTCAGATAATTCAAAATAAGCCGGGTGAACAAAATTCAAATATTTTAAAATTTTAAATGCATTGAAATAATTAAAGAAACGTTTGCGAAAATTCGATAGCGATGCTGTATGCCGGTTGATTTCTTCAATTTTAACTAAAAAGTCTTCTTTTTTGAGATATATGAGGAGATAATCAGGTAAATTACAGATGAGTTCTTCAATCTCTTTCTCCGTTTTTTTGAAAAACAAATCAATCTTACTGAAAAAAACTTTCAATGTTTTAAATGCTTCTAATTTATAAGTATATTTAGATAATTGATTTTCAGCCAACATTTTTTGTAAAGCCGGGCCGGTTCCAAAAGGGACTCTGTCGGAAATCCGGGCTGCAGGATAAACACATGTAGTATTGATAAAACGGGTATTCCCAAGTGGAAATACTTTTTGTAAAAAATAAAAATCCTCACCCGATTGTTGCTTTCCCATTCCGCCAACTTTTAGATAAGTTTCTGCAGTAACTGCAAATGCAGAGCCAATTGTAAAATATGGATAGGGATAACCGCAATACTCTAAAGCATAACGATAATAACGCAGGTAGATTTCATAATTTTCCGTAGCAATACGCAATGGATCAGAGGGATCTAAATGTTCAACAGGATGATGAAATTCAATAGTTGCCGAATTTAATCGGTATTCTTTAAAATTCCTATATATTTCAGTCAAATAATTCTTTTCAACCAAACAATCGGCATCTAAGTTTACAATAATTCCCGATTTTTCTCCATTAAAATGACGAACTGCCTCATCCATTCCTAATTTACGCGGTATCCCCGCTCCGGTTTGATGTCCCGGAATATTTTCAACTAATATTGGAGTTAAGAAAATTTTAGAAGTATTATTCTTTAATGCAAAATCCTTCATTTGGCGGTATGAATCTCTGTTCATTGCCACAATCTCATCAGAATCAATTTGGTAAGAATTAATCAGCAGAATAATTTCAACGGAGAAATCATTGATGTCACACTCGAAAAGGTTCTGGACGGTTCGATTAATATCAGGCTCCTTATAACAGGGAATAACAATTATCATTTTTTATCCGGGACATACCGAGCATTCAAAAATTCTGTAACTTCAGTTGTAATGTTATATGAATCACCTGCATAAAGGATATTATCTGTGCCTGCATTACTAAAGATCAATTCGTATTTTTTGGGATTGTTAAAATCAATCAACGCCGCTTTAATAGTATCAGCCAATTGTCTAAGCATATAAGATTGTTCTACCCCAATTTCTTGCTCAGCTTGAGCTGCAAAATTTTCTAATTCCTGCCGCATTCGAGTTAAACGGTTCTCCTCCTGTTGCTGCCTTTCCGTAGTATAAAAACTGTTCCTTTCCAATTTTTCGCTGTAATCAAGAACTTCTTTTTTGAATTTGTCCTCTTGTCTCCTGATTGCTAAAAGCTTATCATCTCTTTTTCTCATCAAAGCATCGTTCAAATCATTATAAAATTTATAATTTGTTAAAAGAGAATCTGTATTAACGTATGCTATAGGCAAATTATAACCAATTGAGTCAGTGACTGACACTGCTGCTGCTGGACCTTTTGAAAAAGTTCCTTTACTGGTAAAATACAATACAAACAATACTATAACCGCTACTGATAAAATTCCATTAATAATGTAATTACTATTTTTCATATTTATAAAATTATCCATAAAATTTTTTTTAAAAATTTTCGCCTGCAAATATAGTTAAAATATCATTAACTCTACCTTTTGTGTGAAAATTTTATTAAATATCTTTGGTAATTAAAAAAAAGTAGTACATTTGCAGCGTTATTTTTTATAAAAAACTGTTTTTATGAAACGATTTTATTTTACATATACCTGTTATTATTATTATTATTACTTTCACAAGAAGTAAGACAGGGTTTTGTATGATAAAAAAACAAAATTAGGAAACAATAAAACATAAGCATAAAATCCTGTCAGAAATGACGGGATTTTTTTTTTTGAATTAACTACAACAATAAAAATAAAGAATTATGAGGATGATTGAAGCGGCAAGACGAATTAATGCGGTGAGTGAATACTATTTTGCAAAAAAATTGAATGAAGTTACTGAGATGAATGCGAAAGGCTTGGATGTGATTAGTTTAGGAATAGGAAGTCCGGATTTACCACCTTCCAAAGATGCTATTGACGTTCTGTGCCAATCAGTTTATAAAGCTGATGTACATGGTTACCAACCATACGCAGGCATTCCCGAATTACGAAAAGCTTATGCCGAATGGTATAAGAGATGGTTTAGAGTTGATTTGGATCCGGATACCGAAATTCAACCACTAATCGGATCTAAGGAGGGGATTTTACACATTTCTTTAGCTTTTCTGAATCCCGGCGATGGAGTATTGGTTCCTAATCCGGGTTACCCGACATACAATTCTGTTAGCACTTTGGTTGAAGCACAGATTGTTACATACGATTTAAAAGAAGATAATGATTGGCAACCGGATTTTGATTCATTAGAAAAAATGGATTTGACGAATATTAAATTAATGTGGGTCAATTATCCGCACATGCCAAGTGGAGCTCCTGCCACGAAAGAGTTATATCAACGATTAATTAACTTTGGGAGAAAACATGGCATAGTTATTTGTAACGACAATCCTTATAGTTTTATCTTGAATGATAATCCATTGAGTATATTGGAAATAGAAGGAGCAAAAGATATATGCATAGAATTGAATTCTCTGAGTAAATCTCAGAATATGCCGGGTTGGCGTATGGCAATGTTAGCGTCAAATCCTCAATTTGTTCAATGGGTTTTGAAAGTAAAAAGCAATATTGACAGCGGTCAATTCAAGCCTATGATGCTGGCTGCCGCTCAAGCCCTGCAAGCTCCAAAAGAATGGTACGATAACATGAATACGGTTTATTGGGAACGCCGGAAAATAGCGGAAGAAATTATGAAAACTTTGAATTGCAGTTTTGATCCTAAACAATCAGGGATGTTTCTTTGGGGAAAAATTCCGCCTAAATATAAAAACAGCGAAGTCTTAGCGGATGAACTTTTATATAATGCAAAAGTATTTATTGTTCCCGGATTTATTTTCGGCAGCAATGGAGACAATTATATCCGTATTTCCCTTTGCTGCAAAGATGAAAAATTGAAAGAAGCCCTACGCCGCATAGCGGCGCTGCGTTTATAGCCGTGTGCGACAGCGCACGGATTGTGTGCGACAGCGCACGGATTGTGTGCGAGAGCGCACGGGATGATAATGAAAATAAATAATAATTAATAAAAAAAATATGGAATTTGAATCAATTTTATTACCCGGAATTAGCGAGCGGAGGCCATTAATTATAGCCGGTCCATGCAGCGCTGAAACCGAAGAACAAGTTATGAATGTAGCTTGGGAGTTAGCAAAGCATGAAATAAAGATTTTTCGTGCAGGTATTTGGAAACCGCGCACTAAACCCGGCGGGTTTGAAGGCATCGGATTGCCCGGACTTGCTTGGTTGCAACGTGTTAGAAAAGAGACCGGCATGTATACCGCAACTGAAGTTGCAAATAAAGACCATGTCGTTGAAGCGGTTAAACATGGGATTGATATTTTATGGATTGGTACAAGAACGTCAGTAAATCCTTTTGCTGTACAGGAAATTGCCGATGCTTTGAAGGTTACGGGTTTTACCGGTCCGGTATTAATAAAAAATCCTGTAAATCCCGATTTGGAATTATGGATTGGCGCTATTGAAAGGATTTATAATGCCGGAATTCGGAAAATTGCTGTAATTCACAGAGGATTTAGTTCATACGATAAAAAAATATACCGTAATCTTCCTCAATGGCACATACCGATCGAGCTAAAACGGCGTATTCCTAATATCCCCTTAATTTTAGATCCAAGTCATATAGGGGGGAAAAGAGAGCTAATTGCACCTCTGTGTCAACAAGCTATGGATTTAAACTATGATGGTTTGATAATAGAGTCGCATTGTGATCCCGATAATGCATGGAGTGATAAAGAACAGCAATTAACTCCGGATGTTTTATCTTATATCCTTAATATGCTCATTATTCGTGAGATGAAACAAACGACTGAGAATTTAACAGAACTGCGCCGGCAGATCGATGATGTAGACAATGAGCTTCTTAATGTCTTAGCTAAACGGATGCAGGTTTCACGGGAGATAGGACGATATAAAAAAGAACACAATATGCCTGTGCTTCAAACAGTTCGATATGATGAAATTTTAGGAAATCGAATTGCAAACGCTGAAAAAATGGGAATTGGTACTGATTTCATGAAAACTGTGCTGGAAGCTATTCATGAAGAATCCATCAGGCAACAAATAGAAGTTATTAATAAATAATTATGAAACAACGTTCGACGTAGTCAATTATGAATTATGAATTGGGTGTCATTGCGGGCGTAGCGTAGCGAAGACCCGCAATCCCCTGAAAATAATTAAGAAAAAAAGTTATGAAAATTCAAATTTTAGGAGCGGGAAAAATGGGAGCTTTCTTCGCTGATGTATTAAGTTTCCAACACGAAATAGCTATTTATGACCGGAATCCGGAAAAGTTACGATTTACTTACAATTGTATCCGGATGTGTCGTCCGGAAGAAATTTTCGATTTTAAACCGGAAATTTTGATTAATGCTGCTACTGTGCAATATACGATAGATGCTTTCCGTCAGGCGCTTCCGTATATTCCGGAATCCTGTATTATTTCCGATATTGCATCTGTAAAGAACGGATTGAAAGAGTTTTATAGTGAAGTGAAAAGGCCTTTTGTTTCTACTCACCCGATGTTCGGGCCAACATTTGCGAATTTGGGAAATCTTTCGTCGGAGAATGCAATCATTATTTCGGAATCTTCACATCTGGGAAAAGTATTTTTTCGTGATTTATACCATTCGTTAAAACTGAATATTTTTGAATATTCTTTCGATGAACACGATGAAACTATTGCATATTCCCTTTCTATTCCGTTTACCTCAACATTGGTTTTTGCTTCGGTGATGAAACATCAGGAAGCGCCGGGAACAACATTCAAAAAACACATGGATGTTGCCCGTGGTCTGCTTTCGGAAGACGATTATCTGTTAACAGAAATACTTTTCAATCCGAGAACTCCCGGACAATTAGAAGAAATCCGCAAAGAATTGGCAAATTTGTTGGAAATCACCAAAGCAAAAGATTCGCAGGCAATGGCGAAGTTTCTTAAGAAGGTTAGGGGGAATATAGGTTGATTGTTTTGAACGCGGATAACGCAGATAACGCGGATTTTCACAGATTCTTATATAAAAAATTTTTATCTGCGAAAATCCGTGTTATCCGCGTTATCCGCGTTCTATAGATACTGCTATTTAACAACCATCTTTTGCACCGAAACACCGCCATCCTTCTTAACTATTTGAACAACAAAAAATCCTGAGTGCAAAT
>Ga0123356_10008113_pt1 | contig 10460 bp, 9 predicted proteins | sample TergutEmb28metaG_2_FD_92546 | JGI IMG/M metagenome (GOLD analysis project Ga0123356, IMG submission 92546) | Embiratermes neotenicus P3 segment gut microbial communities from Petit-Saut dam, French Guiana - Emb289 P3 | ecosystem: Host-associated > Arthropoda: Insects > Digestive system > Gut ... | reverse complement strand
TGATCGCCAAGATAGCCCAGGCGTACAGTTCCGAGATGGAAGCGGCAGACGCCGGAGACGCAAGCGAACTGAGGTCGGTACTGCGCGGCCACATAGACAGGCTTGAAGCCTTGTACCGACAGTTTTGAAATGAATGCAAATGAATAGTAATGTTATATGATTTATACGCTTCAAAACAAAGACGCGGAGCTTTTCGATATGGAAATGACAAACGGAAATATCCGCAAAATCGAAAATCTGCGAAAAGACAATAAAAAGCTGCTTCCCGTATTTTTGATTGAACATAGTGACAGCGTCGATATTGACCGGGTGATATCCTGGTGGCAGAGCCGCAGGATACCCGCAAGCAGGGACGGGATAAAGGAATTGTTTTTTCATCTTAATAATATCCCCCTCGACGCCTTGGCCGAAAAAAGCATGGGGCTTTCCCTTTCCGACCAATATTGGATCAGACCGGCGCACGATAAAAATACGCAATGGAAAAACGTAAACTTTTTCCACAACGATTTCAGCGAGGATATAGGCGATATGCTGCTTATGGGGGACTGGAACGGAGGCAGTCTTATTTCCCCCGATAATTCAAGCGACGGCGCGCTGAAAAAACGCTGGAAAATAATCGGCGGCGAAAGATATCTGATAAAAGGCAGTTCGGATCCGTTTTATCAGACGGAACCCTTCCGGGAAGTTTTCGCGGGCAAAATCGCGAAGTTATTGCTTGGAAATGACTTTGCGGCCGGATATGACTTTATATGGGAAGAAAAGAACAAGACCGGCAAAAAAGTATATTCGTCATGCAAGAATTTCATCACTGCCGATACGGAATTTGTGCCCTTCACGAACTTCCGCCAAATAGAAAGCGCGTCGTACAAAGCCGAACATTTTGATATTTGCAAAAGGATTTACGGCGAGTACGGGCATATTTTGGAGCTGATACTGATTTTGGATTATATCGTTTTAAATGAGGACAGGCATTTCGGCAATTTCGGAATGCTGAGAAGCGCGGATACAGGCGAGTTTATAAAACCCGCGCCGGTATTCGACACGGGTTCAAGTTTGTTTTTCAATCGTGTTGTGATAGACACCGGCACGCCGCGGGCCAAACCGTTTGTCAAGGATTTCGAAGAGCAGATAAAATTAGTCAAAGTTTCAAATTATCGGGAAAATATTTTTTCAGTCAAACAAAACGCCGAAAAAATCTTTTGGGAGACATTTGAAAACGCATTTGAGGCCAAAACCAGATTATCCGCGATTTTGAATGTTGTAAATTCGCAAATTGAAAAATTGCTGATTAGATAATGCAGAAAGGCGGCATTTATAAAATTTATCAGGGGGTGAATTTATGCAAAGGTCAATGATGCAGGTATATATCAAAAACAGCGATCAAGCCGTTGAATTTTATCAAAACGTTTTCGGCGCGGAAGTTTTGATTTACGGCAAGCACGAAAACGGGACAATCGTCCACGCCGAACAAAACATTTTTGGGCAAATTTTTGCGTTCTGCGAAACTCCCGAAGCAGAAGCCGTTGCAGGTAACACGATGCAATTTTGCCTGGACTTCGGCGCGGGGGAAGAAGAAGTTGTTCGGGAAATTATCGAAAAACTCGGCGACGGCGGCAAACTCACTTACCACGATGTGGACTGGAGTTCGATTATGGCGGACATAACCGATAAATACGGGGTGCGTTGGTGCATTTTCGTGTGAATAGAGGCGAAATTATGAAAAAATTTAATGTGACGGGGAACTGCGTCCCCGCGAAAGACTATATGGTCGATATAACCGGTAAAATAGCGCAGATAAAAAAACTGATAGACAACGGATATTATTTTACAATAAACGAAGCCCGTCAGTACGGCAAAACCACGACTTTATACGAGTTAAGAAGACGATTGACAGGAGAATACATTGTGGCGCATATCAGTTTTCAAGGGGTGAGCGACGAAAATTTCGCCTCGGAGGAAAATTTTTGCGAATCTTTGACAAGGCAAATATCGAAAGCACTAAAGTTGACGCCGGCAGATAAAGAATACGCCGAAAAATGGAAAGCTCCGAATATCGCCAATTTCGATTCGCTAAACGAGCACATAACAAATATGTGCGAGAAAAATAGAGTTGTCCTTATGATAGACGAAGCCGACAACGCGACTGGCAACCGCATATTCGTAAAATTTTTGAATATGCTGAGAGAAAAGTATCTGGCGCGTAAAAACGGCGACGACTGCACATTTCACAGCGTAATACTCGCGGGTGTGTACGATATAAAAAACATGAAACTGAAGATGATAACGGAAGGTTCATACATCCCGTCCGAAACAGAAAGCAAAATGTATAATTCTCCGTGGAACATAGCGGCAGACTTCGATGTTGATATGTCATTTAATCCGGCAGAAATCGCGACAATGCTGAAAGATTATGAAACAGACCACAAAACGGGGATGAATATCGTTGAAATATCCGAAGAAATCTACGGTTATACGAGTGGTTACCCGTTTTTGGTTTCAAGAGTCTGCCAATGTATCGATGAAAAATTAGACCAAAAATGGACCATTGATGGGATACGTGAAGCCGTAGGCATAATTCTCCACGAGCAAAACACATTATTTGACGACTTATTCAAAAACCTTGAAAACAACCGGGATTTATACGAGTTGATATACGAAATACTGATAATCGGAGCCCAACGGACATTTACATTCGGCAATCCCGCAATAAACATGGGCCTTACATACGGGATTATAAAAAGAGAGAATCAATCGGTGAAAATCTCAAATAAAATATTCGAGATAATAATCTGCGATTATTTCATATCGAAAGACGAAGGATCAAAAAGCAAAAAATACTCCGGTATCATACAGCAGGATATATTGAGCGACGGAAGATTCGATATGGAATTATGCCTGCGCAAATTCGCGGATCATTACGCAGAATTGTTTAACGAAAACGACGCAAAATTTTTAGAGCGCCACGGAAGGCTGATGTTTTTATCATATTTGAAACCGCTTATCAACGGTCAGGGTTTTTATCATATAGAGAGCCAGTTTACCGATTTGCGCCGAATGGATATAGCAGTGGATTTCGGACGCGACCAATTTATCATAGAACTTAAAATATGGGGCGGCGAAAAAGCCGAGAAAAACGCGTATAAACAGCTTGTCGGTTATATGGAAACAAAAAAAGCCGAAAAGGGATATTTGATGATATTTGATTTCCGCAAAGAAAAAAACAAAGAACGCAAAACGAAATGGATAGATATTGACGGCAAAAAGATTTTTGAAATAATCATATAAAATTCGGCCTTATATCAGAAGCTCCATCACAAAATCGTCCATAAAGAAGCCGCCGCCGATGTCATTTTTGACGGAATCTATTGTTTCAAAGCCCATTTTGTGATATGCCGCAATCGAATTGCCGTTATACTTGTTCACGGTCAGACGGATTTTGTCAAAACCGTAAAACCGGCACAGCGCAGCCGCTTCATCGAGAAAACTGCGGGCGGTGCCCTTTCCCCGACACTCTTTGCGGATGTACAGTTTGCTGAGAAGCAAACAATCTTCTTTCGGCCGGACGGCGCAGTAACCGCTCAATTCGCCGCTTTTTATTTGTTCGGAAGTAAAATAAACATAATCGTTTTCTGTTATATCCTCGTAAATTTGTTTGGCGGACTGGAATTTTTCCAGCATATATTCGACCTGCGCCTCCCCGATAATCGGCGTGTAGTGTTCGCGCCAGATCTCGCCGGCGAGAGCGGCGATTGCCGGGGTTTTTGATTGCAAATCATTTGTGTGCTTTGTGAATTTTTGAATATTTATGCCATTATTATTCCAAATGCCGTAAAAATCGGTGTCGCCCCAGCTGCCGTCTTTCCTGCGGGTGTGTTTGCAGAAATGGCCTTCACGCACCATCCCCGCTTTTTGCATGACTTTGCCCGAACCGGCATTTTCCGTGTCATGCAGGGCGCAAATCTTGTTGAATCCGATTTCGTCAAAGGCGAATTTTAACACTGCGCGGACAGCTTCGGTCATAATTCCCCTGTTCCACCATCTCGAACCCATGCTGTACCCAAGTTCGGCGCGCCATGATTTGTTGGATACGGCGTGCAGGTTTATCGCCCCGACAATGGTGTTCTCGTATTCGATCACCCAATGATAGCATTCGGGATTATCATATTCGGCAACCCATTTGGCTACCAACCCTTTTGTTTCTTCCACGGATTTGTGAATATTCCAGGACAGAAATTTCGGCACTTTTTCATCCGTCGCCCAGTTATTGTACATTGCCCCGGCGTCGTCCGGCTTAAAACGGCGCAGAATCAGCCTCGGCGTCGTCAATGTAACCGTCCCTTTATGTGTAAGCATTTGATACCTCTTTTATATAGTCCATTGTAAACAGGGGGATAAGCGTTATATTTTCTTTTTTGAATGCTTCCAATGCCGATTCGTTTCGCAGGATCACGCATAAAACGAAATCGACGACAGCCCCCCTTTTTCGCAATTCGCGGGCGCTTTCGATTTGCTGGCCTCCGGTGGTGACAATATCTTCAATGATACAGACACTTTTTCCTTCAACATCGGCGCCTTCCGCAAGCCTGCAAGTGCCGTACTCTTTTGCTTTTTTTCTGACAAACGCCGCTTTCATGCCGGTTTCAAGCGCCAGAGCTGTTACAAGGGGGATACCGCCCATTTCAAGTCCGGCGATGACTTCCGTGCCTTGCGGGATAATATTTTTCATTGCTTTTGCTATAACAGCAAGGATTTCCGGATCGGCTTCAAATAAATATTTGTCAAAATACTCGTTGGAAACTTGTCCCGAACGGAGAACAAATTCGCCCGTGATATGCGATACCCTGTAAATACTTTTTGCAAGTTCATCTTTTAACATACGAAATTATCCTTTCTATTCTATCATTTTCCCAATTCGTCCGCACAGCTATTATATCACGTTTTGCGCCTGATTTCCACCATTATTTTCGCCGTTCACAAAAAAGTTACCTGCTTGTAAAATAAAAAATTTACAATTTTTATCTTTATTTTTTTCATTTGAGCGTGATACAATGCCTGTAAAGTGATACGGCAAAAGAGAGGAGCTTAAATTTAATGAAAACAATAGTCGTTTTTTACTCCTACAGCGGAAAAACAAAGGCGATCGCGTCGGAACTCGCAAAAAATGAATCCGCAGACATAGCGGAAATCAAAGACGTCAAACGGCCCGGCAAGCTGAAGGCCTACACCGCCGGGATTTTCGCGTCCATAAAAGGCAAAAAATGGCCGATTTTGCCGATTGACGCGGATTTTGCGAGCTATGACCGGCTGATTCTTCTCGCGCCGGTGTGGGCAAGCAATCCGCCGCCGGCGTTCAATTCCATGCTGGAACTGCTGCCGGAAGGGAAGACCGTGGCTGTCAAGATGATATCCATGAGCCAAAAAAGCGATTGCAGGGAGCGCCTGGAAGCGGCAATCAGGGCCAAAGGCGGTATTTTGGAGAGTTTTGAAGATATCAAGGCATAAAAAATCGCTCAAAGCATTCATATTTATCAACTGTAAGGGGAATGCGGTACGGAAACCTTATTACTTGTCTTTTTATACTGCCTCACGGTTACGGCGATTCTGACAGCTGTTTACGGGGCCTTGCAGCGGGAAGCAAATCATTCCCTTTATGTGATACTGCTTTCCCTTGTCATCGTTTTTTTCGCGCTTGGCAGCTTGCTCGTGCTCAGCTCGGATACCGCGGAAACCGCCTTTTTCGGATTTCGCATACAGCATATCGGCCAGCCGTTTGTCGGCGGGCTCTGGTTTTTGTTCACAATGGACGTCTGCGGCTATCCGATCAAAAAAAAGCCCGCTGTGGCCTTTTTGATGGCGCTGCCGGTGATAATGGTTTTCGGCGTGACAACCGGCGATCCGCTCGGTCTGTTCGTGAGGGAACTGACATACGGCGAAAACGGGTTTTTGCCTTTTGTCGCCGGAGATTTTACCTTGTTGTACAGCGCCGGACTGGTCCACGTCTACGGGTTCAACCTTGTGAGCGGGATTTTGATCGGATATAAGCTATTCAGGCCCGCAAACCGGACAAAAAGCCGGCTTTTGATTCATTTGTTCACCGGCTTGCTTCCGGCTGCAATCGGGCTCTCCGCCCTGATCTTCAACATTCCGTACAGACGCGAAGCGATCAGCACGTCGCTCTGCGTATCCTCCGTCATACTGAATTTGTATCTGCTCAAGACCGGCGCGTTTCGAATTGTGGCCAAGGCCAAATACCAGCTGTTTGAAAGCGTACAGGACGGAATTGTGATCATCAACGGGCACAATGAATATATGGATTCAAACGACAAGGCAAAACAAATATTCCCCATTCTCGGCGAAACGAAACCCGGCACTCCCGTCGCAAAAATAAACGGCGGGCTGCCGGTTTTTTCGCGGGCGGAAGAAAAGGGCGGTAAATTCACGGTTTCCATCGACGGCAAACCGAGACACTACTCGACCACATGGTCGGAATTGCTCGAGGACCACCAGTATATCGGGTCGACTTTGATGATTTACGACGTCACCGACACCGTAAGTTTGTTGAACGATTTGCAAAAAGCCATAGAGGAGGCTTCGGCGGCAAATCAGGCGAAATCGGTTTTTCTCGCCAATATGAGCCATGAAATCAGGACGCCGATGAACAGTATCATGGGATTCGCGGAGCTTGCGGCGGAAAAGGCTGTCTCGCCCCATGTGAAAGAATATATCGGCAAAATAACCGACAGCACAAAATGGCTGCTGCACATCATAAACGATATCTTGGATATCTCAAAAATTGAGTCGGGCAAAATGGAACTTGAAAGCGTGCCCTTTGATTTGTACGGTATTTTTACGCGCTGCCAATCGGTCATCCACCCAAACGTCGCCGAAAAAGGCTTGGATTTGCGGGTTTACGCCGAGGCGCCGGCCGGAAAGCGCTTGCTTGGCGACCCGGTCAGGCTCTATCAGGCGCTTATGAATCTTTTGTCAAACGCCGTGAAGTTCACAAACTCCGGCACGGTCAAAATGTCGTCGGCAATATCGAATTCATCCGACGACAAAGTGACGGTATATTTTGAAATAAAGGACAGCGGCATAGGAATGAGCGCCGAGCAGATCGACAAAATATTTGAATCGTTCATGCAGGCGGATTCCAGCACCACGCGCAATTACGGGGGCACGGGCCTCGGATTGACGATCGCCAAAAACATAGTGCATCTGATGGGGGGAAAACTGTCCGTGGAAAGCGCGCCCGGAGAGGGCAGCGCGTTCAGCTTCGAGATCACATTTGAGACCACGGAAGAAACAACCGGCGCCGTTTTGGAATATAACGAAGTAAACACAATCGAAAAGCCCTATTTCGAAGGCCGGATTCTCATTTGTGAAGACAACTCCATGAACCAGCGGGTCATATGCGATCATCTTGAGCGCGTGGGGCTTTTGTCCGTGGTAGCCGAAAACGGCAAAATAGGCGTGGAGATGGTCAAGGAACGCGCGCAAAACGGGCAGCCGCCTTTTGACATGATTTTTATGGATATATTTATGCCGGTGATGGACGGAATCGAAGCCTCCGAAAAAATCACCGCGCTCGGCACGGGAACCCCCATTGTGGCGATGACGGCGAATGTGATGAGCGGCGAATTGGAAAATTACAAAAAATGCGGAATAGACGATTGCGTGGGCAAACCGTTCACGACGCAGGAATTGTGGCGGTGCTTGGCAAAATATTTGAATCCCGTCAGATTTTCCGCTGTGAAAGACGCCGGCCAAAACAGAGAAAACGCAGATTTGCAAAAGAAGCTGCGCGTAAAATTTGTCAAAGACAATCAGACCACATACGCGAAGATCAAAAAGGCCGTCGAAGCGGGCGATACGGCGCTTGCCCACAGGCTGGCGCACACTTTGAAGAGCAACGCGGGCCAAATCGGAAAAAACGCGCTGCAAAACGCCGCCGCCGAAGCCGAAGGGCTGCTCAAAGACGAAATAATCCCGGCAACCGGCCTGCTGGATTCCCTTGAAGCCGAATTAGACAGCGTACTCGCTGAACTGCGGACGGCTTCCTGCGAATCCGGCGCGGAGGCCGAAGCCGGGGATTTGGACGCGGGCCGGGTTTTGGCGCTGTTTGAAAAACTTGAGCCGATGCTCGAAAATATAAACCCGGAGTGCGTGGAGCTCGCCGGAGAAATCCGCGCCGTTCCGGGAGGGGAGCGGCTCGCGCGGCAAATAGAGGATTACAATTTTGAATCTGCGGCCCGGATTCTCGCGGAATTAAAGAAAAGTTGGGTATAAAATTATGGATGAATCAAAAAAGAACAGCGTTCTCATCGTGGACGATGAAAGTTCAAACATCATGGCGCTTACGCATATTTTAAGTCCGGTTTATACCGTTTTCGCGGCAAAAAACGGGTATAAGGCGCTTGAAGCCGCGGAAAAATATCTGCCGGATGTCATTCTGCTCGATATTTTGATGCCGGAAATGGACGGATACGCCGTGCTCGGCGCGTTAAAAAACACGGATAGGATCCGCGATATCCCCGTTATCATCATCACGGGGCTCGGCAACGCGGACGACGAAGAAAAAGGCTTGTCTTTGGGAGCTTCGGATTATATCAGCAAACCTTTCAACCCGGCGATTGTGAAGCTGCGGGTGGGCAATCAAATCAAGATGTTCAACCAGCTCCGCATAATAGAACAAGTGTCCATGATCGACCAGTTGACTTCCATACCGAACAGGCGCGGCTTTGACAACCGCATGGATATGGAATGGGTGCGCGCGATAAGGGAAAGCACACTGATGAGTATCCTTATTTTGGATGTGGACAAATTCAAGGTATATAACGACACATACGGGCACCAGCAGGGAGACGCGGTACTGCAGGCGGTGGCAGCGGCCATTGCGCGGTCCCTTGGCCGTCCGGGCGACTTCGCCGCCCGCTGGGGCGGCGAGGAGTTCGTCGTTTTATTGCCGAACACCGATTTGAGCGGAGCCCTGCATATCGCGGAGAAAATACGCGTCAGCGTCGGCAATTTGATTATCCCGTGCCCGAACGGAAAAAATACGGGAGTGACGGTCAGCATGGGCGTAAAAACACAGGCGCCCAGGCAGAACAGCTCTCGCGACAGTTTTATCTTCGAAGCCGACAAAGCGCTTTACAAGGCGAAGGAAACGGGGAGAAACCGGGTGTGCCACGCGGATTGAAAAAGATTAAAATTATTTTAAATTATTTTTTGAATTTGCTTGACAAACGAAAAATAATTGAGTATAATTAGGATTAATATTTAAACAAAATATTAACATCAAAATTTTGGAGGTAAAAATCAAAATGAAAAAAAGCAAACTTTTGGCGGTCGTACTCGTTTTGGCGATGATGCTTTCGCTGAACATCGTCGTAAACGCGGCAAGAGCTGCCGGCCCGTTCGCAGCGGGCGCGCCGGACAATGTAGGCAGTGCCGACGCTTATGCCGAATTTTACGAAGGCGGCGGCCTGACCGCGTGGGACTCACTGCAGCCCGCGCTGGACGGGAGAAATTTTTTGGCAAACCCGGTGTTTGTTGACGGAGTAGAAGGCTTCGGCGGCGAAGACGGAGAACCGGTCGGAAGCCCGGACGGTGAGTGGTCCTGGAATGCCCTTGTCATGAGCTGGGATAAGCTGAACGCCGACGGCGACATGCGTTCGAGCAAATACTGCGGAAATGACGGCATGTGGGATGAAACCGGCTTCTTTATCTCATGGAAATACGACCAGGCTTACATTGCCGACGCTTTTTATCTCGCTACGGGCAACGACTGTACAGAATGGCCCCGCCGTATGGATGACGGCTGGACGTTCTCCGGCTCGAACGACGGCACCAACTGGACCGTCCTTTACACCGGCCAAGCCGAAGACTATGACCCGATAACCTACACCTGGTGGCGCTTTGATTTGCCGAACAACACGGAACTCTTCCAATATTACAAGGTTTGGGCCGAAGGCTACTACCAGGATCAGGATCAGAATATTATCCAGCTTTCCGTTCTCGCAGTGTCCGGCAATCTTCCTGTGGCGGAAGCTCCCCCTGAAGAGGCCGCCCCTCCTCCCGCCGAAGCGGCGCCTCTGCCGGCTCCGGACCCGGGAGTCGCAACGCCTGTCACCCCCACCGCGCCCGTCACCGGCGACACGGCTGTGATAATTCTTCTGGGCGCTATGGTCGCCGCCGGAGTTGTCATATTCAAAAAAAAGACCGCTGTAAAATAATCTAAACCGAAAATTTATGAAAAAAGCCCGGTAGATCGCATTCTATCGGGCTTTTCTTCGAAGCGGCATCTTTTTGCAACAAAACACAGTTTTTTGGGCTTGTCAAAAAAATGCTATTTGTCGATTTCTTTGCTGAAAAAATATCCCAGCACAATCAGAACAACTGATTTCGCAAATTCAAACACATTTGACAACAAATCGCTTTTGACAATGTTATTCAGAGAAAAG
>Ga0123356_10008112_pt1 | contig 10460 bp, 9 predicted proteins | sample TergutEmb28metaG_2_FD_92546 | JGI IMG/M metagenome (GOLD analysis project Ga0123356, IMG submission 92546) | Embiratermes neotenicus P3 segment gut microbial communities from Petit-Saut dam, French Guiana - Emb289 P3 | ecosystem: Host-associated > Arthropoda: Insects > Digestive system > Gut ... | reverse complement strand
TGGCCGGCCTGCTGGGTGTCGACGCGGACGAGGTCCTGCGGATCTCCGCCAAGACGGGCGAGGGCGTCGAGGCGCTGCTGGACCGGATCGTCGAGGAGGTGCCGCCGCCGGCCGGCGACCCGGACGCACCCAGCCGCGCCATGATCTTCGACTCGGTGTACGACACCTACCGGGGCGTGGTCACGTACGTGCGGGTCGTCGACGGCGCGCTGACCGCTCGTGAGCGGGTCGCGATGATGTCGACCAAGGCCACCCACGAGCTGCTCGAGATCGGGGTGATCGCCCCTGAACCGGTACCCACCACAGGTCTGGGTGCCGGTGAGGTCGGGTACCTGATCACCGGCGTCAAGGACGTGCGCCAGTCGAAGGTGGGCGACACCGTCACCGATGCGGTCAAACCCGCCGCCGAAGCCCTCGCTGGGTACTCCGACCCCAAGCCGATGGTGTTCTCGGGCCTGTACCCGATCGACGGGTCGGACTACCCCGACCTGCGTGAGGCCCTCGACAAGCTCAAGCTCAACGACGCTGCCCTGACCTTCGAGCCGGAGACCTCTGTGGCTCTGGGCTTCGGGTTCCGGGTGGGGTTCTTGGGGTTGTTGCACCTGGAGATCGTCCGAGAACGGCTCGAGCGCGAGTTCGGCCTGGACCTGATCTCCACAGCCCCGAACGTCGAGTACGACGTGGTCATGGAAGACCGGTCCGTCGTGCTGGTGACCAACCCCTCCGAGTTCCCCGGCGGCAAGGTCTTCGAGGTGCACGAACCGGTCGTCAAGGCCACGGTGCTCTCCCCGGCCGAGTTCGTCGGGACGATCATGGAGCTGTGCCAGCAGCGCCGCGGGGTGCTCACCGGCGGGCCGGACTACCTGTCGACCGACCGGGTCGAGCTGCGCTACACGCTCCCGCTGGCCGAGATCGTCTTCGACTTCTTCGACGCGCTGAAGTCCCGCACCCGCGGGTATGCGTCCTTGGACTACGAACCGGCAGGCCAGCAGGTCTCGGACCTGGTCAAGGTCGACCTGCTGCTCCAGGGCGAGCAGGTCGACGCCTTCAGCGCCATCGTCCACAAGGACAAGGCGTACGACTACGGGGTCATGATGACCGGCAAGCTGCGCAAGCTTATCCCGCGCCAGCAGTTCGAGGTGCCGATCCAGGCTGCGATCGGCGCACGTGTGATCGCCCGCGAGACGATCCGCGCCATACGCAAGGACGTCCTGGCCAAGTGCTACGGCGGTGACATCACCCGTAAGCGCAAGCTGCTGGAGAAGCAGAAGGAGGGCAAGAAACGTATGAAGACGATCGGACGTGTCGACGTCCCCCAAGAAGCCTTCATCGCGGCCCTCTCCTCAGACACAGAGACCAAGAAGTGACACCTGTCAGCGCTGTCGTGCCGTGCTCGACGAGGTCGTGCGATGGCACCAGCGCTGCCTGACGGCGACCCGGCACCAGATGACGGTGCCCTGCCGCCGCATGTCGCCGACGGTGCGTCCCAACCGGTGTTCGGGGTGTACGTCCACGTACCGTTCTGCGCCACACGCTGCGGGTACTGCGACTTCAACACCTACACCGTCGACCAGACCGGCTCTGCGAGCCTGGCAGGGTACGCCAGGTCGGTGGCCCAGGAGGTCGAGCTGGCCGCAAGGGTGCTCACCGACGCACAGGTACCCGCACGACAGGTCGCCACTGTGTTCTTCGGCGGTGGGACACCCACGCTGCTGCCCGTGGGCGACCTGGCGGCAGTGCTCGACACGGTGCGCAGCACATGGGGGTTGGCCCCTAACGCAGAGGTCACCGTCGAGGCGAACCCGGACACGGTGACCGCGCAGTCGCTGGCAGCGCTGGCCGCCGCCGGGTTCACCAGGGTGTCGTTCGGTATGCAGTCGGCAGTGCCGCACGTCCTGGCGACGCTGGGACGTAGCCACGACCCGGACCAGGTGCCCAGGGTTGTCCGGTGGGCGCGCGAGGCCGGGCTGAGATGTTCTGTGGACCTGGTGTACGGCACTCCCGGGGAGTCATTGAAGGACTGGGCCTGCTCGGTCGCCGCGGCGTTGGACATGGGTGTCGAGCACCTGTCGGCCTACGCCCTGACCGTCGAACCCGGCACAGCCATGGGCGGCCAGGTCCAGCGCGGTGCGTTGCCAGCCCCTGACGTGGACCTCCAGGCACAGATGTACGAGATCGTCGACGACGCAGCGTCCGCGGCCGGTCTGCACTGGTACGAGATCTCCAGCTGGTCGACCCCTGGTGACGAGTGCCGCCACAACCTGGGGTACTGGCACGGCGAGGACTGGTGGGGGATCGGACCAGGGGCCCACAGTCATGTCGGGGGCGTGCGCTGGTGGAACGCCAAGCACCCGCGGACGTGGGCTGATGCCCTGGCGCACGGTCGCAGCCCGGCAGCTGGTCGCGAGACCCTGCGGCCGGACCAGGGTGTTGCCGAACGCATCATGCTGGAGGTCCGCCTGCGTGACGGACTACCCCTGACTGTTCTGAGCCCTGCGGCCCGGCAGGCAGTGGCCGGTCTGATCGCCGACGGTCTGGCAGAACCGTCCGCGGCCCTGCGTCGCCAGTCACCGGCAGTGGTGCTCACCCGGACCGGACGGTTGCTGGCCGACAGGGTCGTACGTGCGCTGACCTTCGACCTGTGACCAGCCACGACGGCCCACAGGCCTGAGGTGGGTCAGGCGACAAGCGTGCTGGCACATGATGTCTGTACAGGTGCCGAGGACGGCCGATGGTCCCAGACGGACGGTCGTGAAGGGGGGATCGAGACCACTTTATGGCGTTGCTGCGAGTGTATGGTGACTGGGCCGGGTTGGTTCTGGTATGAATGGACCTCGTCCTGACCCGAGGTCGATGTGGCCCGGCGGACTGCTCCGGTGCGGAGCCGTCTGGGACGCAAGATCGACCAGAGGATGAGCAATGACCCAGCCACCCATGGGACCCGAGTCGGCCCCCCCGCCCTACGGCCAGCCTCAGATGCCCTACGGCCAGCCTCAGATGCAGCCCGCAGGTCCGCCCCTGTCGGCCTCTGACCAGAGGCTCTGGGCGATGCTCGCCCACCTCGGAGGAATCATCCTTGGTTTCATCTCCGGGCTCGTCGTCTGGCTCATCTACAAGGACCGGGACCAGTTCGTCTCCGACCAGGCCAAAGAGGCACTGAACTTCCAGATCACGCTGCTCATCGGCTACGTCATCTCCTGGGTCCTCATGTTCGTGCTCATCGGGTTCGTCACCTACTTCCTGATCTGGATTGCGGCGATCATCTTCTGCATCATCGGCGGGATGGCTGCCAACAAGGGCCAGCTGTACCGCTACCCCTGGGCCCTCCGCCTCATCAAGTAAGGCTGGCGTAGGACGCACGTGTCGAGAGCCCCGGCTATGCCGGGGCTCTTGCCGTTCTCGCTGGTTGTGGGTTATGCGGTGACGAAGTCGATGAGCTCTTCGACACGCCCCAGGAGCGCGGGGTCCAGGTCGGCGTAGGTACGGACCGTCCCCAAGATCCGTGCCCACGCGTTGGCGATTTCGGCCTGGGTGCTGTGCGGCCAGCCCATAGCCGCCAGGACGCCGACCTTCCACTCGGTCCCGCGCGGGACGACCGGCCAGGCCTCCATCCCCAGACGTTGGGGACGGACGGTCTGCCACACATCCACCCACGGGTGGCCCAGCACCAGCACCGTTCCAGGCGGTGCGGCACGGACCGCCTCGTCGGCCAGGCGGCTCTCCTTGGAGCCCGGGACCAGGTGGTCCACGAGCACCCCCAGCCGTCTGCCCGGATCGGGGGCGAAGGCGCGAACCGCCTCGGGCAGGTTGTCCGCCCCGTCCAACAGCTCGACGACAACACCCTCGACCCGCAGGTCGTCCCCCCAGACTTTTTCGACCAGCTCGGCGTCATGGCGTCCCTCGACCCAGATCCGCGACGCCCGGGCCACACGTGCCGGGGCGTCGGGTACCGCCCGTGAACCTGAGGCGGTGCGCTGGGGTGCTCGCGGCGTCCCCGGACGTTGAGGCGGGACGAGCACCACAGCCTGCCCGTCGATCCAGAACCCCCCGCCCAGCGTGAAGCTGCGGGTGCGACCGCGTCGGTCTTCGAGCTCGACGAGGTGCTGCCCCCCGGACTTCTCCACCCGCACGACCGCACCGACCCACCCGCTGGTCACGTCCTCGACCACCAGCCCCCGCTCAGCCGGGACCTGCGGAACCTCACGCCGCCGACGGTTGGCGAGCGGGTCAGGGCCATACCGGTCGCTGCTCATCGCGTCAGCGTAGTTCACCACCGGTGCCCACAGTGCCCACGACAGCGGCACGACCGGCGTTACGCCCTCTGGTCCCCGCAGGACGCCGTGCTGGGATCTAGCAGCGTAAGATTGGCACTCTGTATTCACGAGTGCTACCCGGGCACGGACCGCGAGGAGGGCCGGTGGGCGAAGACCGACGGCTCGACGTGCTGCGTGCCATCGTCGAGGACTACGTCGCCACCCGTGAGCCTGTCGGTTCACGTGCCCTGGCCGAACGGCACCACCTGGGCGTCTCCCCAGCCACGATCCGCAACGACATGGCGGCGCTGGAAGAGGCCGGGCTGATCGTCGCCCCCCACACCTCTGCAGGGCGTGTGCCCACCGACAAGGGCTACCGCACGTTCGTCGACCACCTGTCGCAGGTCAAGGCGCTGTCCGCGGCTGAGCGTCGGGCGATCAGTGCTCTGCTCGCCGACGCGGTGGACCTCGACGACGTGGTCGACCGGGCGGTGCGGCTCATCGCCCAGCTCACCCACCAGGTGGCGGTCGTGCAGTACCCGTCGCTGCGGCGCTCGGCCCTGCGCCATGTCGAGCTGGTGCTGGTCGCCGACCGTCGGCTGCTCGTGGTCATCATCACCGCGACCGGCCGGGTCGAGCAGCGCACCCTGGAGCTGGCCGAGCCGGCCGACGAGGCGACCGTCGCCCGTCTGCGGCTGCGGCTCAACGCAGCGGCCGTCGGCCTGCGCCTGTCTGACCTGGACGCGGTGCGCCGCCAGCTGGTCGAGCAGATGGGCGGCGACACCGAGGCGGCCGCGCACGACGCCGCGCTGGTCGGCACAGTCCTGGACGCTATCGCCCAGACTCTTGCGCAGGAGTCCGAAGAACGTGTGGTCGTGGCAGGCACGGCGAACCTGGCACGGTCGGCCGACTTCACGCTGACGGTCACCCCGGTGCTCGAAGCCCTCGAAGAGCAGGTGGTGCTGCTGCGCCTGCTCACCGAGATGGCCGAGGACGAGGCTGCCGTAGCGGTGCGTATCGGACGGGAGAACCGTTACGAGCCGCTGGTCGAGACATCTATCGTGTCGAGCGGGTACGGTGACGGCGCTGCAGTGGCCCGCGTCGGCGCCGTCGGACCGCTGCGCCAGGACTACCCCGGCACGATCGCCGCTGTTCGTGCCGTCGCCCGGTACTTGACCCGGATCCTTGCTGGCTGACGAAGGAGCGCCTGTGACCAGCGACTACTACGCCGTGCTCGGTGTTGCCCGTGACGCGACACCTGAGCAGATCAAGAAGGCCTACCGCAAGCTCGCCCGCGAGCTGCACCCTGACGTGGCAGGGGAGGACCCGACCGCCGAGGACAAGTTCAAAGACGTCTCGCAGGCCTACGACGTGCTCGGCAACCCCGAGAAACGGCGTGTGTACGACCTGGGTGGCGACCCTATGTCGTCCGGCGGGGGTGCCGGGGCAGGTTTTGGTTTCCAGGACATCTTCGAGACGTTCTTCGGGGCTGCGACGAGCAGCCACCGCGGACCGGTCCCACGGGCCCGACGCGGCGAGGACTCGCTCGTACGCCTCAACGTCGACCTCGCCGACACCGTCTTCGGCGCCCACCGTGAGGTTGCCGTCGACACGTTCGCCGTCTGCCCGTCGTGCTCAGGGTCGTGCTGCAGGCCTGGGACGCTGGTGCAGACCTGCACAGGCTGCGCAGGGCGCGGCCAGGTGCAGCGTGTCACGCGGTCGCTGATCGGACCGGTCGTGACGAACCGGCCCTGCCCGGTATGCCACGGCTTCGGCTCGGTGATCACCGACCCGTGCCCTGAGTGCTCAGGCGAAGGCCGTGTCCGCACCCGGCGCACCCTGGCCGTCGACGTGCCCGCAGGGGTCGAGACCGGCACCCGTATACGCATGAGCGGCCAAGGTGATGTCGGCCCCGCTGGTGGCCCCGCTGCGGACGTCTACCTGGAGGTGCGCGAACGCCGCCACGACGTGTTCACCCGCGAGGGAGACGACCTGCACGCCACGTTGCCGGTGCCGATGACCGCCGCCGCGCTGGGCACCGTGCTGACCTTGGACACCCTCGACGGCCCGCAGGAGGTCGACCTGCGTCCGGGTACTCAACCAGAGCAGATCATCACCCTGCGCGGTCTGGGTGCTGGTCGTCTACGTGCGGGCGGGCGCGGTGACCTGCACGTCCACGTCGAGGTGCACGTCCCCACCCCCCACGACGAACGCCAGGCTGCCCTGCTGCGCGAGCTGGCCGCCCTGCGCGGCGAGGAACGTCCCGAGGCCCGTCTCGCCCAGACCGGCTCGGGAGTCTTCGCCAAGCTCCGCGACAGGCTGTCTGGGCGGTGAGCGCCCCGGTCTTCCTGGCTGCGCCCGGTGACCTGGACGGTCTTTGCGTCGGCGACATGTACTGGCTGAGCGGTACCGAAGGTCACCATGCTGCCGCCGTCCAGCGTCTGGGACCTGGCGAACCGGTCGACGTCGTCGACGGCGCAGGTGTTCGCCTCGTCGGTACGGTCGGCACGGTCGGCGAGCCCCGGTCCGCCGAACGCAACACCCTGACCGTCGAGGTCACCGACATCGTGCACGAACCAGCCGACGACCCTGTGCTGGTGCTCGTCCAAGCCCTGGCCAAAGGCGACCGTGACGACCGTGCCGTCGAGGCCGCCACCGAGGCCGGAGTCGACCGTGTCGTCCCCTGGCAGGCCCAACGGTGCGTCGTGGTGTGGCGAGGCCCCCGCGCCGCCAAGTCCCAAGCCTCCTGGCAGGCCACCGTCCGCGCCGCCGCCAAGCAGTCCCGCCGCTCCTGGGTCCCGGCCGTCACCGACGCAGTCGACCTGAGCGCCCTGACCACCCTGGTCACCGCCACCTGTAGCGCCGGCGGAGCAGCCATCGTCCTGGACCCCCAAGGCTCGGTCCCGCTGGCCGAAGCCCCGCTGCCTGCCTCAGGCGAGATCCTCGTCGTCGTCGGCCCCGAAGGCGGTATCACCCCCCAAGAGCTCGACACCCTGACGGCGGCCGGTGCCCTCACCTGCCGCCTCGGCCCCCACGTCCTACGCACCTCCACCGCAGGCCCCCTCGCCCTGGCCCTGCTGTCCCAACGCCTCGGCCGCTGGACCTGACGACCCCGTCGTGTCTCTCGACGACGTGGCCCTAGCCTCGGCCGGAGGCTCTGGCAGGGCACGGTATTTTGGGGGGTATGGACCTGGTTGACCGTGTTCGGCTGGCGGAGCTGCTAGAACGTGAACGTGCGGCTTATGCCGTCGGGCACCCGCGCTCTGCTGCGGCGTTCAGCTCTGCGGAGCACCTGTTCGGACGGGTGCCGATGCCGTGGATGAACAAGCGGGCGGGGGCGTTCCCGCTGTACATGGCATCAGCGCGTGGGGCGAGCGTCGTGGACCTCGACGGGTGCCGGTACGCAGACTTCGCGTTGGGGGATACCGCGGCGATGGCTGGGCACTCGCCAGAACCAGTTGTTGCCGCGGTGACGCGCCAGCTGGCCCACGTGGGTGGGGCGACGGCCATGATGCCGACCACCGACGCCGAATGGGTCGCCGCCGAGCTGACCCGACGGTTCGGTATGGCACGGTGGTCGTTCGCGCTGACGGCCACGGACGCGAACCGGTGGGCGATCCGTATGGTGCGGGCAGCAACCGGGCGGGCCAAGATCGCGTTCAACGCGTACTGCTACCACGGCAGCGTCGACGAGTCGCTCATCGTCGTGGGACCTGACGGCGAGGGGGTCGACCGTGAGGGGAACGTCGGTGCGCCGGTACCGGTCGCCGCGACCAGCCGCGTCGCCGAGTTCAACGACCTGGACGCCCTCGAGCGTCAGCTGGCGCACGGTGACGTCGCCGCGGTGCTCATGGAACCGGCGCTGACCAATATCGGGATCGTGCTGCCCGAGGCTGGGTATCTGGACGGGGTCCGCGAGCTGACCAGGCGTTATGGCGCGCTGTGGATCGTCGACGAGACCCACACGTTCTCCTGCGGACCCGGTGGGGCGACTGCGGCGTGGTCGCTGGAACCGGATCTGGTGGTGATCGGCAAGGCCATCGGCGGGGGGATCCCGTGCGCAGCGTTCGGTATGTCGCACGAGCTGGCGCAGTCGCTGACCGACCGGTCCGACCTGGACCTGATCGACATGGGCGGGGTCGGCGGGACTATGGCAGGCAACGCCCTGTCGTTGGTCGCCGCGCGCGCCACCCTCGGCGAGGTGCTCACCGACGAGGCGTTCGCGCATATGACCGACCTGGCGACCCGGTACACCGACGGCGTCCGTGCAGTGTTCGCGGCATACGACGCCCCGTGGACCGTCACCCAGCTCGGCGCCCGGGCCGAGTACCGGTTCGTGGCGTCCGCGCCGCGCAACGGCACACAGTCGCACGAGGCGTCCGACGACGACCTGGACGACTACTTCCACATTCACCTGGCCAACCGCGGCATCCTGCTGACGCCGTTCCACAATATGGCCCTCATGAGCCCAGCCACCACGACCGACCAGGTCGACGAGCACCTGATGGTGCTCGACGCAGCTGTGGGGGACCTGCTCGGCTGACCGTGCGGCCCGGCGGGCTCCCGGTATCGTCTGCCTGACGTGATGGGAGGGCGCCATGGTCGAGAGCCTTGGGGACCAGCTGTGGATCACCTGGCCGGAGGCGGTCGGGACCCTGGTCGGGGCCAGCGTCTTGTTCTGGGTCTTCACTGGTGTGCTGTCGTACTTCCGCCAGCTGCGGGCCCGGGTGACAGTGGGCTCCGTGGCGGTGATGGTCCTCGTCGGCGCGGTGACCGCTCGTGCGATGCTGGGCCCGCGCCCGACGATGACCACCGGTGTGCTCGTCCTGGGCACTGTTCTGGTGTGGGAGTCGGTGTTCCGGCTGACCGGTCACCGGCTGCCTCACGGCAGGTTGACCGGTCAGCCGCAGGTGGTGCTGCGTGACGGCGTCATCGACGAGGCGGCCTTGCACAGGGTGCGTCTGCGGCGAGAAGACCTGGTCGTCCAGATGCGTCGCCAAGGACTGACCTGCATGAACGACGCTGCCATGGCCATCGTCGAGGCTGACGGCTCGATCACGGTCATCCACGCCGGCCAACCGGTCGACGAGGAGTTCGTGTCAGACCTCTAGCCCTCCGTCTCGCCCCGGAAGCTCTCGCTCCCGTTGACGTTGTACAGGACGAAGAACGACAGGCTCTGGGTGGTGTCGAGCATCTCCCAGTCGATCACGGCTTGGGGGAGGGCCGAGACCGGGCCACCGGGCAGGTAGAAACGGAACTCGTCGGCGTTGGTGAAACCCAGCGGGTTGGTACCAGGTTCGCAGGACTTGATCAGCTGCTCGTCGACGATCTTAGGCTCGGGGTCTGAGGTGATCGTCAGCCCGTCGACGCGCATGGAGTACTCCAGCGGGTTGACCTGCTTCACGTCGACGAAACGCCCTTCGAACGTGCACTCATACCTGGTTCCCTTCGGGTAGTCAGGTCCGTTGGAACCCATCTCAGAGTCGTGCCAATCTCCGGTGAAGGCACCGTTGGCGTCGATCTCGACGACAGTGCCCCACCCCCCGGCCCCACTGGCGTACAGGAAGTAGTCGGGAAGCACCGAGAAGACCTCCGGCGACTCGGTGGCGTCGGACGTCTGGCCAGGTGTGGCAGGCGGCCTCTTGTCCGACGAGTCGTCGGACGAGCTGGAGCACCCGCTTACCATCAGACCGGTGGCGACGATCGCCACGATGGCAGCTGTGCCACTACGACGGCGCCACCTGCGCTTGTGCAGGCTGAGAGAACCGGGGGTGTTCATGATGCTCCTCGATAGTCACGACGACAGATGCCGCTTAGAGTTGCCAGGCCCTGGGTTGGTTCCCGCCGCGCCCTGCGCACCAAAGCCCTGGCGGTCAGCCCTGCGGTAGGTCGAGCATCTGGGCGGACAGCTCCCAGTGGCGACGGACCAGTTCGTCGTCGTACGCCTGGTCGGTGGTGCGGGCGATCTTGCGGTTGCTGCCGTAGAACTCGCCGGAGACCCAGGTGTCGCCGCCGGTGCCGGTGATGAAGTGGGTGAGGTTGCGTCCGCCGCGTCTGGGGGACATGAACAGCGACCGGACGGGGGTGTGGTAGGCGTACTTGAGGCCGTGCGAGGTGCCTGCGGCGAAGCTCGTGGCGACGACTCCTGGGCGGAAGGAGACGGAGGTCAGCCCCTGGTCGCCGAGGCGGGTGTGCAGGCCGCGGGCG
>Ga0123356_10008111_pt1 | contig 10460 bp, 7 predicted proteins | sample TergutEmb28metaG_2_FD_92546 | JGI IMG/M metagenome (GOLD analysis project Ga0123356, IMG submission 92546) | Embiratermes neotenicus P3 segment gut microbial communities from Petit-Saut dam, French Guiana - Emb289 P3 | ecosystem: Host-associated > Arthropoda: Insects > Digestive system > Gut ... | reverse complement strand
CGAATGTCCCTCTTCAGCGCCGAGCGGTAATCGGGCAGCGGCTTCGTCGCACTAGCCGGATCGCGCGGATCATGCCCGGCGATCGCCTGCAGCATGATGGCGCAGTCTTCAACGCTCCATGTCATCGGGCCGGCGTGGTCGTAGCTGAACGAGTTTGTATAAACACCGAAACGGCTGACCAGCCCGTAGCTCGGCTTCAGCCCGACGATGCCGCACAGCGCCGCGGGGTTGCGGATGGATCCGCCGGTATCGGAACCGAGGGCGCCCATCATCAGACCCGCCGCAACCCCGGCACCGGAACCGCTCGACGAGCCGCCAGTGAAGTGCTCACGATTCCAGGGGTTTCGCGCGGGTGGCCAGGGTAGGTCGAACGATGGCCCGCCATGGGCAAACTCATGCGTCGATAGCTTACCCAGCATCACCGCACCGGCGCGGTGCAGCTTTGCCACCGTGGTGGCATCGAAATCCGGCACGTAGTTGGCACGTGTACGCGAGTGGCTCGTCGTGCGGATGCCGGCAGTGCAATAAATGTCTTTCAAAGCAAACGGAATGCCATGCATTGGGCCGCGATAATGGCCGGCCATGATCTCGGCTTCCGCTGCGCGCGCAGCGTCGAGCGCCGCGTCGGCGGTCACAATCAGATAGGCGTTGATCTGAGGATCGATCGCGGTGATGCGGTTCAGAAATGAACGGGTCAGTTCCACCGGCGACAATGCGCGATGTTCGATCAGCTTCGCGGCCTCGGCGATCGTCAAAAATTGAAGCTCGGTTGCATGTGGCGCGGCGTCGTCCGGCATGGCGGCCTCCCTCGTTGTGCGCAGGATAGCGCGACAAGACCGGCGCGTCCCCTGCCGGCCCGGGCCCTCCCGCTCGGCCGCGTGCGACGGCATAAGCGTCCGTATGACCGATCCCGATGCCGCCGCCCGCCTCTCGCTCCGCCGTCACCGGACCTTCGCCACGGCGCTCCTGATCCTGATGGCCGCGTTGACGCTGGGCACGTACACGCTCTCCGGGGCGTGGTGGGTGGATATGTTGCAGGCCGCCGCCAGAGCGGGCTTCATCGGCGGCATCGCCGACTGGTTTGCGGTCACCGCGTTGTTCCGCCACCCGCTCGGGATTCCGATCCCGCACACCGCGATCATTCCGAACCACAAAGAACGCCTCGGCCGTGCGCTCGGTCGCTTCGTCGCCACGCATGTGTTCACCGGCGATGAGGTCGCTGCCGTACTGCGGCGGCTTGATGTGCCAGGCATTCTCCATCGGTTCCTCGCCGATCCTGTAGCGGCCCGACCTGCAGCCGAAGCGCTGGCAGGCATGCTGCCGAAGCTCTTGGCGACCGTCGAAGATGGTCGCGCGCGCCGTCTGATCGCGCGTCTGGTGCCGCGTATTCTCGGCGGTCCCGGCGCTGGGCTCGTCGTGGCACGCGCGCTGGCTGGCCTGGTCGAAGGCGGACGCCATCAGGAGGTGTTCAGTTTCATCCTGGCGGAAATGAAGCAGTTGCTCGCCAGCAAGGAGGACGCGCTGCGGACCGTGATCGAGGAGCGTGTCCGCGAGCAAGGTGGACGGCTGGTGGGATGGGCACTCGGCGCAACGGTCGCGCGACGGGTGCTGGCCACACTCACTGCCGAGCTTGACAAAGTCGGCCCTGACGGATCGGAGCTACGCGCGGCGTTCGACGAATGGGTGCGCCGCGAGGTGACGCGCATGGAGGAGGAACCGGAGCGTGCGGCGGAGGTCGGCGCGGCCATTCGCCGCGTGGTCGGGCACGAGACCGTGCAAGCCTGGATTTGGGACGTCTGGGCACGCATGCGCTTCGCGCTCGAGGCGGATGCAGCACGGCCGAATGGCCGGACTGTGGCCTGGCTCGAGGGAGCGCTGGGCAATCTGGGCGGGATGTTGGAAGCCGATCCCGACTCAAGGGCACGAGTACAGCGCGTGACCGAGGGCGTGGTGCAATCGCTGCTGCCGGCAGCGCAGGCGCGGTTGTCGGATTTCATTGCCTCCGTGGTTGCCGGATGGGACACCGACACGATCACGGAGCGGTTGGAACTGCGGGTTGGCAGCGATCTGCAGTACGTGCGAGTGAACGGTACTCTGGTAGGATTCTTGGTCGGCGGGCTGCTTTACGCGCTGCTCTTGGTGCTGTTCGGGCGGGTCGTGATGTAGCACGACATCGTCGCGCGTTGGCGCTCTACGCACGACAGACCGGTTCCGACCCATCATGGCCATGCGGAGACCTGTCGCCCGATGCCGTCAGCGGACGCGGATGCTCATTTACGCCTGCAACGTCGCGTTCGGCGCCGACACAAACATGACTTCGTGGCGCGGTTCACCACGCGGTTGCCGCCCGGCGCGGTGGCAATCGGGCTTGGGAAGCGCTACATGTAACGCATGACAGCAAGCAGGACAGCAAGCCAGCGCGTGCAGCGCCGGCGTGACAAGCTTCGGGCGGCCGGACTACGGCCGGTGCAAATCTGGGTGCCCGACACGCGGGCGGCGGGATTTGCCAAGGAATGCGCGCGGCAGGTGCGCCTCATCCGGGAAAGCGAGACCCCAGAGCGTCGGGCCGAGGACGAAACCTGGTACGAGGCGTCCGATACGACCGGCTGGACAGCGTGAGGCGAGGGGACTTGGTGACGGTCGCCCTGCAGGGCGACCAGGGCAAGCCCCGACCCGCTCTCGTGGTGCAGGCAGACCACTTCGGCCACCTTGCTTCTATCACGGTCCTGCCGATCACCAGCACGCTGGTCGATGCGCCGTTGCTTCGAGTGCCGATCGAGCCCGGTGGCGAGAACGGGTTGACCAGGCGTTCGCAAATCATGGTGGACAGGCCGCAGACCCCATCACGGAACTGGCTGGGGCCGGTCATTGGCCGGCTCGATGACGCGACTATGGTGACGGTCAACCGGGCCCTAGCCGTGTTCTTGGGGCTGGCCTGAGGTGTCAACCTGACGGACGCACCGCCCTGTCACGCCGCCGGAAACGGCCCGTTGCGGACACTCGCGCCAGCGTTCTGCGCCGTCTAGACTGATTGATCGAACAAGGTTCGGCTTGCGGCCCAAGAAAGTTTAATTTCGTGGCAAGTCAAAGAAAGTTTGAGGTTAATGTTTTTGTCGGGTGACTTGTCTCAGACTTTGATCGCCTCTGAGCGCCTGACGCTGAGGGCGCTGACAGCGGTCGATGCCGCCGATTCATACGGCGAGGTCACCGCTCGAATCGCCAAGTTCATGTCATGGAGTCCGCCCACTTCGGAGAGGGAGTTCGAAACCATATCGCAAAGGCAGCTTTCCAACATGAAGGCCGGGAAGGAGCTGCATCTAGCAATTCGGCTTGCGAGCACGAACGAATTTGTCGGTCGGATGGGTTTGCATCCAGCAGACTCCACATTGCTGGAAACCGGAATCTGGATCAAGCAGTCAGCACAACGTCATGGGTACGGCCGAGAGGCTGTTGTTGCTCTGATCAAGTGGGCGAGCACTCGGTTTCATCCATCGGGGTTCCTGTGGCCCGTCGTTGACGAAAATACACCAAGTCGTGGCCTTGCAGAGGATCTCGGCGGTGAGATCATTGGGACACATCAAAAGCGGAAGGCGGGAGATAAAGCGCGAACGTTGCTGCTGTACCGGATACCTGCGCCGGTCGGGTGACGTTGCAACGAATTGTCCGGTTTTTCGCCAGTGCTCGAGCGACGAGATAGTCCCGCGCGGGCATCCGTTTCTTCCGAATTATCGAAAGCACACTGTCATGGGGGTGAGCGCAGTGGCCCAGCGATATGCACCGACACGTCGATGCGCACGGTGGGGCCGGCGAGGACCGGTAGCGCCCGCATTCCCCAATCGCCGCGCTGCAGATTTCCGACAGCGTTGACCGACTGGTGGCGCCAACTGAGCGCCAGAGCGAAGGGCCGGTTGACACCGTGCATGTCAAGCCGGCCGTCGAGGCGGTCGCGGTCACATGCGCCTTGGAAAGCGAGGGACGGATAGTGCGCCACATCGAGGAAATCCGGTCCAAGGACGCGCTGCAACATGCTGGGCGACGACACGGTCAGGCTTGCCACGTCCACCCGCAGTTCGACGCGGCAATCGGCGTGGTTGGTGGGGTCATAGGTCAGCCAGCCCTGAAAGCGGTGAAAGAGGCCGTCGAGCGGGAACACCCCCAGCTTGTAGGCCCGGATGCCTACCGAATCGGCGTCCGGGGTGAGCGCGACGCGTGTCTCCGCGGCGCGCGACCCACCTGGTTGCGTGCACGCCATGATGACCGCTGTCGTCGCTCCGAGGAGGAGACGGTTTCGCATGGACACCGCCAAGGATAGCATTGCGACCAGCTGTGCGGAGTGGCGAACTGCCACAGGTGGTGCCGCACCTGCAAGCGAGGTCGCTATGCGCGTTTTCTGGGATCCGGTCCAGCTCAGCCACACGCCGCGCTTCTTCCTCGTCCGCGGTCGGGTGAAACCGCATCTTGAGGTGCCTGCGCGTGCGGAGGCATTGCTCGCCGCATGCCAGGAGCTGCGGATGGCAATCGCTACACCACCGCAGGCAGATACAGATGCGCTCCTCGCGGTCCACGCGCCGGATTATCTGGACTTCCTGCGTCATGCCGCCGCGGCCTGGTCCACGCTGCCTGACGCCGCGGAGGAGGCTCTGCCCAACACGCATCCCTTGCCTGAAATGCTGGCGAGTGGCGGTCGTATGCCGGAGGGCCTTCCAGGACGTGTCGGCTGGTACACCACGGATCTTGCCTGCCCGATCGGCGCCGGCACTTGGGAGGCGGCCGAAGCTGCGGCCGCTTGCGCGATTGCCACAGCTGACGTCGCAGCGGTCGGCGGTAGCGCTTATGCGCTGACCCGGCCACCAGGACACCACGCCTACGCCGCCCGGGCCGGCGGCCATTGCTATCTGAACAACGCGGCTATGGCCGCTGAGCGGCTGCGGGCGAAAGGCGTGTCACGGGTCGCGGTGCTGGACATCGACAGCCACCACGGCAACGGCACACAAGGGCTGTTTTGGCGACGCGGAGACGTTTTGTTTGTCTCCGTGCACGGCGATCCGAACCGTTACTACCCTTGGTACACCGGCCATGCTGACGAACGCGGTGCGGGAGCCGGCGAGGGCTGCAATATCAACCTGCCACTGCCATTCGGTACCGGCGACGATGGTTGGCTGGCGGCGGTCCGCACCGGCATCCAGGCGATCCGCGCGTTCGATGCCGAAGCGTTGGTCGTGTCGCTCGGCTTCGACGCCTCGCGCGACGAGCCCCTGAACGCTCTGGCGGTGACCGCGGAGGGCTTTGCCCGCGCTGGCGCGGAGATAGGTGCGCTCCGTCTGCCGAGCGCGATCGTTCAGGAAGGCGGCTACAATATTTCGACTATCGGAACTCTGCTGACGCGCTTCATGGACAGCTTTTGCAATACGTCAACGGTCGGGGTTTGATACACCGCGGGCTGGATAGCGCTGCGCGTTACATCGAGGAACCAACGATGCGTTGCGCCGCACTGGTCGTCGCGGACCGGGGCGCGGACCCGCGTTGTCGACGTCGGCGCAAGCCCATTGCGGCGGTCTGCCCAAGTGCACCATCGGTGTCATGCAACGCTCTAGTATTGACTGCGGTTCGGCAAGCAGGAGATCCATGACGCCTGCGCTCGGGCATTGCCCTCCGGGGTAATCACATCACTGAGCAGGCGCCATCGCGGCATCGATGCAGCAAAAGACGCGGCATCCATATCATCACAGGTCGGCCATGCCACTCGGGGTTTCGTTGCAGGCGCCGAAGCAGGAGCCGATGATGTATCGGTCCCCGCGTCGCGGACGATGAATGTGCCACTGGCCGCTTGTTCCGGGTATTTAGGATGTCCAGTGGGCCGGCTCCCAAACCCAACCGCTCGGTGACTGCGTCCAGTAGCCCGGCTGGAACAGCGGCCCATGGCCGGTTCCCGGCACGAATTCGCCAGGTTGCCAGACGTAGCCACTGCCGTTCCAATTCCAGTGGCCGGGCTGCCACTGCAGTCGCTCGGCGCTGACGGGGGGAATCGGCATGGTCTCCATCAGTGGAGCGGGGACGGGCGGCGGGGCAAATGTCGTCGTCTCCATCGTCGGGGCGCCGCAAGCCGTGAGCAGGATAGAAGCGAAAAAAGCGACGAGGAGCGGGCGCATCATCTGACCTCGGGCGTGGTTGATCCATCATACGCGGCAGAGGAATGGACGGAGGAGCGGCCGCTGTCCATGCCTGCCTTTCCTCACATGACTGGCCTTGATTGCTGCGCCTACGTCCCGCGCACATCAGGCAGGCACCGAGTCGCTTGCAGCTCTCCAGGTTGCGAATCGCGTGTGTCCGCTGGGTCGCGAATCGTGCGTGTCGGTTGCGTTGTTGCACGTCTCCGGCCACAAGGGAGGCGGGACGTTATGCAGAGAGTAGTACCGTCGCCACCGCCTGCGCCGCGATGCCTTCGCCGCGGCCGGTGAAGCCGAGCTTCTCCGTTGTAGTCGCCTTCACCGAGATGCATGCCGCTTTAACATCGAGCAAGGATGCAAGGCGCGCGCGCATGGTGTCCGCGTGCGGCGCGATTTTCGGGCGCTCGCAGATGAGGGTGATGTCCGCGTTCACCAGCCGGCCACCGCGCGCGGCGATGCGGCTGGCGGCATGCTTCAGGAAGCGGGTGCTGTCGGCGTCCTTCCATGCGGCTTCGCTGGGCGGGAAGTGGCGGCCGATATCGCCCTCCGCCAGCGCGCCGTAGATCGCGTCGCACAGCGCGTGGATGCCGACATCGGCGTCGGAATGACCGGCGAGCCCTTTGTCGTGCGGCACCACGACGCCGCATAAGGTCAGCGTACGACCGGCCTCCAGCACATGCACGTCGAACCCGGTGCCGACATGCGGGATCATCACAGCACTCACGGCACGCTCCAGACGGGCAAGATCATCGGGATACGTCAGCTTGATGTTGTCTTCGTGCCCCGCGACGAGTGCGACCGGCTGGCCGGTCGCTTCCAAGAGTGACGCGTCGTCGGTGGCGCCGGTGGTACCCGCCCGGTGCGCGGCGAGCAGCACAGGGAAGCGGAACGCCTGCGGGGTCTGTGCGCGGTAAAGTCCGTCTCGGGAAACGGTGCGGTCGATGACCCCGGACGTGACGTGCTTCAGCGTGTCGGCGACCGGCTGGGCGGGGATGGCACCGGGGTGATGCGCCAGCGCAGAAAGCAGGGCAGGGATCGTGCCCGGCGGAATCAACGGGCGCGCAGCGTCGTGCACCAACACGAGGTCGGGTGCGTGCGCTACGAGTGCCTCGAGGCCCAGGCGGACGCTGTCCTGACGGGTGGCACCACCCGGCACGGTCGGGAGGTGGTCGATTCCTTCCAGCGCGGCGTCGATGGTCCGCGCCTCGCCAACCGGTTGCAGCAGCGCCACGTGGGCCGTCAAGGCCTCCGCGGCATGACGGATCACTGGCTTGCCGGCCAGCAGCAGAAATTGCTTTGGCGTCTCGGTGCCGAAGCGGCTGCCGGTGCCGGCGGCGACGAGGATGGCGGCAATACGCATGTCATGGCACATGGACGGGGAGGGGAGGTGGCGTCAATCGGGGCCGCGAGAGCGGACCGCGGGCGTGGGCGAGCGGTAATCGCGGGCGGGTCGGCTGGCTTCGGTCTGATTGTGCCTCGAGACAGCCGCGTAAGGACAGCGAGCGAGGCGTCCAAGCCGGCATCCGGCGTGCGGGACCGACCCGGTGGACACTCGGTCAGCAGTCGATCCCTCTGTAGCGAGGGGCTGCGCACGACGCCACACGCCGGAAGGTTCGATGGGTGCCGGTTCCGAAACGGTAGCACACCGAACTGCATACGCGACCCGGTAAGCCGGGAGCTAGCGCGTCAACCGCGATTCCTGAATCGCATGCCACACCCGCGCCGCCGTTGCCGGCATCGCGACGTCCTTCACGCCGAGATCCGCAAGCGCGTCCACGATTGCGTTGATCGCGACAGCGAGCGCGGGCGTGGTGCCGCCCTCGCCGCCGGAGCGCACGCCGAGCGGGTTGGTCGGTGCCGGCACTTCACTCAGCAACGTGGCAAACGACGGCACAAGGTCCGCGCGCGGCATCGCGTAGTCCATGAAGCTCCCCGCCAGCATTTGCCCGGTCGCGGGATCATACTGAGCGCTCTCGCACAGCGCCTGGCCCAGCCCCTGGACGATGCCGCCGTGCGTCTGGCCCTCGACGATCAGTGGGTTCACCGCACGACCCACGTCGTCGATCGCCGAAAACCGCTCCAGATCGACCCGCCCGGTCTCGGGATCGACCACGACCTCGCAGACCTGCGTACCGTACGGGAAACTGGGCACGCGCATGGTTTCGTCGGCGATCGCCGCCAGCGGGCCTTGCAGCTCCGCCGGCAGGTCCGGGCGTTCGACCGCGGCACGCGCGACCTCGAAGATGCTCACGCTGCGATCAGTGCCGGTGACCCGGAAACGGCCGCGGTCGAAATCGATATCCGCTTCCCCCGCTTCCAACAGATGCGTGGCGATGGCACGACCCTTGTTGATGATCTCGTTCGCGGCTTTTGGCACGACGATGGCGGCCATTTTCATCGACCGTCCGGAATGCGAGCCACCTCCGGCAGTGACGCGATCCGTGTCGTGCGCGACGAAGTCGATTCGTTCGATCGGCACGCCGAGCAACTCGGTGATAAGCTGCGCGAAACTGGTCTCGTGGCCCTGGCCGGTCGACATGGTTCCCATGACCAGGCCCACGCGGTCGCCGGGACGAAACACGATCTCTGTGCGTTCGCGGGGATTACCGCTGGTGATCTCGATGTAGTTGGCAACGCCGATGCCCCGGTGCTCGCCGCGCGCTCGTGCCTCGGCCTTGCGTGCGGCAAAGCCGCCGTAGTCTGCCAGGGCCAGCACGCGCTCCATCGCGTCGCGATATCGGCCGCTGTCATAGGTGACGCCGACGGCATTGGCATAGGGCTGCGCATCGGGCGGGATCATGTTGCGGCGGCGCAGTTCGACTGGATCGAAGCCGCATTGGCGTGCGGCGATATCGATCAGGCGCTCGATGACGAAAATTGCTTCAGGCCGACCGGCGCTGCGATAGGCCGTGGTCGGCACCGTGTTGGTGAGATAGCCGCGGCCGCGGAAATGTGCGGCTGCAATCCGGTAGACTCCGGTCATCAGGCCGAGACCCTTGCGCAGCGGCACGAACGATACTGCGTGGCCACCGAGGTTGCTTATGTTGTTGCCGCGCACGGCGAGAAAGTTGCCGTCGCGATCCAGTGCAAGCTCCGCCTCGACCAGCAGATCCCGACCCTGGTAGTCGGTGAGCAGCGCCTCGGACCGCTCGCAGGTCCATTTCACCGGTCGGCCGAGCCGGCGCGCAGCCCAGGGGAGCAGCGCGTATTCCGGAAAGAACGAATTACGGGTGCCGAAATTGCCGCCCATGTCCTTGCAGGCGCAGCGCACGTTTGCTGGCGTTACGCCGAGTATCTCGGCCAGTTGTTGCCGTTGCGCGGTTACCCCGAGGCCGGTGCCTGCGTAGAGTGTGTAGCGTCCGGTCGCCGGGTCGTAGTCGCCGGTCGCGGTGCGGGTCTCCATCGGAACGCCCGTGACACGCTGGATGTGCGTGCGCAGGGTGACGACGTGTGCGGCGCGTTGGAATGCCGCATTGGTGGCGGCGGCGTCACCGACTTCCAGATCGACGCAAAGATTGCCTGGGGCATTGTCCCACAGCTGTGGTGCGCCGGGTTCACGGGCGGCGGCGGCATGGGTGACGGCAGGCAGCGGCTCCCAGGTCACCTCGACCAGTTCAGCCGCACTCTTCGCCTCGGCGATGCTTTCCGCGATGACGCAGGCGACGGCCTCACCGACATAGCGGGCCTTGTCGATGGGCATGGGGTAGTGCGGTGTCTCAACGGGCTGTGAGCGCAGCTGCACCTCCACGTCGGGTGGCGGAAAGACGCAGGGTTTGTGCGAGATCGGTCTAAGGCCGTCCGCGACGTAACTCGCGCCGGTCAGAACGGCGAGCGCTCCGGGAGAACGACCGGCGCGGGTTGTATCAATGTGCACGATACGGGCGTGCGCGTGCGGGGAACGCACTAGCACCATGTGCGCAAGATTGCGCAACACGAGGTCGTCGCCGAAGCTGCCCTGGCCTGTGAGCAGACGTCGGTCCTCTTTGCGCCGTACCGGCTGGCCGATGCCGTCCGGAATGCCGGGCGATGCCTCCATGGATGCCGTTCCCCCCAGGCGCTGTTGCACCATCTGATGAAGCCTGCCGCACTGCGACGGCGGAGTCATCTGCGAAGAACCGCGACCGCGTTGCTGTTCCGGGACCGAGCCTTGAGCGGCAGGACAGCGTTCGATCGCGGCGATCGCCCCTGGCGAAACATCGGCGGCTGTCCCACGCGGAGTGGCGGGTCTCCGCTCGGGATGCGAACGGGTTGTTCTCGCATCGTTACCCAAAGATTGACCCCACCAAGCCCCGG
>Ga0123356_10008109_pt1 | contig 10462 bp, 11 predicted proteins | sample TergutEmb28metaG_2_FD_92546 | JGI IMG/M metagenome (GOLD analysis project Ga0123356, IMG submission 92546) | Embiratermes neotenicus P3 segment gut microbial communities from Petit-Saut dam, French Guiana - Emb289 P3 | ecosystem: Host-associated > Arthropoda: Insects > Digestive system > Gut ... | reverse complement strand
TCCTCATGCCTTCGCCGCGAAATCATGCTTGTCAAAATCGGAGCGGATGAAAAAAACCGTCCCGCGGTTCTGGAAATTGCCGGCATCTTCCGCGCCCGCGTTGTTGACGTTTCTGTTTCTACTATCACTATCGAAGCAACCGGTAACATAGAAAAACTTAACGGTCTTTTGCTGCTACTGCGCCCTTACGGTATTCTTGAACTTGCACGTACTGGTCTTGTCGCCCTTGAGCGCGGAGCGAGTGTGTTGTCTGCCGGGAGCGGAGAGCAAGTTTCATAATTATAGTTGCTGCTTTTATTAACATTTTTTTTGTACAGGCTGCGCATGCTATAGTCTGACCTGACTACTAAAATATTATCTATTTTTAATTTACTGAAAAATCATTTTAGTAGTCAGGCTGCCTATCCCTGCCCAGCCTACATAAAATTATTTTATTAAAAGTTGCATGTTCATAAATACAGGTACACGCACATGGCGCCAGGCATTTTTGAATTCTCTTACGGTACAACCGTTATAGCCAGCGCATCTGAAACAGTTCTAGCGGATACCGGTAAACGTACCCTTTCACCATTATACCAGTACACGGCTCTATAACGATGATCCCAATCTTCTAAAATTGAGCCGGCAATATAGATGTTTGAGTTTAAAACTGTTATGGCATTAGATTTTGAATATATTTTTTCCCAATAAGGGTTATTTTTTTCTAAAAATACTATATTTTCATTATGCCAATACACAGCATGTCTTTCATGGCTAATATATTGTCTTACAGAGCCTGAAATATATACATTTGAACCATCAACCGCAATTCCTCTTGCGAAAGAATCATAGTAGCCATCAATTGGTAAAATAGTAATTTGCCCATTATACCAATACAATGCAACTGTTGGATGTTCCATACCCCAAGCTGAACCAATGCGGTGGACATTTGAACCAATAACAATAATAGCACTTGATTCTAAAGGCATATTATAAAAATCTGGTAGTATTATCTTACGGCTAAAGTTGAGCCAGTATACTGGAATAGAACCTTCATTACCTGTTATGTAGATATTAGAACCTGATATAGATATTGAATCAGCTGATGCCCCCCATTCACTTGTTTTTGGCAGAACAATACAATTCCCATTATGCCAGCATACAGCGTCGCCACCATCTGTACCGACAATGTAAACATTGGAACCTGATATTGCAATATCGTTTGCTTCTGCACGATTACCTATTGTTGGCAGTACAATACGATTTCCATTGAGCCAATATACAGCGTCATTTCCATCTGTACCAACAATGTAAATATCGGAATCTGAAACAGCTATTGCATTTGCCTGCGCTGTTTCACTTTCTTTTGGCAAGACATAACGTGTTGTTTTGACACCATCATTGTGCCAGTACACAGCATCATTTCCATCGTATCCGGCGATGTAAACCTGCGGCTCTTGTGCAAATGAGAAACCTGCAATTAATACCAAAAGAAATACAATTAAAGATATTTTTTTCATTTTCATCCTCCTAAAGATTAATAAATATGTTGAGTGTTCGTTTTTTCTGATATTGAATTATAACTCATTGTTGTTATATTACTTTTTTTGGAAAATTGCGTCAAGGAATAATTTTTTTGCTGTTGGGGTAAAAGGAATAAACATCCAAAAAAACGTCTGCCTTTCAATAATTGGTGAGACACTTTTTGGAAAAAAAAATTATTATTCAACAGCTAATGCAATACGTAAAGCGAGATTAATTTCTTCAATTTTTGCTTGTGAAAGAGAACCAACATAATCTGTAAGCAAAGATTTTGGAAGACTCATTAAATCATCACAATAAACTGCACTATCATGCTTAAGTCCTTCATCTATTCCTATCATTACCTGTGTTGGTATTTTTCTATAATTGGTATAAACAGGAGCATAAATGACAGTAGAAAATTTAGAATTTATCAGCAATTGCCTGCTTAAAACAAGGAAAACGCGATGATTTTTTGGGTCATTTCTGGACCCTTTATAAACTCTATAAAGTTCACCACGCTTCACCAGAGATCCACCTGGTATGAAAGTGCATCAAGAGCTTCATGATTTAATTCATCAGCATGGCGATTAATTAATTCTAATTCCTCTTCTTCGGTCATTCTGGGCTTTTTTAAAGAATTCTGGAAATTTTGCCCAGTAGGTTCGTTGAGAGTTCGAGCAGGAGTGAAAGTAAGTATAACCGGTCCTGTAGGCACATCAAGAGGAACAGTAATCCGACGGTCAGCCGGTATATTTATTGTACGTGTAATAGTCATATATTAAAAATAACATGAAATGAGTTGAAAAACAATGTAAATTGGTACCTGATACACGTCAAACTGGACTATATATTTATACGGGTACCAGGCAAATTTTTGATAAAAAATTAAATAACCGGATGCTCTTTTAAAACGGTAATTTGTAAAAAAATTTACTTTTGATGCAAGTAGTGTTCCGCTATGTTGAATTCTTTTCTGATCTCTTCAAGCGTAAACCATTCTTCGTTTTCTCCGGAGTTTCTGCCTTTTTCCAGCTCGGTCATTAATTTAATAACAGCTTCTTTTCTTTCATAATCTTCTAATTCCTGAATGACATAGCGGCTGCGGCTGTTTTTAGTCAGATAAACAAATGGAAACACATTTTCAATTCTCCATATATCATTTTCATTGGGCATGAGACATAACCTGCCGAAGAATTGTATTAAGTCTGGTTTGGTATCCTTTTCCGCCTTGCTTAAGCCATGCCACTATATCGGCATCCAGTTTACAAGTAACAGCAACCTTTACCGGCTTAAACATTTGGCGTTGTTCCCAAGGACGAAAATTGGTGAAATTGGTTGTTTCTGGAATGTCCGAATAATCAATATCTTCATCTTTAATAGCGTCAACCTGATCAAGATCTTCTTTGTTGATTGGAGGCAAAGTTTTTAAATTATGTCTAATTATGCCCATAATAAAATCTCCTTTCTTTTTTATTTGCTTTTCTGGCAGAAATAATATGAATAGTTTCTATATCCGGTTCTGTGAAACTGACAAACAATATACGCTCTAAAGCAATACCGATAGTAATAATCCGATCTTCTTCAGAACTGCTATGTTTAGCGTCATAATCTTCTTTCCGCAGGGGATCGGTGAATACATAAGCCGCATGCTCAAAACAAATTTTATGCTTTTTAATATTCATTTGATTCTTCTTTTCATCCCATTCAATATTCACATTGTTCTCTATAATATAAGTATTGTACGATATGTATATATTTGTCAATATCTAATATTTAAGGATAATTTTTTACACTTTCGGGGTAATGAACATTATAAATTCTTTCTATTAAATTGACCTACAGTAATAAATCATCATGAGGCAGAAACGCAAATTCCCTGGCGGCGTCTATATTTGCTGACATTGAAAAAATTTTACAGACAATGATGACAACTATCATAATTGTATATAAAATAAATATTTTACAGGGGTGTTATTGGTAAGTTAAAAAAAATGGAACATATTACAAGGCGGGTTCGCAAATACTTGACGGCGTTAAGGAACAATGTAAACTGTTTTTATTTAATTGACCTACAGTTATAAATCATCATGAGGCAGAAACGCATAATTATCATAACTGTATATAAAATAAATATTTTACAGGCGGGGTAGGGACAGGCTGAAAAAACATTTTCTGGAGTTCATCGCTGGAGAAATCTGACCACTAAAACCGTATAACAAATCAACATTTAATAGATTCGTTTTAGTGGTCGGAGTTCGTAAGCGAATTCTTCCAGAGTTTTTTAAGCCTGTAGCATACGCCGCCTGTAACAGGTATATTTCATAAAATGTAATGATGAAAAGGTTATGCGTTTCTGCCTAATGGTATATTGTATCTGTAGGTCAGTTTAATGTTTCCTCCAGGGATTACGTTTATTCCTTAAAAACTGCTGGTATGTTGCGCTGCTTTCGTAGTAGCCGTCAAGGCCTTTAAACGAGGAAGATTCATCGCAGCGGTATAATTCCATAAGCAGCGGAAATAATGGTGACGACATTATTTCTGATGTACGGTATACAGGCAGACGCGGTAATGCAGCTGGAAGCATGTGGTTTTTTACCAAAAAGCAAACATCGCGGATTATAGAGGAATTAAAACCGAGACGTTCAAGAAATCTGTGCGCCTGGATTTCACCAAGTTCTGCATGGCCGTCATACCGGTTATTTCCGGCAGATGAAGCAATTGGTTTTCCCATGTCATGCAATAAAAGTCCGAGTGATAGCCGGAAATCGTAAGTGCTGGTTTTTCTGTGACGAAATGTTTCCATTGTGTGTTCCCATGCATTTCCTTCCGGGTGATATTCCTTGGAATGATCCGCTTGTTCCAAAAATGAAAGTTCAGGCCAGAATTTTTTTATAAAGCCGCATGTTTTTAAAAGTTCAAAGCCCAATCCTGGATTTGCGGCAGTTATCAGCTCACAGAGAAAGATGCGTTGTTCTTCCGGACATGGCGCAGAGTTCTCTGAAAGGTTATCGAATAACGCTTTGATTTCATTAATATATTTTTTGATTTTTGTGTCATTTACATATGCTGCAGGAATATATTTTGCCAGTATTAATGCGGCATCAGATAATGTGCGGTTGAAGTTCGAATTGTTATTAAAACTTTCTGTTATAATCTGCGGCGGTTTTATACTTTCTTTGCCTGTTTTAATATTGTTTCTGATTTCTTTTAATACCGGATATATTCCGCGGGGATCATTGAAAACACGTGATTTACAATCCCTGTAAAATTCCAGCAGGGAAAATGAAGGATGATAATCTTTGAATGAATCCGCACACCGGAAATACCATGTATGATTTTTTTCGTTTAATGCAGCATCTGCAAGATCAACGCCGGGAAACCGCAGATCCTCAAAAAGTTTTGCAAGATCCGCAGTTCCGGCATTTGTAAAAATGAAGACATTGTTTCCGGTTTCTTTAACACCTAACCAGGAGTCAATTGCACCATAACCGTGAAGATATGCGGAAAAACCGCCTGCATATATCTTCTCTAATACGGTCATGGCGTATTCCTAATATAAAAATTAACTTAAAGCTAATGCCAGTATTCTGTAAATTAAAGAACACTGGCACTATTCTATGCTTATCTGGCGTACTCTGTAATACGTGTTTCCCGGATCATTGTTACTTTGATGCGTCCGGGATAACGCAGATCGTTTTCAATCTTTTTGGCAATTTCCTTGGCAAGCTCTCTTGTCTGATCATCGTTAACAGCTTCATTGTTGACAAGAATGCGAAGCTCGCGCCCGGCTTGAATTGCAAAGGATTTATCTACACCGATAAAACCGGTTGCGATGGCTTCAAGGTTTTCAAGGCGCTTCATGTAATTGTCCAGGGTTTCTTTTCGTGCACCCGGGCGCGCTGCTGATATTGCATCGGCAATTTGTACGATGACAGCTTCAATACAGTTCGGCTCTATGTCATTGTGATGGCTGCCGATTGCGTTGATAACCCGCGGATCTTCTCCCATCTTACGTGCCATATCCATGCCGATTTCAGCATGGTTCAAATCAGAATCTGATTCAGTGCCTTTCCCGATGTCATGCAGCAAAGCGGCGCGTTTTGCAAGATCACGGCTGCAGCCAATTTCAGCAGCCAGCATGCCTGCGATTACCGCTACTTCCCTGGAATGATGAAGTACATTCTGGCCGTAACTTGTACGGAAATACAGCCTGCCAAGAGCGCGGACAGCGTCCTGTTTGATATTATGGATACCCATATCAAAAAGGACTTTTTCGCCTTCTTCAAAGATTTTTTGCGATATATCTTTGCTGACTTTTATCACAATTTCTTCGATTCGTGCCGGATGAATACGACCGTCAAGAATGAGTCTTTCAAGTGAGATTTTTGCAATTTCCCGCCTTACCGGATCAAAACATGAGATAATAACTGCTTCAGGTGTGTCATCAATTATTATATCTGCACCAGTCAGAGTTTCCAGGGTACGTATATTGCGTCCTTCCCGGCCGATTATACGCCCTTTCATTTCATCATTAGGCAGCGAAACAGTAGTAACCGTTACATCGCCGGTCACTTCTGTTGCCAATCTTTGAATCGTTGTTACAAGGATATCCCGGGCTTTTTTTTCTGCTCCGAGATTAGCTTCCTGCTCGATTTTGTTTATAAGCGATTGAGCGTCATGTTTTGCTTCATTTTCCAGGTCGCAGATAATTATTGCTTTAGCTTCCTCGGAACTTAATCCCGATATCCGCTCAAGCTCCGCACAATAACGCTGCTCTTCTTTGGACAGTGTTTCTTCACGTGCCTGATAAGCTTTCTCTTTTTCGGCAAAAATCTGTTCTGTTCGCTCAATTTGAGCTGTTTTTCTATCTATCGCTTCTTCTTTTTGTACAACACGCCGCTCATAACGCTGTAACTCAGCCCTGCGCTCCCGAGTTTCCCTCTCTTGCTGGTTCCGTTCACGGATAACCTGTTCTTTAGCTTCCAGAAGAATTTCTTTCTTCTTCGCCTCCGCTTCTTTTATTGCATCATTTTTTATTCGTTCTGCAAATTGCTCTGATGCCGTAAGTTGAAATCTGGCATATAACCATCTTATTATCCAGCCTAAGGTTAACCCGGCAAGAGGCAGGATTATATACCATATCCAAGGCATAACTTTACCCCTTACCGAAGAAAATTCAAATTCATTGTAAGAATAGACCAAATTTTATGCCTTGTCAAGAAAATTTGACGGGAAATGGCTGAAATAATCAGAATTTATTAAAATTTACATTTTAAATTCGTTACCGAGGTATACTTTTCTTACCATATCATTATTTAGAATCGAATCTTTGTCGCCTTTTGCTACAATGAGGCCGTCTGCGATTATAAAAGCTTCATTTGTGATTTCCAAAGTGTCCCGGACATTGTGGTCAGTAATCAGGATACCGATGCCATTATCAGCCAGACGGCGGACTATCTGTTTTATTTCGTATACAGCTATTGGATCAATTCCGGCAAAGGGTTCGTCCAAAAGCAGAAATTTTGGTTCTGTAGCCAAAGCCCGGGCAATTTCTGTACGGCGGCGTTCGCCTCCCGAAAGTGTGTACCCGAATTGTTTCCTTATTCTGGTAATATTAAAATCGATCAATAAAGTTTCCAACCGTTCTTTTTTTTGTTTTTTGTTGATGTCTTTCCGGCTTTCCAGAATTGCCCAGATATTTTTTTCTACTGTTAGTTTTCTAAAAATCGATGATTCCTGAGGAAGATATGCTATACCCATTCTGGCGCGCTTGTACATAGGTAATGATGTTATGTTTACATCATCCATGATTACATTTCCCATTGTTGGTTTATAAAAACCGACTATCATATAAAAAATTGTAGTTTTACCTGCTCCGTTTGGTCCCAAAAGTCCGGCTACTTCTCCGTTTTTCATGCTGAAATTAACACCTCTGACAACTGCTTTTTTACCAAAATTTTTTTTCATATTTGACACACCAAGAGTATGACCAATATAAACAGATTCATTTTTTTCCGGAGAAGGAACAGGAGTTATATATAACGGAGGGTCAGGCGGAACAGGATCTGGCTCTGATGGAACAGGATCATAATCCAAAGAAATGGGATCAGGATTTATTGAGACAGGATCGGGATCTAACTGAGGTTCAGGCAGAACTGGATCTGGCTCTGAGAGAACAGGATTAGATTCTAAAGAAATGGGATCAGGATTTATAGAGACAGGATCGGGCTCTAACTGAGGTTCAGGCAGAACTGGATCTGGCTCTGAGAGAACAGGATCAGAATCCAAAGAAATGGGATCAGGATTTATTGAGACAGGATCGGGCTCTAACTGAGATTCAGGCAGAACTGGATCAGGTTCTGAGTGAACAGGATCAGAATCCATAGAAATGGGTTCTGGATTTATTGAGACAGGATCGGGAATAAATTGTGGTTCAGGCAGAACAAGATCAGGCTCTGAGAGAACAGGATCAGAATCCAAAGAGATTTGATCTGAATTTATAAAGACAGGATCCATATCTATTTGAGGTTCAAGCAGAATTGGATCTGGCTCTGAGGAAACAAGATTAGATTCTAAAGAAATGATATTTGGACTTAATGAAACAGGATCTGGAATATATAGAGGTTCAGGTAATTTTTCTTCATCCAGGAATTCCGGATTTATTACTTTTTTCTTTTTCTTAAACATTAATTTATTATTGTTCCTGTAACAGATCCTTCCATTATAACTTCATCAGTTTCTAAATCAACACGGATTTTATCTGCGCGGAATTCATCTTCATTCCTGTATACAACCGGAAATCCGCTCAGATCCAGGATTTTTTCACGGCGGTGATATACTGCATATTCGGAACGGCAGACCATGTCTTCCCTGAACAGGCGTACTGCTATCTGGAAAACTGTAATTTCATTAACGTCATCATATTCTATAAATCGTCCTCTTGCTACAATTTCGTTCTGTCTGTCTTCCAGAGTTGAATTACCTTCCAGCCGTGCAATTTTTGATGTGCGGTCATAACGAAGCCTGTCAGTGAAAAAGACTATATTTTTTTCTTCTTCATGACCCCATACATTTCCGATACATTCTATGAACTGATTATTATCTCCATGAATTTCGATTCTGTCAGCGCGCAGCAATAATTTATCCGATCTGACTTCAGCGTTTCCGGTTAATATTGTTGTTTCAACACCCAGCGATCTTGTTCCGGTCATTCTGTCTGCACGGAATGTAAAAACTTCTGCATGTGTAGATTGAACACCGGAAAACATCAGAATGAAAATTGCCGGCAAGTAACGTAATAAATTATGTATATTAATTAATTTATAATTTTCTATTTTAATCATTGTCCTCCTGGATATAAGTGCCTCTGACTCCGTCTGAGAATTCCCATGTACGTCTGCGTGCGTCTGCACGAAGACCGCGGCCTGTAATGCTGGTTCCGTTCGTCTGGATAACATTTACATCTTCTCCGTCGCCTGATAAAAGCATACGCTGTTCGTCTCTCCATTCTATTTGAATTGTTTCTATGATGATATCTTCGGATTCAACCTCGATTCTTACTCCGTTGTTCATATGGATATCTCCTGATTCAATTTCAACCGATGCATTTCCCGCTCTTCCAAATGCGTTTACTGTTTCGCCCCTGTCCCCATATTGTTCAAATGTAAAATTTTCCAGTTTCATTATACCTTGTCTGTCGAAACGTTCTGCACGTTCAGCCTCAAACCGCGCAATGGGATCAGAAGATCTGACCCGCACATATTCGACATTTTCCATTACCATATCCGGCAGCGTTCCGCTTGCGGATTCTGATTCACCGTAATCAAAAGTACAGGCTCCTGCAGCGAGAACCATAAATATAAATGCTGCCGTATATACCGGCATTACTTTAATTTTAATTTGCAATTTATTCCTGCCTTGTTTTTTTTTGTTCCGCTGTTTTGGAATGACTTGTTATACATGCGTTTAAAAAATCCCTGAACAGCGGAGATGCTGCTGTCGGCTTCGATTTAAACTCAGGATGAAATTGTACGCCGACACCCCATGGATGAACCGGAACAGAATCATTTCCGGTTTTTGTTATCTCAGTATCTGCCTGAGGCCATTCAACACAGTCAACCAGCATGCCGTCCGGAGTGAATGCAGCCAGTTTCAAACCGGAATCTTTTATTTCGCTGCGGTATTTATTATTGAATACAAAACGGTTACGGTGACGTTCAATTATATTTTTTTCTTTATATGCTGTAAAAATATGGGTATTGCTTTCGTTCACTGTTTCCTTTGCACCTAAACGTATTGTTTCTTCGCTGTTATTGTCATTTGTTTTTTCTTCATTAAGATTGATAACCGGATATCCGGTGTCAGGATTAAATTCAATTGAATCAGCATCATTCCATTTGAGTACATTACGCGCCCATTCAATTATCATTATATGCATACCAAGACAGATGCCCATGAATGGTTTTTTATTTATCCTTGCCCATTCGGCGGCTTTGATCATGCCGTTGATACCTTGTTGTCCGAAACCGCCGGGAATCAGGATACCATCGATATTATTTAATATTGATTCAATACCGTTGTTTGCTTCCAGAGTAGAAGAATCGATTCTTGCAAATTCTGTTTCCGCTCCGCATTCAAGGCTTGCGTGGAAAAGAGCTTCGTAAAGCGATGTGTAAGTATCATGAGCATCCATGTATTTTCCGACAATACCGATTCGTACCGGATTTTTACGTGATGAATAACGTTCCATCACTGACCGCCAGGGATGCATGTCGGCCTGACGGTTTTCAATTCCCAATTTGCGCAGGATTACCTGATCCAGTTTTTGATCAAAAAAGACAATTGGTATCTGATAAATTGTTGTATCAATGTTAGGTGAAGTAAATACTGCATCCGGATCGACATTGGTAAAAAGCGCTATTTTTTTACAGGTTGGTTCATCAAGCATTACAGGGGAACG
>Ga0123356_10008108_pt1 | contig 10462 bp, 4 predicted proteins | sample TergutEmb28metaG_2_FD_92546 | JGI IMG/M metagenome (GOLD analysis project Ga0123356, IMG submission 92546) | Embiratermes neotenicus P3 segment gut microbial communities from Petit-Saut dam, French Guiana - Emb289 P3 | ecosystem: Host-associated > Arthropoda: Insects > Digestive system > Gut ... | reverse complement strand
TGTACGGTCGAATCCCTCCGATTCATAAACGGCGGGCAGTCCTGCAACGATGAATGCGTAGTCCTTGTCACCCGCTGCCTTGACAGCTTCTGCAACGAGCGCCTCGTCGGGTTTGTCCGAGTCTATAAGATAGCCTTCGGCGTAATCAAACTGCGCAACGGCTTCCTCCAGGCAGCCACACACGCTGTCCAGTTTGACCGGCTCGATTTTTGACGAGCCTGCTCCTTGATGGCGTGGTGTTTTTGCAAATGCTCCGATCAAAGCAAATGTGGCTCCCCCGGGCATCGGCATTATTGCGTCTTCGTTTTTTAATAGGACTGTAGATTCTGCCGAGGCTTTTGAAGCTAGTCTTCTGTGAGCTTCTACATCGTATTGCATCGGCTGACGTGTTTGGGATTTTAGTATTAGTTCTGTTATGTTTGTTGCTGCGGTATCGAGATCGGCTTGCGAGAGTTTTCCGTTTTTGACGCTTTCTGCTACTTTTCCGTCGTTTACGCCGTTGTCTGCAGGCATCTGCAGGTCGAGCCCTGCCGCGACGCCTTTGTCCCGCTCATTTACTGCACCCCAGTCTGACATGACGAGTCCGTCAAATCCCCATTCATCACGCAGGATATCTATGAGTAGTTTCCTGTGTTCGGAGCAGTATATTCCCTCGAAGAGGTTATATGAACACATGAATGTCCATGGTTTTGAGTCTTTTGTCACTTTTTCAAATGCGGGCAGGTATATCTCACGTGCTGCACGCTCGTCGACGATCGAATCGGTCGTCAGGCGGCGTGTTTCCTGATTGTTAAATGCGTAGTGTTTTACGGAGACTCCTACATTCTGGCTTTGGATACCATTCACGAGTGCTGTTGCCAGCTCTCCGGAGAGGTATGGGTCTTCGCTGAAGTACTCGAAGTTGCGCCCGCAGAGCGGCGAGCGTTTTATGTTTACGCCCGGGCCAAGAATAACAGCGACTTCTTCCTGGCGGCACTCCTCCCCTATCGCCACACCTATTTGCTCCATCAGTTCACGGTCATACGAGCACGCTGTGGCTGCTGATGTCGGGAAGCAGACGGCGGGCACACTTTTGTTTATGCCGAGATGGTCTGCGTCTGCGGCTTGTTTTCGCAGGCCGTGCGGCCCGTCTGTCACCATGATCGACGGCAGTCCCAGTCTTTCTATGCTCTTGAGATACCAAAAATTGAGCCCTGACATAAGTGATGCTTTTTCTTCAAGAGTCATTTGCTTGACAAGCTCGCGCGCTTTTTCTCTTAAGCTCATAGTATTTAACTCCCTTCGCTATCATTAGTGTTCTGCATTAACTATATCATAATGTAAGCCATAATTGGTAGAAGTTTGGTTTGTTTTGTGATAATGTATTCGGTAGCATCTTTTTGGAGGTTTATTATATATGTCCGGTGCCCGGCAGCGTTATACATACATGGATCCGCACGCTTATAAGCAGCCAAATGCTTTTTTATCGGCATTGCTGTCTTTTTGTGCGGTCGTTTCTTTGTGTGGTTTTATCCTTTTACTTGTTTTGCGTGCTGCCAATACATCCAGTATTATTCAAAATACCGATGTTTTGGGGATTTTGGAAGATGCCGATGTGGCTGAGCAGATAGTTGCCGAGCTCAACCGGCTTCCGTTTCATAATACTGATGTCGAGCTTGCCGATATCGAGGAGTTTATCAAAAGTGATGCTGTTTCCGATGAAATCGGCAGTATCATCGATGATTATGCAAGGGCGTTTGCTGCGGGGGATCTTGACCATCACTTAACTTCCGGTGATATCGTCGATATAGCCAGAAATCTCGAGCCTGAGTTTAAGGATTTGTTTGACCACGAGATCACGGAAGAGCAGTATGAGCAGATCGCAAGGGCTGTTGACGATGCTGTGGATCTTCGTGAGTTAAGTGTGGGTAATATTCTTGAGGAGCTGGACGTTGATCCTGTGATACCGGGTTTGATGTTTTCTCCGTATTGGCTTTGGGGCGTCGGTATTCTTTGTGCTTTGCTGCTGCTTTTCATTTTTTTGCGCAGGAGAAGGAATATTGCGGATGCCATGCTTGCTGCCGGTATCCCTATCGTACTGTCGGGGCTTTTGTCCTTTGGTGCCGGTTTGTTTATCGGCTCGTTCCCGCAGTCGCTGGGGCTGACTTTTTATACCATGGCAAGGTTCCTGGGTGGTCCTGCGCATGTTATAATGCAGTATGGGCTTGGTTTCGCCGCTACAGGAGCGGCCGTTGTTCTGGTTTCGTTTGTGTTTAAGGCTATAGCACCGAAAACCTAGTCTGCGAGCACTTCAAAGGTTGAGAGACTGTCGAGCAATCTAGGGCCGTGGGCTTCTTCCCATTGGGGCGGGAACAGAAGGATGCTTATGTTAAAGATACCGCCTCTGCCGTTGTCGCGGACGAATTCTCTCATCACGTTCCCTTCGCCGCTGGCGACGTATCCTTCAAACTTGTAAAATGGAAAATCGTCTGTGGGTGGGGTCCACCCGAGCGGCGGGGTACCTTCTGCCGAAAAGATATCCGCCCGGCTTATAACCCATTCTTCCACTGTTTTTTCTATTTCCGGTGTTTGGTTTATTATCATCATCCATGCTCCGTAGCTGTCAAAAACTCTGAATTGACCTTCTTCGCTTGCCCATGGTTCAAAGGTGTATTCATTGTCCAGATCGAAGGTAAAACCGGAATAACCGTTTATGCCTATTTCACCCCGGGTCACAGTGATATGCTGTGTGCCGGGGATTATTGTCGGATCGTCCGGATAAGCCGGTTCCTGTGGCTGCATATGTTCCGGTGTTTCTGCCATCTCGCTGAATTCCGTTTCCGGCTGCGGGGATGGCTTTGGAGCAGCGGTTTGTGGCTCAGGCACCGGCTCAGGGGTACTTGCAGCCGGTTTGGCAAAAATCACAAACAGCACACTAACAGCAACCATCAATGAAACTGATACAATAAATACAATCTTCACTACATCATTTTATCATAATCCATTCTGTGTGTCTAACTGCAACATACCCTCTGATTTTTCTCGACATAAGTGTCTTTTTATGCTATAGTTATAGATTGGAAAAACGTCTAAATCTTTTGAGGAATATGTATCTATATGGCCGGGAGATCATGTACTAAATTTATGCGTTTGATTTGTCTCGCACTTGCTGCGGTTCTTATGCTGCTGCTTTTTGCAGGTTGTGTGCGTGGTAATGAGCTTCAAACCAGGGAGCCTATGAGGCTTACATCATTTAAGGATATTCCCGGTATCACGGATAGTGAGATCAGAGCAGTCGAGGCTTTGCGGGGGCAGTTTGAGTATCTTAATTATGCCATGCCGCTTTCGACCGAGGCTTTTATCAGTGCTTCCGGTGAGGTTCGGGGGTTTTCGGCTTTATTTTGCGAGTGGCTAACGGAGCTTTTTGGTATAGAGTTTATGCCGGAGTACGTCGAATGGGCTGATATCATTGCCGGTCTTGAGAGCGGCGAGGTCCAATTTACCGGCGAACTCACACCAACGGAAGCACGCAGGGAAATCTATACTATGACTAACCCGATAGCCGTGCGTCCTGTTATGAGCTATCGTCTGGCGGGCAGTATGCCTTTTGCGGATATAATTGCCGACCGTCCGCTGCTTTGTGGTTTTATGACCGGTGCGGCTACGATAAACGTAGTCACTTCCGAGCTAAAGCCCGGCACTTTTGAAATCATTGAACTGGATGATTTTGGCGATGTTTATGATGCGCTTAAGGACGGAGTTATTGACTCTTTCTTTTATAGTGCGCCGGCGGAGTTTAACTTTATTGAATATGAAGATATGGTCATTACCGAGTTTCTCCCGATAATTTTCATGCCGGTTTCCCTGACTACACAAACTCCCGCTCTTGAGCCGATCATCACTCTGGTCGATAAAGCGATCGAAACCCAGGAGACCCGCCGTTTTGTCGCAGAGTTGTATAATGCCGGATATCAAGAATATATGACGCATAAGCTGTTTGTTCAGCTGACCGACGAGGAGCGCAGCTTTATCCGTGAACGTCAGATAATACCTGTCGCAATCGAAAATGATAATTATCCCCTGAGTTTTTACAATACACGAGACGAGGACTGGCAGGGTATCGCCGTGGATGTGCTGCGGGAAATCGAAGGGCTCACCGGACTTATTTTTTATCGCGCCAACGGCAATAAGGAGAACTTTGCCACTTTGGTAAGAATGCTGACCGCCGGCGAAGTCGCTCTGATAACCGATTTGATGTATTCGGAACAGCGAGACGGAAATTATCTTTGGACAGACGTTTCCTTAATGACAGCCCACCCTGCACTCATTTCCAAGTCCGGGCATCGGGATGTAACTCTAAATGATATTTTACATATGAATATCGGCCTCATCGAAGGATATGCACACACCGAGTTCTTTCATAAATGGTTTCCCGAGCATACCGGGACTTTTGAATTTGGATCACTTTCGGACGCCTTTAACGCACTGGATCGTGATGAAATAGAAACTGTTATGGTCGGCGATAACAGTCTTTTGATGCTGACGCATTTTATGGAGCGCCCGGGTTACAGAGTTATTTATTTGTTTGATGCTCCTTACCCTTCGACCTTTGGTCTTAACAAGGATGAGGTCCTTTTGCACTCTATTATGAATAAAGCCCTGCGTCTTATTAATACTGAAATGATTTCAGAGCAGTGGACTCGTAAAACTTATGATTATCAGCTTAGGGTTCTGGAAGCCGAGAGGCCGTGGATCATCAGCGCTTCCATAATGCTGCTTTTTATCATTATCGCTATAGTTTTTGTATATATCAGAGGGATAAAGCTAGCGAGGCAACGAACCGAAGCCGAGGTTGCAAATCAGGCAAAATCGACCTTCCTTGCCAATATGAGCCATGAGATAAGGACTCCCATGAACAGTATCGTCGGGTTTTCCGAGCTGGCTCTGGATGACGATATTTCTCCGAAAACAAGGAATTACCTGACTAATATCCTGGCAAACTCGGAAGGGCTTTTGCATATAATCAATGATATCCTTGATATCTCTAAAATCGAAGCGGGTAAGATGGAGCTTGAGAGTGTCCCGTTTGACCCCGCTGATCTGCTTAATGCCTGCCAAACCATCATTATGCCAAAGGCCGTAGAAAAAGGGTTGCAGCTACGCTTTTACGCAGAGCCGCCTGTCGGTAAAGTGCCGGTCGGTGATCCGACAAGACTGCGACAGGTGCTTGTTAACCTCTTGTCCAATGCTGTAAAATTCACGGATTCCGGTACGGTCAAGCTTACTGCGACTATAATTGATAAAACCGATAACCGTCTTACTGTATATGTTGAAATCAAAGATACCGGCATCGGGATGACAGACGAGCAAATCAAGGATATTTTTGTTCCTTTTAAGCAGGCTGAGTCGGAAACAACACGAAAGTACGGCGGGACAGGGCTTGGGCTTACCATTACGAAAAATCTGGTGGAGATGATGGGTTCAAAGATTGATGTGGAAAGCACTCCGGGCGCCGGCAGTACATTCGGTTTTGAAATAACTTTTGATACGATAGATGCTCCGGAGGGTAAACTTTCCGATGGTCAGGCAGTACAAAGCATTTTGGATAAACCCACTTTTAAGGGTGAAGTCCTTCTTTGTGAGGATAATCCTATGAACCAGCAGGTTATATGTGAGCATCTTGCCAGAGTTGGCTTAAAAACCGTTGTTGCCGAAAACGGCAGGGTCGGCGTTGATATGGTAAAAAGCCGCAAGGGGGATATCGATAGAGGAGCTCCGGGCGCGAAGTTTTTTGATTTGATTTTTATGGATATGCACATGCCCGAAATGGACGGTCTTGAAGCTACCGCAAAAATTAATGAACTAAATACCGGCATCCCCATAGTTGCAATGACAGCCAACATCATGACCAGTGACAGAGAGCTATATGAAAAGAGTGGTATGAGTGGTTATGTGGGCAAGCCTTTTACTTCTCAGGAGCTGTGGCGCTGCCTACTGAGGTTCTTTAGACCTATAAACTGGCAGGCTGAGGAAGAAGATAGTGCCGGTCAGGAGCCGGATGATACGCTGCGCATGCGGCTGATGCGTATGTTTATAGAGAGTAATGAAAACGTTTTTGATGATATATCGGGTGCTTTGGCTGCCGGAGATACTAAAAAGGCGCATAGATTGGCACATACGTTAAAGAGTAATGCTGCTCAGCTCGGGAAAGAGCTTTTACGGCAGGCTGCCGATGCTATTGAAAGCAATCTTAAGGATGGTAATGATCTTGTTTCTCCCGGGCAGCTGGAGACACTCAAAAAAGAGCTTGATGCTGTTTTGGCGGAGATCAGACCTCTTGTACAGGAGTCGATGGCTGCCGGTGCGGCTGCTGCGAGTGAAAAGCGGCTTGATGCTGCGGCGATGCGTCAGTTGTTTGAGGATTTGGAGCCTTTGCTAAGAGATGACGATCCTGATTGTCTGACTTTTGTTGATGCACTGCGATCGGTTCCCGGAAGTGAGGAGCTTATACGGCAGATGGAGAATTTTGATTTTACACCGGCTCTGGTCACGTTTGAGGAGCTAAAAAGGACAATTGATCTCTGACTTTCAATTTGCTGGCTTTTGTAGTGAATAGAGTATACAATAGAGGGCAAGATGTAGTTTGATGTAGTTTGTAGTGTCCGGCGGCAGTCAATGGAGGAAAACATGCAAAACGAAAAGAACGAATCATACGAGGACCTCAAGCGCAGTAAGGAGATGTCTGATGCGCTTAATAAAGTAGCTGCTGTTTTCCTCTCCGGTCTCTCGGATGATCATAAAACTTTTGAAGATATGATGACGACCGGAATGGGTCTGATCGCGGACATGGCTGATCTGGACAGATTAAATCTCTGGCGTAACAGCATGGAGCCGGACGGCTTGCATACATCTCAAATCTACCGCTGGGACAGAGAGTCGGGAGGGACTACGATACCTACGGCAGAGCTTATGAATATCTCATTCGCACAGTTTGCACCGGGCTGGGAGGATGTTTTGCTCCATGGAGAATCCATCAACAGTCCAGCCAGGTTATTAAACGAATGGGATCTTCTCAATTCTTACGGGGTCATGTCCGTGTTTATCACTCCGATTTTTATCAGGGAAGAGTTTTGGGGGTTTGTGCTTTTCAGCGACCATCATAATGAGCATTATTTTGACGAGTATTGCTCCGAAATGCTGCGTTCGGCGGCGTTTTTATGTGCAAATGCCGTGATACGTCAGGAAATGGAGCGCGAGATAGTCAGAGCCAACAAGCTCAACAGTTCGATACTTGAATCCATGCCTGTTGGTATGGCGATGTTTACAGGCAATCCGCCAACTATAGTCGACTGCAATCAAGAGCTCACCAGAATGTTTAACGCTCCGAAAAAGCAGATCGTTGACAACTACTTTGAAGATTTTGCGCCCGAGTACCTTCGGGATGGCAGAGTTGCCAACATCGATGCTCTCGATATCATGCGGCTCGCTATGGGAGGCGAGGTCGTAAGAACAGAACGCCTTCACCAGACGGCGGACGGTGAGCCGGTGCCGTGCGACCTGACGCTTACAAGTGTTGAGGACGAGGGTGGTTTTATCGGGCTTGGTTTTTTGTATGACCTTCGCCATGTGAAAAAAATGGAGCAGGAAATGCAAAGGCGTGAGCAGGAGTTGGTTCAAGCAAAGGAATTGAACGAAATCCAACTCAATAAAATGGATCTGATGGCTGAGGCGACCCACATCGCTTTATGGGATATGAATGCGTCTGATGAAGATGATCCGTCCGATTTGATAGAAACCCTCGTATTTTCAAGTGAGTTTCGGCATATGCTGGGATATGAGGATGAAAAGGATTTTCCGAATGTCATCACCAGTTGGAGCGATTTGCTGCATCCGGACGATAAGGAGGCAACGATCCTTGCCCTTAATAACCACATAGACGATAAAACAGGTGAAACACCATTTGATGTGGAGTACCGCCTGCTGAAGAAAAACGGAGAATACTCATATTTCCGTGCCACCGGTGCAACTATCCGTAATAAAGACGGCAGAGCGTTTCGTGTGGCGGGGGCGCTCATGGATATTACCAAAGAGAAGGATTTGCTGTTTAAAATGGATAAGCTGCGTATCGAAGCGGAGGCTGCCAGTATGCAGAAGAGTACTTTCCTTGCAAATATGAGCCATGAGATACGCACTCCTTTAAATGCGGTCATCGGTTTGTCGGATCTGGTCCTGGAAATCGATGAGCTCGATGATGAGAGCCGTTACAGGTTGGAGCAAATCAATAACGCCGGTGAAACTCTGCTCAGTACTGTTAATGATATTCTTGATATTTCCAAGATCGAAGCCGGAAAGTTCGAGCTTATTTGCTCTAAGTATGACATTCCCAGCATGATAAATGATGCTGCCACACAAAGTATCATGCATAGAGGGGATAAAGACATCGAATTTGTTATGAATATTTGCGATGATCTGCCCACACATCTATACGGCGACGAACTGAGGATAAAGCAGGTACTTAATAATCTTTTGTCCAATGCATTTAAGTATACCCTTGAAGGTTTGGTGGAGCTGACTGTAGACTGTGAAAGAGAAGACGACAAAACAGTCTGGCTTTGTTTTACTGTCCACGATACGGGTATGGGCATTCGTCAGGAAAATGTGGCTGATTTGTTTAATGATTATGTCCAGATAGATATGTCGGCAACCCGTAGGATAGTCGGGACCGGCCTGGGGCTTTCGATCGCAAAAAGGCTGGCTGATTTGATGGGCGGCCAGATAAAGGTTGAGAGTGAATATGGGAAAGGCAGCGTTTTTTCGGTCAGGCTCAGGCAAAAACGTGTGACCGACGAGATTGTTGGTCCTGCGGCTATCGAGAGTCTGAAAAATTTCCATTACTCCGAGCAAAAGCGCAAGAGGCTTGGGTCTATGAAGCGGCTCAGCCTGCCTTATGCACGGATATTGCTTGTTGATGATGTCATAACTAACCTTGATGTTGCCAAAGGTCTTATGAAGCCTTATCATATGCAGATAGACTGTGTGACCGGCGGTTTTGAAGCTATTGAGGCTATGCTCGATGAAAGCATTAGATACAGTGCTATATTTATGGACCACATGATGCCGGGCATGGACGGCCTGGAGGCTACGCGAAAAATACGTGAGATCGATTCCGATTATGCAAGGAACATTCCTATCATCGCACTTACAGCCAATGCTATTGTCGGAAATGAAGAGATGTTCTTAAGTAACGGTTTTCAGGCGTTTATTTCCAAGCCTATCGAGATTTCACGTTTAGATACAGTCCTTCGAACATGGGTGCGTGATAAGGAGCTGGAGAAACTTTACAGCCGTGCGGATGATGAAAACGGTCATTCCGATCCCGGTGATTCCGACGGTTCCGGCGGTTCGGGTAAAGTTGATCAGAATATGCTAAGAAAAATCATTCCGGGTCTGAATCCTAAGAGAGGTCTTAAGCGTTTTGGCGGTGATGCTGATGCTTATGTTGATGTTTTGCGTTCTTTTGCGATAAACACTCCTCCCCTCTTGGATTTAGCGATCGAGGCAAGCAAGAGTAAGGAAAGTCTAAAGGATTATGAGACTATCGTTCATGGTGTAAAGGGTTCAAGCCGCAGTATCTGTGCGGATGAGGCTGCCGACCTTGCCGAGGCTTTGGAAGATGCCGCCGGTGATGGTGATTTTTACTTTATCATTGCTAATAATGCGGCTTTTATCGAGACTACCCGCGTGCTGATTTCGAACATTGATGCTTTGCTTGAGGATATCCAGGCAAATGAGCTTAAGCCTAAAAAGGATAAGCCGGATGTGAGTACGCTTTTAAGGCTTCGTGAGGCTTGCGAGAATTATGAGATGAACATTGTTGATGAGGCTATCGCAGAGCTTGAGTCTTTTAGTTATGAGTCTGACGGTGAGCTTGTTGTTTGGCTTAGGAGAAATGCGGAGCAGACTAATTTTGAGGAAATAGTTGAGAGACTAGCAGACGTTTAGATAGTCTGGTGCGAAGTGTCTTTCCACCGGTATACCGCACTTACTCTCGCTCGTATGTACATCGTGTACATAACTCGCGTCGCTCCGGCATCCGTGCACTACGCTGTCGTAAGTGGATATACCAGCGTCAAGCCACATGTAGGCTGTGCTAACAGAAAGGGAGAGAAGAAATGCAAAAGGCGAAGAAGATAATTATTGTTGATGATAATGCGGCGAATTTGTCTGTTGGGAGAAACTTGCTGAAGTCTTATTATGAGGTTTTTCCCGTGCCTTCGGCTGCAAGGCTTTTTGATCTTCTTACGAAGTTTATACCGGATTTGATTTTGCTTGATGTCAATATGCCGGAGATGAGCGGGTATGAGGCTATTGTTATGCTAAAAACCGATCCGCGTTATATGGAGATCCCCGTTGTTTTCCTTACGGCTAAAAATGATGAGGAAAGCGAGATGGAGGGGTTTGATTTGGGTGCGGCGGATTATAT
>Ga0123356_10008107_pt1 | contig 10462 bp, 8 predicted proteins | sample TergutEmb28metaG_2_FD_92546 | JGI IMG/M metagenome (GOLD analysis project Ga0123356, IMG submission 92546) | Embiratermes neotenicus P3 segment gut microbial communities from Petit-Saut dam, French Guiana - Emb289 P3 | ecosystem: Host-associated > Arthropoda: Insects > Digestive system > Gut ... | reverse complement strand
TCAGAATACCGTTTGATTTTTCCAAAGTTCCCCCAAAACCAGTCGTGTTGATGAGCCACAATCATTACGATCATCTGGATACATATTCGGTAAAGGAGCTTATCAAAAAAGACGCGGTGTTTATCGTGCCCTTAAACCTGAAAGGTTTTTTTGTGAAACTGGGCGCGCAGGAAGTCTATGAGCTTGACTGGTGGGAAAGTATCAGTCTGGGGGAAATTACCTACACCCTGCTGCCCGCACAGCATTGGTCGCGCAGGATGGGGCAGAAGGCACGAGCGAGCCTTTGGGGCAGTTTTTTGGTAGAGGGTTCAAAGACCATCTATTTTTCAGGCGATACTGGTTATTTTAAGGGTTTTGCGGAATTTGGCAAACGGTACAATATTGATTATGCCATATTGGGTGTGGGAGCTTATGAGCCTCGTTGGTTCATGCATTATTCCCATTTGAACGTTGCTGAATTTTTCCGCGCTGCCGATGATTTGGGGGCGGCTATTGCCATTCCCATGCACTTTGGCATTATCAGTCTGAGCGATGAACCGCTATTGTACCCGCTGTATGAAATCAATCAGTACATACATTTACATCCGGAATATTCAGAACGGGTGTATCCATTGCGGGCAGGAGAATGGTTTAGCATATACGCCCAGTGACATATAAACAACCATATGTATGGTATAAAAGTCACTTTTGTTTCTTTTTTATAGAAATTATAACTAGTTTTTTTCTTTTTTACCGTTAGGGTGTATTTTGTGATAAATTTCCTCATTATATTAATAATGTAGGAGTATTTATGACAAAAACAAATATCATTCAACGGAGGGATTTGGAGCCGTTGTGGCTTAAGGCCACTGAGGTTGTGCGGCATTATGAAAGAGCCGTGGATTGTATCGCGGCAGTTATTGGGGCAGATTGTGTTTCCGTAGAGCTTTCCAGACATCCCAAAGCGACTCTTTTTTGTTCGCTTTGCAAGCGTTATTATCAGTGCGCCCCAAAATTGGCTCCGCATGAAATTCCCTGTACTGCCATGCATCTTGACGCAGTACGATCGGCTCTCAGGCTTGGCGGTTCTTATGTGTATACCTGTCCTGCGGGATTTGTGTACTGGACCAGCCCATTTTTTTCAGGAGAACGTTTTGCCGGGGCATTAACCTCCAGCGGACTTCCTGCTGTTGATAAACAGCGTATGGTGGATAAGCTGTTCAATATTTACAAAAAAGAAATTCCCCGCGCTGAAATCGCCAACTACCTTGAAGATCTTCCCGAAAAAAGCAGCGAAGACATTAAGGCATTAGCCCAGATGATGCTGCTGTGTGCAGAGCAAATTTCCTGCCGTGAACCCCATCGGGACGATTTACCGGAATGCAGCAGCGGACATTATTACATGGACCAGGAACGCTCGCTTATTGCAAGCCTTCGGCGGGGTGACCGCACCGAGGCGCACAATCTATTGCGGTCATTGCTTGACAACCAGAGTATTGCGAGTAAGGGAAATTTTGAACATTTCAAACTAAAAGCGATAGAATTGGTTGTATTGCTTTCCAGAACCGGAACTAATTTGGAAAATAATGAAGAACTGGTGAAGACAAACAATGTGTACCTGAAACGAATTGAAAACGTACAGACTACTGAAGAGCTTACTGAAACCATGAGTTTAATTCTGGAACGGATGGCAGGAAATATTTTTTCCTTTCAGGGTGTACGTCACTCGTCTGCATTGCGGAAAGCGGAGCGTTTTATATGGGAAAATTACAATAAAAAAATCAGCCTGAAAGAAATAGCAGCTGTTTCCGGGCTTTCTGCGCCGTATTTCAGTACTGTTTTCAAGGATGAAATGGGAGAGAATTTTTCCAATTATCTTAACCGGATCAGGATAGAAAAGGCTTCTGCAATGCTTAAGGAAACCGATTCTTCCATTAGCGGCATTTCAGCAGTTTGTGGTTTTGAGGATCAAAGCTGGTTCTCAAAAATTTTCAAAAAATATACCGGTTTGAACCCCTGTACATACCGGAAAAACAATGGAGTTGTCTCATGAGTAGATTAGTGCTTACCAAACAAAGACCAGGATATTTTAAGGAACAGAAAGTAGTGTCCATTTATATGCAGGCAACGGGAAGCAGCGTGCAAATAGTCGATAACAACTTTCAGTCGCTCGATTTTGACAATGATACCGGCATTGAGCAAAGTATATGCCGGTACTGCACTGCTCATTGCCGCAGTTGCCGGGAAGCCCATATAAACGCAATCCGGGAATCAAGTTATCACGGTAACTCGCACATTTATCAGTGTGAATTAGGCCTATTGTTTTGGATTAGCCCCATTTATAGTGATGGCAAATTTTCGGGTGTTTTGCGCGGATCCGGTTATTTAAGCGATAAAATGGATATGCCCGCATTTACGGAAAAATACAATGCGTTGTGCGACAAAACCATTGCGCCGGATAAATTTATGCGCCGTGTTTTGGCTATTCCCCCCATTGATGCGGAAAAAACGCAGTCTCTTTCCGAAATGCTGCTGTTGTGCGCAAAGTCTCTTTCCAGCGGCAATGAAGATTACCATGAGGTACTCATGCTTCGTTCCAAACAACAATCCTCGCTTTTTACCCTGCTTGAGGAGTTAAAAGCAAAACACCCTAAAGGATCGACCCTTCCCTATCCGCTTGACAAGGAGCAGCAGCTTATTGCTTCATTGCACCGGGGAGATAAAGCAGGCGCGGAACACCTCCTGAACGAATTGCTGGCAGTGTTGCTGTTTAGTAATCAAAACCAATTCCGGCACATTCAGCTTCGCGCTCTGGAATTGGCGGTACTGCTTACCCGCGCAGGTATACATTCCGGCGGCAGCATTGCTGCGGAATGTAATACCCGTTATCTAAAACAAATTCAGGAAGCAAAAACCATTGAGGAACTGATGAGTACCCTGCATAGCATAATTGAAAATATCGCCGATCAAATTACTTCGTTTCAGGGAATTCCGCACGCTTCGGCGCTGCGAAAGGCAGAATCTTTTATTCGGGAAAATCTTACCCGCAAAATCAGCTTGCGTGAAATTGCCAAAGTTGCCGGCCTGTCCGGCCCGTATTTCAGCACTATTTTCAAAGAGGAAATGGGCGAAAACCTTTCCCGGTACATTAACCGGCTGCGGGTTGAAAAGGCAGGTAAAATGCTTCTGGAAACAGACTTTTGCCTGAGTGATATTTCAGCTGCCTGCTGTTTTGAAGACCAAAGCTGGTTCTCCAAGATTTTCAAATCTTTCACCGGCATAAGCCCCGGCAAGTATAGAAGTCAGGGCGGGCAACTGTACAGCGCTGTTGTATAGCGGTATAATAGCCTTATTATGTTACATATAAGGCTTGGTAGTATCCTTCTCATTTTCGCGATTGCCTTTTTCGGCTGCGAAAACACCAGCGGTTCCGGTAACGGCAGTGCCATCATTGATGACAATCCTGTCATCGACGGAATAAAAATAGGGGATGTGGTTCCCAATAAAGGTACGCTGGTGTGGCGTGATGAGTTTACGGGAAGCAGCCTTGATATGACAAAGTGGAATTATGAAACCGGTATGGGAATGCAATATGACCCTAATCTGTTTGGATGGGGCAACATGGAAAAACAATGGTATCATCAGGATAATGTCAGAGTAGCGGATGGCAAACTTATCATAGAAGCACAAAAACAATCCCCGCCCATTGACAGTATGCATTTTACTTCCGGCAGAATTACCACCGCCGGAGTGCTTAGCCCTGATGGTACAACCACTACCGGTCCAAAATATATAACGCCCAAAACAGGTTATGTAGAGGCCCGGTTAAAATCACCCACAGGCGCCGGGTTCTGGCCTTGTTTCTGGCTGGCGGGAGCAAATTGGAATGAATACAGCGGCTTTGAAAGAATGTTCTGGCCGGCGTGCGGCGAGGTTGATATTTTTGAAGCAGACGGCGCGCATATACACACGGTTGGTCAGACTATTCACTACGGTACACAATACCCCGATCAATACTGGTTTCTTGAACATAAAACAACAACCGTTCCCCACATCGGCGAAAATTACCATGTGTACGGCTTTGGCTGGAATAACTCGGTGATGCATTTTTACATTAACGATCAGCTGACGCAAACCATTGTGCTGCCGCTGCCGCAAGAGGCATTTGGAGCCAATACCGCGGCGTTTTACGATGGGCCGGGTTTTGGTATTATTTTCTGCCTTGCGCTTGGCGGATGGTATCTTGGCCGCGATGAAACCCCTGTTGTACACGACATTGTCCCCAGTGATGCGGTGCTTACCGGTGAAAATTGGGAAGCCCGTTCATTCATGGTTGATTGGGTGCGGGTGTACGAGGGTTATAACGGAGAACCGCCCATTGCCAGCTTTGATGGCGTAATCGAAGACTTTACAGCGGGTAATATATTTCAAAATTTTATCAATTATGGCAATGGGTATTGGTTTGCCGGATATAGTGAGGCGCAATTTGTCAACAGTAATAGGCCTGGAGCAAGCGGAACCAGAGCTGCCGTATACTATCATCAGCCCCATAATCCTGTATATCAGGGCTTTGGACGCCAGAATATTACTCCCCCTATGAGCTTGACCGGTTATACCACTATTGAGTTCTATGCCATGACAAATAATCCCATCAATGAATATGACTTTGCGCTATTATCTTCGACACAAGGGACAAAAACCTACCGGCTTTCATTTGCGGCGGCGAATGTCTGGCAGCTCATTGAGATACCCATTTCGGCGTTGGACATTACCGATATCTCAACATTCACCATCAGCGTGTGGTCATTCAATGTAATGGGAGGAGATACGGAAGGAATATCACAGCTTTGGATAGAACCTATTATAGCAAAGAACTAGCTAATGCTTGAAATGCCTTGTGCCGGTAAAGACCATCGCAATGCCGTATTTGTCGCAAGCCTCTATTGACAGCTTGTCGTTCATTGAGCCGCCGGGCTGCACAATCGCCTTGATTCCCGCCGCCGCTGCTGCTTCTACCACATCGGCAAAGGGGAAAAAGGCATCGGAGGCAAGCACTTGAGCGGGCGCGTTTGCCGTTACCGCAGCGCTCCGTTCCAGTGACTGCACCGTTGGCCATATCCGGTTTACCTGCCCGCCGCCAATGCCCGTTGCCGCCTCATCCTTGACGATCATGATGGCATTTGATTTCACGAATGTAACTGCCCGCATACCAAAGACCATGTCCCGCAGATATTCGGCGGCGGGCGCGGTTTTGGTTACCACTTCCCATTTTTCGATGAGCTTGCGATCTGTTTGCTGAACCAACAGGCCGCCGTCAACGGCAATGTACTCGTGAGCTTCAACCGGAGCTTTTGCCAGTTTGATGATGCGAAGATTTTTTTTCTGTTTGAGTATTTCCAGCGCCTGCGGTTCAAAGTCCGGGGCAGCCACAATTTCCAAAAATAGCTCACCCAGCTTTGCCGCCGTTGCCGCGTCGACCGTTGTGGTGCAGGTCACAATGCCGCCAAATATGGAAACCGGATCGCAGGCAAAGGTTTTTTCGTAGGCTTCGAGCAAGGTGTTTCCCAGAGCAATGCCGCAGGGAGTATTGTGCTTCACGGCAACACAGCAGACCTTGTTGGTGCTTGCAGCGGCCGGCACCAGTTGCCGTACCGCATCTTCGCCAAAGGGCATGGTTCCATCAACCGGAAGTCCAAAAGCGCAGGCTGCCTTCCATGCCAAATCCAAATCCCGAATATTATTGTAACCCAGTTCTTTGCCGTGCAGCTGCTCCATGCCGCCCAAAACGCCGGGCCGGTCAGTGTGTACATACAGCGCCGCCGACTGATGGCCATTTTCGCCATAACGGAGCGCTTGCCCTTTTTGCAGGGACAACGGCCAATGATGGGGATATTCTTCGTCTAACAAATACCGGGATATGGCGGCATCGTAGGCGGATGTTACATTAAACACCTTGCCCGCCAGCCGTTTTTTGAATTCCAGCGGAACATTGTTGGCTTTTAGGCCGCTTATGGTTTCGGCATAGTCGGCGGGGTCGGTTAGGACAATAACATCACGGTAATTTTTTGCCGCAGACCGAAGCATAGTCGGCCCGCCTATGTCAATAAATTCAACGGTTTCCGCAAGCGATAAGGCGGCCTGCACCTTTTCAAAAAAGGGATACAGATTAACGCAAACCAAATCAATAGTTGACAGGCTCAGCGCCTGCAGCGTATCCATGTGATTTTTTTCATCGCGGCGTGCCAAAAGGCCGGCGTGAATCGCCGGGTGCAGTGTTTTTACCCTGCCGTCCAGACATTCGGGGAAACCAGTTACCGAAGAAACATCGGTCACCGGAATTTTGTGTTCCTGTAAATATTTGGATGTGCCGCCGGTCGAAAGAATCTCCCAGCCGGCTTCGTTCAAATACGCCGCCAATTCCGCCATACCGTCTTTGTAAAATACACTGATAAGCGCCCGTTTTTTCATGTTTCCCCCATACATCGTTTTATCATAATGTTTACCGCTTCTACAATAGCGATATGTTCTTCCCGGTGAATTCTCTCTGCCAGTGAATTTGGCGTGTCGTCTGACAGCACCGGAACAGCGCGCTGCAGCAATATCGGGCCGGTATCGGTTCCCGCATCAACCAGATGGACTGTGCAGCCAGATTCAGTTTCCCCTGCATCAATCACCGCGCGGTGAACCCGCTCGCCGTACATTCCCTCGCCGCCAAATTGGGGCAGCAGGCTGGGATGCACATTAATAATCCTGCCGGAATAACGCTGAATAATTTCCCCTGTCAAAATCGAAAGAAAGCCTGCCAGGACAATCAGGTCGACATGGTATGTTTCGGCAAGGGCAAGAATTCGGCCGGAAAGTTCCTGCCGCCGTTCTGTTTTGGGAATAGCTTTGTTTGGTTCAAGTACAAGGGCAGGGATGCCGGCGTTTTGTGCCCGCTCCAGCGCATACACTCCGGGGCGGTCCGATACCACCAGCGCAATAGCGCCGCCTGCAAATACCCCGGTTTTTTCGGCATCCAGCAGCGCCTGAAGATTCGTGCCGCCGCCGGAAACCAAAACCATAATGTCAGGCAAAGCGCACTCCCGGCGCGGCGTCTGCGGCCTTTTCGACAGAGCCGATTTCCCATGCGGGATAACCCATATTGTCTAAATGTTCCCGCGCCTGCCGGACATCTGCCGGCGCAATGGCCAGCACAAAACCTATGCCCATGTTAAACGTATTAAACATTTGTTTTTTTAGTTCCGCATTGGTCTTGAGTAAATCTTCGCCCAGTTTTTGCGCAATCGGACCGGAACAGCCGGGGTTATAACAACCTGCGGCTATACGGGCAAAAATCGGCGGAATGGTCCATGAGCCTTCCTGTATCACTGCGGAAAGCGCCGCGCCCTTTTTGAACATTCGCGGAATATTTTCGTAAAAGCCGCCGCCAGTGATGTGAGCCATCCCGCGTATTGCAATTTTTTCCATCAGGCTTAACACCGGTTTTACATACAGGCGCGTTGGTTCCAGCAAAGCCATGCCAATGGGCATACCGCCAAAGTCTTCATGCAAATCAGGCACTATCTTGCGGATTAAGCTGAATCCGTTCGAGTGGGCGCCGGATGAAGCAATACCCAACAGCGCGTCTCCCTCGCGGATTGTGGCGCCGTCTATGATTTTTGCGCGGTCAACAATGCCTATGGAAAAACCGGCAATGTCGTATTTTCCCGCATCGTAAAAGCCGGGCATTTCAGCAGTTTCGCCGCCCAGCAATACGCTGCCTGTTTCCCGGCAGCCAACCGCAACGCCTTTGACGATTTCTGCCGCCACATCAGCGTCAAGTTTTCCGCAGGCAAGATAATCCAGAAAAAACAAAGGCCGCGCCCCATGGCATAAAATATCATTAACGCACATGGCAACGCAGTCGATACCCACGGTATCGTATTTTTTCATTTTGAAGGCAATGTCGAGTTTTGTCCCCACGCCGTCTGTGCCGGAAACCAGCACCGGCTCTGCCATTGCACTTGCGCCGCCGCCGGCAAATGCCTTAAGCGAATACATTCCGGCAAAACTGCCAATACCATTCAGTACCGCGCCGGCGGCCTTTTCGTCTACGGTTTTTGCGGAAAGATCCCGGTATTTATCAACCGCCCGGTAGCCTTCGTCAATATTGACGCCTGCCTGTTTATAGTCCATGGGAAAAATATACCAAAAAACACCATTTAATGAAAGATACCCCCATCTTCAATTGACAAAATGCCAAAAATAGGGTAAAAATACTAAGTTTCATTAAAACTGGAGGATTTCGTGAAAAAAGTTACATTCATGTGTATGTTTTATCTGGCTGTTTTTTGTTTTGGGACATTATTTACTTCATGTGCAAGCAAAAAGAAAAATGAGTTTCAGGAAATTGATACTGCGGTAGAAAAAAGCGATTTTCAGGCAGGGATTGAGAACGTAAGAAGAGGGCAGGAAGGAAGAAGGCCCCGATACCATGCAAGAAATGCCGTTTCGCTGTTTTTGGACAAAGGGTTGCTTGAGTATTATGCAGGAGAATACCACGATTCTTCGGAAAGTTTGCAGAGAGCTGAACAACTGATTCAGGAAGCTCAAACCAAAAGCATTAGCGAGAACTTTTTGTCGTACATTGCCAATGACAATACCAAAGAGTATCCGGGTGTAGACTTTGAAAATCTGTATATCAATGTGTTTAATGCCCTGAACTATTACAATCGGGGTGAGCTTGACGGAGCATTAGTTGAAATACGCAAACTAACCATGACCGGCAGCGGCAAGCTGTATTTGCTTGGGCGGCAGGAAGAAGGCGCCAAAAGAAATGTCGTTGCAGATGCCGTTACCGAATTGGCGAAATTGGGCTTTACCGATTTTCCGGAATTGCCGGAATCAAAACCGGTTAATTTTTCCGATTCAGCGCTTGTCCGGTACCTGAGCGCTCTGTTTTATCTTGGTGACAGAAATATGGATTCTGCCCGCATAGAATTTGAACTAATCAACGGGGCCTTTGCTTCCAATCCAAACATATATTCGTTCCCCATGCCAAACGCGGTTGAGGCTGCGCGAAACGTTCCCGCCGGGGCTACGCGGCTCAATATTATTGGTTTTACCGGATTATCCCCCATTAAGGAAGAACAGAAATTTAATCAAATATTCCCGATTTTCCAGAATAAGGTATTATGGTACCCCGAATTTAAACTGCCGGTAATGGTAAAAAGGCCCAGCAGAATAGACAGGGTTGAAATCGTTGTTGGCAATGAAAAATTCGATCTTGAACTTCTGGAGGATATGGGAGCGATTGTTGAAGAAACCTATAATGCCACTTTCACCACGATATTTCTTAAGACCTATATCCGCACCCTGTTGAAATATGCCGCCGTTGATATCGCTGCTGAGCTGGCCAGACAAAATGCGCCGAATGAGATGCTGGCACTTGCGGCAGTAGCAGGCGCTCTGGGAGCAAAAGCGACATTTGACGCGAGCGAAAGAGCCGACCTCCGCATGGCGCGGTATCTGCCGGATAGGGCGCTCATTGGCGGCATTAATCTTGAACCCGGCAGCCATACGGTCCAGGTGCACTATTACAGCGGCAATTTTTTAATTGACCAGGAAGTACATACCGTCAATGTCAGGCCTAATGCGCTTAACCTGATTCAGGTTGTAAACTTAAAATAGGGCTTGTGGAAACCGTTGGTTTCGTTATAGTATCTGTATAAGGAGAAATTAACATGAAAAAGTTTTTAGGTATTGCCGGAGTGGTTGTATTACTGCTGGCCTCCTGTGGTTCAGGACCAAAAGTAAGCCGCGTAGACGCCGGTACGCAAACCGATTTAAGCGGTTATTGGAATGACACAGACGTAAAAATTGTGTGTGAAGCATTGATCAGCGATTGTCTTGCCTCACCGAGAGTTGCTCAGGCTATCGCCGCAATGGGCGGAAAAACACCGGTAGTGCTGGTTGGTTCGTTCAAAAATGAAAGCAGCGAGCATATCAACACCGCCATAATCTCGTCCACCATGGAAGTAACTATTTTTAACAGCGGCAAAATGGACTTTGTCGCCGGCGGCAGAACCAGAGATGAACTCCGCAGCGAGCGGCAGGATCAGCAATTTGACGCAAGCGAAGATACCGCTGCCCGATTGGGTTATGAAGTTGGCGCCGATTTCCTGCTTACCGGAACAGTCAGAACCATTGTTGACAGAGCAGGTAACCAAACCGTTAGAACCTATTTTGTGAATGCCGAAATGTCAAGCATTGAAACCAACCAGCGCATATGGATGGGAAACAATAACGACATAAAGAAAGTAATCGTACAGCCCAAGAACAGACTCTAAACAATCATTTTTTCATAAAGACCAAAAAAAAGGGGCTGTCCGAGAAGTACATTTTGGGTAGCCTTTTTTATGTCCGCAAGTATAATTTGAACCAAAAAATTCGGACGTTCGAAATTTTTGGGGCCCCTAAAATTTTAATGGCCCATTTGGGG
>Ga0123356_10008106_pt1 | contig 10463 bp, 5 predicted proteins | sample TergutEmb28metaG_2_FD_92546 | JGI IMG/M metagenome (GOLD analysis project Ga0123356, IMG submission 92546) | Embiratermes neotenicus P3 segment gut microbial communities from Petit-Saut dam, French Guiana - Emb289 P3 | ecosystem: Host-associated > Arthropoda: Insects > Digestive system > Gut ... | reverse complement strand
ATTTCTTTACTTAATGCTCAACATGTTTCGGATGTTAATACATCCATCCTCAGGAGCTTGCAACTTATTTGTTGAGTTATTTCATGGGTTGTATTGCTCTGGTTCGATGTGTGTTGGTGTTACATTGTGGTTTGGCTGTGGTGGTGTGGAATCCGTATGCAGGCTGAGGCACTAGTGCCAAACCACAACATAACACCAACACACATCGAACTAGAGCAATACAACCCATGAAATAACTCAACAAATAAGTCGCAAGCTCCTGAAGATGGATGTATTAACATCCGAAACATGTTGAGCATTAAGTAAAGAAATAAAGTAAGTGACATCAAGTTGGTCTCTCTTTACTCAAATATGCATACATTTATTCTCTGCAAGGACACTCACAATGCTCAAAATTACTAAACCCACAAAATTCTAGACTCCTTTGTTTTTCTATCTTCTTGTAGCATCTCAGTATGTGCAGTGAGATTGTTACAGTTTAACTGAAACTTGTGAGATCTGACATTCTCATTGCAGTGTTTAACCCTTTGACACCAAACGACCCCTATAGTGGTTGTACCGCACCGCTAACCTCTAAACGTTGCATTTTATATATTTATTCAACAAGTACAAGTACTGAATATTTTAAACATGGTATATACTCTCCATTTTCTTCTCTTCAAAATGCAGTTTGTTTCATAATTCTAACATATTTGGTTCCTGTTTTATTCACGTTTTATATACAGGATGTGCTAAAATTTAAAAAATAATTCCGGTGCCAAAAGGTTAAGGTTCAAGTATTTAGGGATATGATACTGTGTCAACCGGTTTGTCTGCAGCAGTATCACCTCTATTTCTAAACACATGGGTTTGTGTGCTTACCTCAGTACATCATTCTACTTCATTTAGTTACAGTTCTGAATGTACTTCCAAAACTGTATGCTATTTTATGTCTGTCACTATAACTAAATCTACGGTTTCCTATCTTAGATAATGCCATAGTGTATATGGTATAAGTATTCAATGAAGAACTTCATTTTCAGTTAACGGCAGGCAACACAGAACCATCTGTACTCCATACCAGCTTGTAACCAGATAACTCAAGAGCAACTCACACCATTTCTTCACACAGTAACAGAAGATTGCAATCTAAACTTCACCATTTATCAATCAACACATTACCATACCTCCAGAAGACCTGAAACTTCATTAATTGAAATGTGTCCCTACATTCTTTGACAATTAAGAAACTGAACCAAAAATGCGAACTTGTAGCATCCTGTTTATAATAAGAGTCTGCAATGTAATTATTTTTCCTGATAGACGCACAATACCATCATGTCATAGCTACAAAAAACAATTTTTTACATGTACATAATATAATAAATACCAACTTCACTAGCTGGCAAAAACTGGCATATTGATTATATAAGTTACAAGGTAAAGATAAGTGACATTTACAAGGAACTTCCTGTTCCCATTTTCTGGATCTACACCCACCCTCTACAATAAAATACGGTAATCTGCAACCTAAATTCTGATGGTTTAGATTTGTATGCCTGTGTCGACAATGTTTGGTATATCACCTGCTTAAGTTTCCTATTTTTTTTACAAAGCCTCAAGTACACATCATGAACAAGTTTCACTGCACTGCAACAAGTGTGATTAAGTTATAAACTCACTTTTATAGTATGAGCATCCACAAACTGTGCATAAGCATTCAGATAGGTGACAGTTTTTTCTCGTAAAACTTTACGATATCCAAAGTTTAAGGATTTGACATAATTCTGGACTTCGTTCACCATATTTGTCCAACTGTGTAACACTGAAACAATAAGAAGTATATAGCGTGCTAAGCAAGTGACTTATATTTTATAGAAGGAAAACTATGCAAAGATTTCAACAGTCTTCCACAGAACTATTAACACAGCAGAATGAACTAATACCTTGTTCTGGTACATCCCACCCAAACGCTCTGGCATCCTTCAAGTCGTCACCTATTATTGCTGCCTTGTGCATCAATTTCTTTGGAATGCAACCCACATTGACGCAAGTGCCACCTAGCCCCCATGTGGTTCCCTGTGGGGTTGGCACCACAAAGTCACACACAGCAACTTTCTTGCCAAATGAGGCTGCTTCCTGAAGGAATAATGAAATATGGCATGTCAGCATTATGGAAAATCATTACATTCATTTCATAAGATTTTAATGGAACTAATTGCAAGAGAAAAACAATAAACACAGCCAGATATGGCCCCAGAATATTAAATGTGCTCTAGGACAAACTTCTTAATTGGAAACTTGTTAAAGTGAGCTTCCTAACCAATGTTAAGGTTTGCATTTCTTAAACTTTAATAAGTGCAGATACAATTATAATCATAAGGTGCAGCAATTACAGTTCTTGACTGCGTACACATCTGTTACACCCATAACGTGTTCTTACACTTAATATTTTGGTGTCAAGAAACCAAATATTCTGATCCAGAGCCACATATAATTAAACTGAGAATCTTTTCCCATCCCAACAGTTGAATATTCTTCTGTCTATGGGACAGAGGTCTACTATCTACAAAAAATTCAATATTACATATTTTATACTTTATAGTTACTCAAGGAAAGCAGATACACATAAAATTTTAAGACACCTGATAAGCCATTATAAAGATATGTTTTAACAAAGGTGTTTTAAATCTAATTTTTAAATCTAACTATTAACATACTGAAAACTGAGACAGCAGTATTTACAACCAAATAATGCATACAATTTGTGTGTTCTTTCTCCTCCCTGTGTAATTGTGAACAGCCAGCAAATGGTTTCAGTCAAGCTGAAACATGTAGCTGTAACTGTGGCTGTCACAATCAATAGTTGTGTATAATGTTTAATTATTGATAACTTACACACAACTCACAAACAGGTAACCAGCTTTTATCTCAAACAGGGACAAATTAGGATTTTTAAGAACCACTTAAAAACTGAATATAAAACCTACATAATAATTCTTAATATAATATACCACATTTTAAGACAACAATTAGTCTCGAGGCACATGAGAATTTGGATATATAAAGCACTTGCTAGATGGGCATTACAGGGCAGAAAACCACTAGGCATTGATAAAAACACCAGTTGAAATATAACATACCTATTTAGGTTTCACAAGTAAAATTCTACAAATATACATTACGTAGTGTCTATCACAGCCAGTATTTTGGAAACCAGTAATGACTGCAGAAAAGTATTCCTATAAAAGTTTTTTTGTTTTAGGAAAAGAAAGCTTGGAGAAACTGTTAATGTAGTTGTAAGGAACCAGTTACTCAGGATAAGAAGAAAACTCATTGCTTGATGCAGAAACCTAAGCTAATGTTGTTGCTAGGATATGACATAAACCCACTCAGGAAAAATCCAAATTACTACTGCTGCTAGAATATAGGGAAGCCCCTTACTGGAAGAAAAACTTAACCAGTGCCACTGCCAGAATACACAGAAAGATACAGAGAAACTAAAATTCTGAGCTACTGGTAAGGTGTAGGGAAAACCTATCACTCAAAGAAAACCCAAACTATTGCCCTTGTTACAATGTGGGGAAAAGTCATTTCAGAAAAAAAATAAAAAAAAAAACCCTCTAACACCTTTGCTAGGATATGAGGTGAACCCGTAATTCAGGAGAAATTCAAATTTCAAGTACTGCTAGGATTTCAGGAATATCCAAACACCAGCCACTGCCAGAATATGGGGAAAACCTATCATTTAGGGTAAAATGAAAGTAGGAACACCCAAACTAAAGCTGTTGCCAGGATATAGCACAACCCAAACCACAGGTGGTGCTACGAAATCAGGAAATCCCACTCCTCTGTTATGGCTAAAATCAAATAATTTTGCCACAAACTTCAGTGCTGATATTTCTGCACATGCCTACGTGTTATTAAATAATTGCACATATACCAATTTCACTATTAAAAGATTTTACACAATGCTATCAAACAATCTGTGGAGAAGACACTGACACATGAAAACAGTATGCAAGTTCTAGTCTAACATACTGTATGATGGAACAATCTGCAGGTATCCTTGGGAGAATAAATATGGAATTACTGATTACGTGATGTAGCATGTTGTTGTCCAGTTCTGATATTGTTTTGACATTCTTCAGTTTACTTCCAGGGATCTTTCTTCAGTTGTTCAATTTAATGTACATGCTACACATATTCACATGGTTTAACAACACTGCATTCTTGTACAACATAATATGTTAATTTCACCATAAATAAAATGAAACCTATCTGATCTATAGTTCCAATGTTAGTTAACAGAAATTCTTTTATTTTTCTCACATTGTAAAGTTCTGTCTTTAAGAACTCTTGATTTCATCTTATCCACCATGTTTAACCCTTCAATTCTGCCCTTTGCATGCTGCATACTCCTAACGTGTGTCAGTCTCTGTGCACCATATCACTTGAGTACTCTAGGGCGAATTAAATTTAAAAATCCTCAATCCTGGGCAGCAGTTGGAATTTACACCCCAGTATCATTGTAGGGTTAGCAACCATACTGCTCTGTGGTTCAATAAAAAAATAAAATATTTCATGCATTATTTCAATCACCTTTCATAACTGTTAAACATTTCCAAATAATCTGTAATATTCCTCAGTTAAAACCTAAACTATTTTAAATACAACAGATTTCCCAGATTACAAAATATAAACACTAATGATCAAAATAATACACAATGAAACACTCACTTTCGAAGCTGCAAGCCCTCCTGAACCACCACCTATGACAATCAGATCATAGTCATACTTCACACCAGATAATAATTCAGCCAGTCGGCCATCTTTATGGGCCTGGATAGTGGCATCACAGCCTCCAACATGTTTTCCATTAACAAATACATTTGGTACTGTTTTCTGCTTTGTTTTTTCAAAAAGAGCTTCCTGTATTGCAACACCATCTTCTGTAAAAAAAAACACACAACAGGAAATGTAGGCATGCCAGCAAAAGAAATATTTTTGAGTAAACAATAAACATTCTTCCAGACCAGGCCCTTCAAGCTTAAAGTATAAATGAATCTTACAGCCATCACAGCTCCACAGCTTGAGCTGCACCACTGTATTTTGGTCAAATTCAGCTTATGCTTAAAAGCCTTCCTAAACTGTAACAATGGCTATTACTATGGGTTAGTAATATGTAATGAGGAAAGAACAATGACTGTCATTTTCTGGGATGGGAAGTCACATAGCCTGGTACAGTACAAGTGTACTGAAATTTCAGAGAATCCTGTTACATCCATCACGAAGGCAGATTAATGTGCCCTGATGGTGGAGGCAGCAGTGTCCTATGAAATGTTGGTACACTTCACCAACTGCATGGTGTCATATTCCAAGACAGCACTCTTCATTATTAATTTGGTGAGAACCTTAAATCTCTAAAGACACAAAACAAAGATGACAATTTTTTGAAAAGAAGTTACAATCCAAAATTTTTTACCTGATTCAAAACAGGAACAATAAAATTACTGGGCCATGTTAAAAAAATGGACATAACATGGGTACTGTGAAGATAATTAGAACACAAATTCAAAGAAATATCACTATGAGAATAAAACCAACAAGTGCATATGAAGATACATGAATTTATTATAGTGTAGACATTGTAAACTTCTGACATGTGTTGGTGAACTTTTGTGGCCATCTTTAAATATGTGATTCAAAATATATTTTAATACATATTTTAAATTACACACTTAAAGCTTAATGTTTTATATGTGTACATTGGTTTTGATGTCTCTGTAATATATCCTTCAAAAAACACCTTCCTGAATATGGCCACAAAAGGTGACTGAAACAAGTATGAGGTTTACAATGCTTATAATATAATAAATTTACATTCCTTCATATGCACTTGTTGGTTTTATTCTCATAGTGAAGTGTCAGTGCACGGTCATGAAATATTTAAAATTCAAAAAAGATGTCCATGGAATGAACCAAAATAAGGAAGTTCAGCCTGGTATTACAAGAATCAGGAACAGATTGAACAGCTATTAAACAATAATTAAAAAAAAAAAATACTACCTCCATCCTCTGGGCCAAAGTGAATAGCAAACATATATGACAGATTTTAATGTAGGGTCATTATATTACATCTCCACATTCACAAGTTACTTCCCATCTGAACAGGGCCAACTCACCAGCTCATTCTCATGCTGCTTTAGCACAAAGGCTGTAAGAATTCCGTGAAGTCATCTGCAGTCGCTATGTGGATTCAATGGAAACAACACTTTCTTGTGTGATAAAGATGCTAAATACAATTCCTACAAGAAGTGTCATGTACATTCACACAAAAGTCTCCTGATGCAACTGTTCCAAATAGGACAACAATTTACAAATCGATGAGAAGTTTTTGAGCAACAGTTCCACACAGAAGAAACGACGCTAAAAGAGGAAGGTATCTCCTAGGAAATCACTGATTTGACTTGCACCATTAACAGGCATGTATATAATATAATAATCCTCATACTGCTGACAATGAGAAGACAGCATTCAGAATACGTGGTTTCAGTATCACAATCACAGCTTCAATGTGTAATTAACATATTTGCTAGGTGTGAGACATATCTGCAAGCCGAAGCAAACCACTTCCAGAACCTTTGTTACACATGGAGAGTAAAAACCTGATACACTTTAAACTAGAATATAGTACCCTCCACTCACAGCAAATGGGAATAGCAGCAATCACTATATGGCCTGTCATCACGTACAATGGTCTGAGTGCAGAGTGATGCGTGATGTAAAAATACAACCCTGTATAAGCATGGTGCAAGGAAGGTCCATGGCAGGTGGCAAAGAGATTGATTCCAGTATCAGCCAATGAAAAAAAGTCCAGAGGAAATGAGATATAAAAATATCCTTTTAAGGCATCAAGATTTTAATCACAGATAAGACATCGAAGTGGGAGTAAATGAGACAGGGACAGGGATCTTCTGGACCAGTGTATGAATGTTGGGAAGTAAGCCACAGCCCTTATTTGTGGAGGATCACAAGGAGGGGTGCCATCTTGGGAGAGAATAACATTATTGTATTTGGAGAGGACCTTACACTTCCTTTCCCTCAGGGAATGGAAAAGTACTGGGAGAGCTGTCAGTATAGTGACTATGCTACAGGCTGGATGATCCACAATTTGAATTGTGGAAGAGGCAAGAGATGCTGTTTGCCAAAATGGCCAGACCAGCTTTTGGACCCATCCAGTTTGCCCCAGCTTCATATTCAGCGAGTACTGGAGTTCTTTCCCAGGGATAAAGCAACTGGGGCAAGAAGGTGACTATACCTCTACTTCCCTCAATATGCCTTCACAGCAATGAAAGAGACAACTTTACCATCTTAACTTTTGAGGGAGTGCAAAAGACTCTTGCAAGCTTCATACAGAAAACACCTCCCCTGCATACCTGCCTATGTAATCTATTGCATCCACACCCTACTACAACTCTGAAGATGGAGATAACCACTGATAAGACTACACAACATGCCAACCCTGAAGACTGTACCATGAATTTTCTTATGTGACATCCATTTTTGTTTCTACAAACTTTGTGACATGTGGAAACTTGTGTTCTCTTACCCACATATAACTATACAATGACATTATGATTTCATCAATTTAATTCTGAAGTAGCTGTTTTGGTTGATCACTGCATGTGATTTTCTTTTTACATTTTGAATAGGATGAATCACTATAGTGGTAACATTGCATGCTGGGAGTGTTTGTGTACAGCATGGACACAGATTTGAGTGTGGGGTGGAAGGGGAAGCAGCTATGTACTTTTCTTTTTTAATTTTTTACCATTTTACTCAAATAAACTACTTTTATGAAAATATAGATAACTTAATTTCAAATTTTCCAATTTGCAAAGTTAGCACCACTCAATATGCAATCTTCTCGTATACTAACCTCCTATTAAATCCAACTCAAGTGCCTTATACTCAGCAGGTATAGAGTCAAACAAGGCTTTGACCTGAAAACAGATAAAATTGACAATATAATGTTATGCAGTTAAGTTTGTGAAAGAAATGTGAGATCTTACGAAAAAAGCTTGTCCCTCTAAACTGTTACATTTCAAACATTATTAGGTGAAACCCTGATGACTGCTGTCATATGTATATAACAATGCATAATACATGAATATTATGTCAATTTAACTACAAAATTACTTGCATTATAGGAAAGACCCTATTCAGATACTACAACATTTATGCACTTCACATTCATGCATTTCAACTCCTTTATATAATTCACAATGCTGGCAAGACTCTGTGTGTGTGTGTGTGTGTGTTTGTGCGTGCATACACATGCATACATGTGTTTGTGTGTGTATCGTCTGGTCAGAGCTGCAGCTCATCATCATCTTCATTTATTTCTCCATAGTATCCATCATAGTTAATATCAACCAAGGATAGAGAAATTGTCATTAATTCAATAACACATTTATACATGAACATAAACACATAACGCAACAAACGTATATCATATTAAGAATACATGTCCAAGCTCATACAATGCATTCATAGTGAAATGCAGCAGAATTAATATAATCTCATATAACAAGATTTTAAGAAAATATTTGTATTAACACATTTACTGTACAAAAAATATAACTTTTTGTATTTTTCTTATATTTAAAATATTCTTCAATCCATTAAAAGGAATGTTCTTCAGGTAGATGTAAAACATTTCTGGTCATTAATTAAAGTTTTTATATATTATGGAAGATGGTTAAAAACCTTTATTCCTGAGAAATATGCTTGTTTGTTAAATTTTGATAAACTTACTTACTGGCAGGTGTAGATTATCATTGTACCTAGTTCTATATTTATGAATTTCATCATTCATATTATATAGGTGTTTATTACATACTGTATATAACATTAATGATTATAAGTCATCCACACAGGAGTTTTGGAACCCAACTTGTTTCTTCCACATTAATTAGGTTACCTCTGTTTTATTTCATTATGGTAGATCAGTATCAGGATCAAACAGTAGTTCCATACATTCACATTCTTTCCCCATCAATTAACATGTCTTCCTGTATGAAACTACCCCAACATTACTATGTGACCTATTACATCATAATCTTCCAGATCACACAGGATCTTCAAATGCCCACTTAATTGATTTATTTATTCATTTACTTTATAGTCATTCCAGTCACAATGTGACACCAGACACGTCAAATTCACTACACACTACATACATTTCATCATGTATTAATTCATAAACCATACATCACAGAAATGGAAAAACCAGACTTACAGTAAATCACACTAAAACAAATATATATGTTAACACACAAAAAAGTCACACATTCTTTAATTTAAATATCTGTATTTTCTTTTACAAAATGTATTCAGATATTAAGTTAACAGAAGTATGCACTATGATAAATAACTGATAATAATACTCAATAAGACACATATTCATCCACAGCATAAAAAAAAGGGTTGCAGTAATTAGTATTTCACCTTTCTTTTAAATTTCTGTATCTTTTCAAGTTTCTTTAGTTTATTTGGCAATTTAGTAGTGCTGCAGAATTCTCTCTTCTGTAAAAGTATTTAAAAATCAAAGAATTTTGTCCACTTTTCATAACAATTTACTGTTTTCAAAATTCATTTATGGGGCTACATAAAGCAGGCCAGTCACGATGTATTCATCTTCCTGGGATGATGGGGCAAGACACAGTGGAAGACGAAAAACTGCACACATACAGTACATACACATACATAAATACACATTTCGCCAAACCATTATACAGCCCAAAAAACGGCTACCGGATATAAAACAAATCATGTCCCCCCCCCCCAATAAAAGAACGTGACTAATACAGGCCTACAGTCAAAGGTAATGTGTCCAAGTGAAGTTTAAACAGTGTTTTCTCTACAATAAGCATTAAAAAATTATACCCCAACATTAACAACGTACACAGAAAGGTTATTAACCATCCACTTAAGCCCGAAATACAGCCTATGTTCCGTTCACAGTTCTTTAAGCAAGATAGCCGGCACAACTTCATAGCCACACAATAAAAATTCGGAAATATTAAATGTTAAATACACGGAAGGCTATCATTTGTATCTTCCAGTGTTTATTATCTAAGTTGAAACAGATGTTTACGACAAGGTCAACCAACAAGAAATGATAAAAATAACAAGAAATATCCATACAACAAAATGCTCACTTACTTTCACACAAAACGGACAGTAAGATTTACTAAAGATGACGACTTTATTGTCTTTTAGTAACTGTGTCACTCTTTCTGCGGCATTCATTTCACTGTGCTTCCTTTTCAACATGTAACGCGTGCGAAAAATACATTCATTAAGAATTCTAAACTGTCGGTACACGTGACCTCTCATACAGGTTATGATTCCTCGCCTTTCGCTTCCCTCTCACGGAAGGCGCAAGGCAAGACTGCGCAACTAGAGATCGTACCGTT
>Ga0123356_10008105_pt1 | contig 10463 bp, 8 predicted proteins | sample TergutEmb28metaG_2_FD_92546 | JGI IMG/M metagenome (GOLD analysis project Ga0123356, IMG submission 92546) | Embiratermes neotenicus P3 segment gut microbial communities from Petit-Saut dam, French Guiana - Emb289 P3 | ecosystem: Host-associated > Arthropoda: Insects > Digestive system > Gut ... | reverse complement strand
CCCTGTCACCAGCAGTCCCCTTGTCACCTTCCCTGTCACCAGCAGAGTCACCAGTTTCAAGCAATATCTCTACGGTTGCAGGGGCAGGCACGGGCAGCTCGCCGTGGGCGCAAACGAGGGTGCCGCTTCCCAAAGCCATAGGTGTGGCGTATACGGCGGTGGGCTTGAGCAGCTTGAGGAGATAACTGCTAAATAAAATATCAATTATAGAGTCGTCGGCACCTACTTCATGAAAATGTACTTGTTCGGCAGTGGTGCCATGCACCTTTGCTTCTGCAACTGCTACGCGGGCAAAAACCCTTGTTGCCAGCTCGGCAGTGCCTTGGTCGATAATGCCATCAACAACTGCAGCTGCAATGAGCTCTCGAATTTCTTTCCAGTGCCGGTGTTGGCGTTGATGTATCGGCGGAGGGTTTACCGTGATATGTGTGGCAGCTATTCCAGCGCGCTTAACCTTGTTGCGATGCAGACTTACTCCAGGCAAGAGCTGGACAGCCTTTTGTTCCAATACCGCAAAATTCGTCAGACGCTGTGCTTCGCAAAGCTCCAAAAGGGCACCGAGTACTTTGTCGCCCGAGGCGCCGGTTGAGAGGTCAAAGTGTAGTATCAAGGTAGTTCCCTCCCACGGTGGTACGATAGTTTCTGGAGTGAATTTTACACCCTGTGGCTCGAGCCATGCGCACAAAACAACAGGACGGCGGCGATGGTCTATACATTGCGCTTCTTTTTTCGACGGCGCACAGTGCGCACAATGAGCGCAGTGACAACAACGAGTATCAGCAAGAGTACAACGACCACAGCTAGGAGGATGAAGAAAATATGGTTGGGGTTCTTGAGCAGCTCTGGCAGTGAAGTACTGTTGTTTTCTATCTTTCTGCCTAAATCCTGGTTGTAGTTTTCTAGACCATAGCTGCCGTATTGAGCAGAAAGGAAGACCAGGTAATCTGCAAGCGCGACCCACTCCTTGAGCTCCCTGCCACCGCTATAAACGATATGCTGCTCAAAGTCGACAATAGCCTCGCCGTCTGCGTCCTTTGGAACAACTTTGAGCAGGCCAAAGGAGCGCGACTCCACCTCACCAAGCATCTGGCAGGAGTAGAGCCCGCCTACCACGCGGTAGAGCTTTTTGCTATCGAGCTCAGAAAGTGTGCCCTCGGGGCTCATGAGCTGCACATCGGTAACGCGGTTGAGCAGCAAACGGTTGGGGTTATAGGTATAAGACAAGCCCGAAACATAAAGGCGCGCATCAATCATCAGCGTGGAGACCGAAATGTCTACCTCGGCCATGGTCTTAAGCTCCTCGCCTGTAAGGTAGATACTGACGAGAGGGTATCCAGGCACCCGGTCTGGCCCAATGCCCAGGCTGCTCACGTTATAAGCGTCAGATACCGTAATGGGCCCTGTTGCAAAGGAGCCCCTGATAACGCCTCGCGGAACAACCGCAATATCTACCTCTTGATACGCAGAGCCCTCAGCTTGACGCACAGCTTCTCTATAAGAATCTGCAATGAGATTGCCCAAGGGCTCCTCGCCTTGGATGAGCCCAAAGCTTTCTATGGGAGTAAAGTCAAAGGGCGAAAAGGCCAGCATTTGGTCAAACTCATAGTCAAAGAGCGAGAGATAGTGATCGTCTACGAGCTCACGAAATCCATCAACAGCTTTGTCTACCTGAGCATTCTTAGCGAGACTCTCACGTATGGGAATCAGCTCATAACTGCTAACCTTGAAGCGGTCTCCCTCTTGAGCAAGAACCACATGACCCAGCTCATAGCCGTGTTGTCCGCTAGAGACCACAGCTGTGTTGCCCAGGTAGATGGGCTCGGCGAGTCGGGTGTGAGTGTGACCACTAACGATGAGGTCTATATCTGGCACAGCACTGGCCAGCAGCTCATCTTCGGATTCTTTAGGGTTGTCATAGGTGCCGCTATGAGAGAGGCAAATGATGATATCGGCCTCTGCCTCTGCCTGTATTTTCTTGACCACGGCACCAGCGGCCTCAATTGGATTGCTGAAGATGAGACCAGACACAGGCGCATAGTTGGCAGAGCTGATGCCCATGAGGCCAAAGACTGCCAGCCTAACGCCACCTTTTTCGATGATGAGGTAGTCAGAATTTCCGTAGCGCTCCAGTGCTGCCTGTAGCGCCAGGGCATCCTCTTTGAGCTCGGGCATGGCAAAGGTAGCTTCCCAGTCTATGTTTGCAATGGTGAGAGCCGGCAGAGTGTCCTTGCTTGCAAGCGCAGCCGTAAGCATGTCATTGGCGCCCTGGGCGCGGTAGTCATATTCGTGGTTGCCAAAGGTAAGGGCATCGTAGCCCATCTGCCCCATGATGCGCAGCTCAGACGCCTCGCTGGAATAAATGGTTTGGTAGAGCGTGCCCATGGCAAAGTCGCCTGCATCAAAGACAAAGCTGGCGGGGTAGTTGCGCTTGACCTGCTCGATAGCCGTTGCAAGGCGTGCATAGCCGCCACGCTCAGCAGGCTTGCCGTTGTCAAAGAAGGACTCGGGGTCATAGTGAGAATGAAGATCGTGAGTAAAGAGTATGGAGATTTCCTCATGTGCGGGGCTTGCTGCAATACTTGTTTTAGGCGCAAGACCAGCCACCAGGGCTGCCAGCACCAGGAGGACGAAAGAGCACATAAGCGCTAAACGCCAGGCACCTTGCGTAGAGGCACGAACATTCAAGCTCAAAGGTTTCACCATAATCACCTTTCAAATAGCAATATCTTTTTGATATGGCAACCATGATACCACCGTAATGGTGATACAGGGGCTGAGCAGTAACTTGTAGGTAACTGTAGAGCGTTAGACTGTAGTCCGTCATTGCGGCCTCCGAGCCGCAATCTAACCAAAATGCGTCTCAGATTGCGGGTCAAGCCCGCAATGACGACTTGGGCCTAATCCAATGTCATTAACTTAAGCCATTTTGTCATTGCGAGCAAAGCGAAGCAACCCAGTCTTAAGCAGCATAATGGATTGCTTCGTCGCTACGCTCCTCGCAATGACGAGCTTAACTAAATGACATTGGGTCTGATCAGTAACCTTTTGTCTCCGGCAGTGTGGCACTATGGCAGTGCGGTAGGAAGCACCATTCTGTCGGACTGCTATAATGCTGTCACCCATTTTTAGTCAAAGGAGGAATGTAAGTGAGCCTGACACCCCAACCTTCAGTGCATGGCGACCCGCCCTCAAGCGAGCTTGATCGACGCACTTTTTTAAAGGGAGCCACTGTTGTAGGGGCTTCGGTATTGGCTGCCTCAGTGTTGAGTGCTTGTGATGATGGCGCTGCTGGCCTTCCTGCTGCTCATTCTTTTGATCCGAGAGATTTATCAAATGGAGAAATTTCAGCCATTTGCTCAAACCTCGCCAAGGCTTGCGAAAAGCAACTTCTTTTGGATCAAATGACCGCCTTTAGCGCTCTTGCCAGCTACTTCAAGGCCAAAACAGTTGCAAGCGGTTCGCAAACACTCACCGAAATGAGCAGCATGCTAAAAAACGATCTAGACTCAACACTCTCTACGGCTAAGACGGCTGCAGAAGCAAATGCCGATAGAGGAGCGATGCGTTCGTTGGTCTGGAACGAGAGGGTGTCTACAGCAACAAAAGTGCTGCTGGATAGATATGACGCAGAGGGCAATGACTTGTTTGAAAACAAGAAGGTCTTTGTCTGCGAAATTTGCGGGTATGTTCTGGTTGATAAAGAACTGCCTGATGTCTGTCCAGTGTGCAAGGTTCCCAAGTTTAGAATCTCATTGGTGTAAAGGAGCTCACCATATGCCAGCATATAGAAACGTTCGTCTATGCGGAAAAGATTGCATTTGCCTCTATGTTTGCCCAACCGGCGCTACAAATACAGAAAACAGTGTCATTGATGTTGATAAATGTATAGAGTGTATGGCCTGCGTCGATGCTTGTATATCAAGTGCCATTGCTATGATTCCCCGAAGTTATCCACCTCAGCAACCAAAGGCTGTAGAGGTTATTTCAGCACAGCACGAGCTGGCCAAAAGCAAACTGGCTCAGGAGGGTATTGCTGCTGCTCTCGCTACTACGGCAGGTGGCTCACAAGCTAGACGGTTTTTTGAAGCGCTCGAGCGCTCAAATCGCTCTTTGGCAGAAGACCTCTTTCGAGAGTCGGGTTATATGATTCCCCAAAGCAAGGAAACTCGAGAACTACTTGAGAGCTTCTCGCAAATCGATTCGCCGGATTTTCCGAGGGAAGCATGCAAACTACTACTTGACAGCCTGTAAGTGATACTCTGCCGGGGCTGGAGCAAAAAGCAGCTGAGGTTTCCCTAAGCTCAAGGGCTTGGGGGGAGGAGCCAAAACTGCATGACGGCTAAAATCTCGCGGAGGTAGTTGACAGGTATGGCATACCAGAGGGAGGGGGCGCCCATGTGGCGGGCATCGATGCCGGCATGCTGGGCAATGCCTGAGGCTCGATAGACGTGAAAGTCGGTAGTGATGAGAACCGCTGTGTAAGATCCTTGAAGCTCCTTTTGAAGAATGATATCTGAAAAGAGGAAGTTTTCGAGCGTTGAGGTGGACTGATCTTCTTTGATGATGACCTCTTCTGATACGCCTCTTGCCAGGAGGTAGCGCTCCATGGCCAGAGCTTCGGAAATGTGCTCTTGGGGGCCTTGGCCTCCCGACACCACAATGAGCGCCTCGGGGTTTTGTGCGTGGTAGGCAATTGCCTGGTCGAGGCGATGTGCCAAGGTGAGGCTGACTTGCTCGCCATGAACCGATGCACCTAAGACGATGACCGCATCTTCGGTGTAGTCGGCATTACTATTGCTACCGTAGAGGGCAAAAAATGAGCAAAACCCGATGATGCAGGTGCATGCGAGGATGACAATAACATGCAACCACCTGGGCAACGTGCGATGCACCCTCTTTCCGTCCTCTGTCCGGAGCACTTCTTTGTCTTGCTGAGAGGTGTTGCCAATACGATGCCTGCCGCTTCTGTACCACGCAATGCCATAGAGCACTAAAGCCAAACCGAGAGCTCCAACCAGTAGTTGACCCACTTGAAAATTGGAGACATAGGCAATATAGACTGCGTTGAGGATGAGGAGTATACCAGCAAGAATAACGAGGATTTTTACGAGCGTTAGAATGTGGTTTTTCACGAGTGAGTCCTGTCTAATGGGAGCAATAGGCTTCTTACTGGTCAGACCCAATGTCATTAGCTTAAGCCATTTTGTCATTGCGAGCAAAGTGAAGTAATCCAGTCTTAAGCAGCATAATGGATTGCTTCGCTACGCTCGCAATGACAGTGAGTGTGACCGGTAACATAGGCTTAGCGTGGGCGTGCTTTGGCAGCAGCGCGGGCTTGCTTGAGCCAGGTATCTGGCAGGGGGGCAAGCTCTGTGGATGTGCCCAATCGATTTTCCAGTGCCTTGCTTATGAGGAAATCTGCAACTTGGGGATTCTTGGGTAATAATGGGCCATAGAGGTAGGTTCCCAGGGCATTTTTGTAGCGCGCGCCTTCAGTTTTGTCGCTGCCGTTATTGCCATAGCCGTGGCTGCTGGCAATCTGCCCCAGAGGCTGCTGATCTTTTTGGAGAATGGTTTTGCCGTGGTGATTTTCGTAGCCTATAAGCTCACCAAAATTGTTATTATAAGTGACAATATTGCCAGTCTTGCGCTCCTGCTCCCAGAGGGTGTGCATGGAAAAGATGCCTGCTCCTTCAAGGCGCGTGCCGTTTGAGCACTCTACGTATGTGCCCATCAATTGAAAGCTGACACACACAAAAAGCGCTGGAGTGCCCCTGTCGATGAGTTGGTGGAGCTGGGGTGCAATGCGCACTACCTCGGGCTCAAGGGAGGCAAGGCCACTCTCAAGACCGCCGCCTCCCAAGATGATGTCTGCCTTCTCGCAGAGAGCCGGGTTGCTTTTGGGCTCAAAGTGTACCAGCTCTACGTCAATGCCTCGCCACTCACAACGCTTTTGTAGGGCGAGCAGATTGCCCGCCTCACCGTTCCTGGAAAGCAAGCGGGGAAAGAGGTTGAGTATGGTGAGGCAGTGTGTGTTCATAAGCCAGGCTCCAAGTTTGCTTTTGCGGCCAAAAGCTTGCGTAAAGTGATCATGGTGGTGTAGCTGCAAAAGATACGATGCAACAAGGCGGGCTGATGGGCGAGGAAGCTGTCGAGCGCATCGCCAAGTTTTGGGTCAGCATGCTTGACAGGCACCTCGTTATACTCCAGGCAAAGTGCCATGTCATACGTGCGACTTCCCGCAAGCATGGCAACACCATCTCTCTTAAGCGAGTCATAGCACACATCATATATCCAGCTGATGTCGCGCCCATCGCCGTAGTCGTCATTGACGGTAATCATGGTGGCAGAACCCCGAGGGTCAAAGCTCTTCAATGCCTGTTCAAAGCCGCCAGGGTTTTTGACCAGGATCAGCTCCACAGGAGTGCCCTCTACGCTGATGCTCTCACCGCGTCCAAAGGCCGAGCGCACCCGGGCAAGTGCTTCAATCAGTTTCTCAACAGGTACCTGGGGTGCAATGGCATGTACAAGGGCAAGCGCAGCTGCAGCATTCAAGGCGTTATATTTACCTTTGAGAGCAAGCGTTGCCGAATAGTTCTTACCGCTTACTTCAAAGCCAGCTGTGTTGCTGGAGTAGCTTGTGAGCAATGTGCAGATAGGTGACAGGGAAGGCGACAGGGGTGACAAGGGGACTGCTGGTGACAGGGAAGGTGACAAGGGGACGGTTCCTGAAGGTGACAAGGGGACGGGGCGTTTGTCACCTTGGAAAGGTGACAAACGCCCCGTCCCCTTGTCACCTTCAGGAACCGTCCCCTTGTCACCTTCCCTGTCACCAGCAGTCCCCTTGTCACCCCTGTCGCCTTCCCTGTCACCAGCAGTCCCCTTGTCACCCCTGTCGCCTTCCCTGTCACCAGCAGTCCCCCTGTCACCCCTGTCGCCTATAACACACTCAGAACCCCGCTCGCCAAACCAGCGGATCTCAGCAGAGAGCTTTTCATTTGTGGGGATTTGGGAGAGAAGGGGGTCTTGCTGATTGAGGACTACTAGTTTGGTAGTGGCACGAGCAACGGAGGCAAGGAGCTTGGCGGTGTAATCAACCTCTCCAAAACGGTCGGTCTGGTCTTGCATGACATTGAGGAGTAAGGTGTAGTGGGGTTTTATTACAGCTACAAAGTTGACAGCGTGAGCCTCATCGAGCTCTAGCACTGCTATGTCGGCTTGCAAGCGTCCGCTGAGGCTCACCTTTTGGAGCAGAGATGAGATGACTCCGCGCATGAAGTTGGAACCGCTCTCGTTGGTAAAGACGCGCAGGCCGCAAGCTTCAAGAAGCTCGGTGACTATCTTGACTGTTGTGGTTTTGCCATTGGTGCCAGACACGAGTACAACGCCCTTTGGCAAAGTCTCTAAAACACTTACGGCAAAGTTGGGCTCAAGCTTTTCTACGACGAGCCCAGGCAAAGCGCTACCGCCGCCGCGTAGCGTGGCAACAGCTTGCACGAACCGTCCAAGCGTTATGATTACCGGGTTAGGCATAGAGAGCTCCTTTCTTCAGGTATTATAACAATGACGAGTAACAAAGAATCAACCAAGAGTATAAGGATCAGGAGTATAAGGCTGAGCCGTAAGCTGCAACACATGAAGCACAACAAAAACTCACCGCGGGTGTGGATTATGCTCCCTTGCCAAAAAATCAGCACACTCTGCCAAAAAAAGCAGGTAATGAACGAATTTTTGTACAAAAAAGCGCAAATCAGCCTATTATTGAGTGGAATTGCTCTATTTTTGATGAAAAATCGTTCATTACCTGTATATTTTGGCAGAATGTACTGTTTTTTGGCACGCGGTTTGAAGCGAGAGATTCGAGTAAAGATAAAGTACATGAGCCCTGAGGAAGCGACCAAAGAAAACAGCTAAGAAAGCGGCAGTAAGACGATTGTGACCTTAGCTTGAAAGAAAGAGGAACTATGGTAGAGATAGAGAGCTTTGCTACGCTTGACTTTGATAGAGCAAGGCGGTGCGGCTTTCCCGAGGTGGTTTTTGGCTTGGGCAAAACTCCCGCTCAGGTGGCATCTATAGCCACGAAGCTCGTGGCTGCTCATGAGGTGGCGCTGGTTACGCGGGCTAGCCAAGAACACGCTAAAGCTCTTAAAGCCAAAGCAAATGACGCTGTTTATGTAGAGAGCTGCGGCATGCTTTATATTGATAGACGCGCCGCGCCTAAGCGCATAGCTGGTGCTACCTGCGTGGATGTGCTGGCCAGCACAACAGGCGTAGGCAAGGTGGTGGTGTGTTCGGCGGGCACGAGCGACTTGCCTGTGGCAGAAGAGGCGGCTATAACCGCCTGCCTCATGGGTTCGCACACGAGCCTGCTTACCGATGTGGGAGTGGCAGGAGTGCACAGAGTTCTCAAGCAGAGGGAGCTTTTGGAGAGCGCTCGCGTATTGGTTGTGGTTGCTGGCATGGAAGGAGCGCTACCCTCGCTGGTAGCAGGGCTGGTGGATGTGCCGGTGGTTGCTGTGCCAACCTCGGTAGGCTACGGTGCCAGCTTTGGTGGCCTGGCGGCACTGCTTGGTATGCTCAACTCCTGTGCAGGGGGGGTGAGCGTGGTAAATATCGACAACGGTTTTGGGGCGGGGCAGATTGCTCACCGAATAAATGCGCCTGGCTGGTGCTAAGGATATGCTCATGGCTCGTCACATTAAGATATTTGACACTACCTTGCGCGATGGAGAGCAGAGCGCGGGCTGTAGTATGTCCAGTGCAGAAAAGCTCACCATAGTCCGCGAGTTACTACGGCTCAAGGTAGATATTATTGAGGCAGGCTTTCCGGCATCAAGCCCAGGAGACTTTGCGAGCGTGCAAGAGATTGCAGCCTTTGTAGCCAACCAGGCGGTTGTCTGTGCATTGGCACGCGCCGTTGCAGCTGATGTAGAGGCTGCAGGCGAGGCACTCACCAAGGCGCAGCGCGGTCGCATCCACACAGGGCTTGGTGTGAGCCCCTGTCATCTCAAGGACAAGCTCAATATGAGTGAGGATGATGCGCTTAACAGCGCTGTGGGGGCGGTCAAGCTTGCCCGTAACTACACCGATGACGTACAGTTCTTTGCTGAGGATGCTGGGCGAGCCAACAAGACCTACCTCGCTCGGGTTCTTGAAGCAGTTATTCAAGCGGGCGCTACTACCATTAATGTGCCTGATACTACGGGCGCCTTGCTCCCGCATCAATACGGCGAACTAATCAGCTGGCTTCTAGCGCACGTCAAAGGCGCAAGCGAGGTTACTGTGGCGGTGCATTGTCATAATGATTTGGGCATGGCAACGGCATCGAGCATTGCCGGAGTTTTAGCAGGAGCATCTCAGGTGGAGTGTACCATTAACGGCATTGGAGAGCGGGCGGGCAACGCAGCTCTAGAAGAGGTGGCGGTGGCTCTGGATTTACATGGCGAGGAGATGGGTGTTGAGTGCAACATCAGCCTTGGCAAGCTCACTCGAGCTTCTCGTTTGGTCATGTCTATCTCGGGCATGAAGCTCTCTCCTCATAAGGCGGTGGTAGGGGCAAATGCCTTTGCCCACTCCAGCGGCATCCATCAAGACGGTGTGCTTAAAAATCCCCGCACCTATGAGATCATCGATCCAGTGCGAGTAGGTGCGCGTCCAACGCAAATAGTGCTTACTGGAAGGAGTGGGCGAGCAGCGCTGAAGCATAGCCTGGCAGAGCTGGGTTATGACCTGGACGAAGCCTCCTTCTTACAGGTGCACGAGCGATTTGTGAGCCTGGCTGACAAGAAAGCCCAGATGTATGACGAGGATTTGGAAGCGCTCATGGCAGAGCATGGTCGCTCGCAGGATGCACTTTGGAAGCTCAGCGTTTTACAGGTTTCTTGTGGCACGCCCAAAAAGGCCACTGCAACCATTGAACTGGAAGGGCCTGGCGGCAAAAAATGCACTACCCATGCTTTTGGCACGGGGCCCATTGACGCCACATTTAAGGCTATAGATGAGCTCGTCAAAGCTCCGCAGGCAGACCTTTTAAGGTTTGCTGTGCAGGCCATAACCCGTGGCAGTGACGCGTTAGGCGAGGTTTCGGTACAATTGTCTAATGAGCAGGGTCAGGTGTTTTCTGGTCGAGGCGCAGACGGAGACATTATCGTTTCTTCGGCTAAGGCGTATCTGAATGCCATAAACCGCCTGCTTGCCTGGAACAAGGCGTGATAGTCGTGCCAAGCTGGTGCAAAAGGCCGGTGTGTACAGCTGGATGCGCTCAGGAGAATGCATTAAGTATGTTGCATTAAGTAAGTTGTGTTAAGTAAGTTGTGTTAAGTATGTTGTGTTAAGTAAGTTGTGTTAAGTAAGTTGGTTACTGTCCACACTCTGTCCGTCATTGCGGCCACCGAGCCGCAATCTTACCAACATGAATTATTGATTCCGGGTCAAGCCCGGAATGACGATGTATAGACTGAACT
>Ga0123356_10008104_pt1 | contig 10464 bp, 5 predicted proteins | sample TergutEmb28metaG_2_FD_92546 | JGI IMG/M metagenome (GOLD analysis project Ga0123356, IMG submission 92546) | Embiratermes neotenicus P3 segment gut microbial communities from Petit-Saut dam, French Guiana - Emb289 P3 | ecosystem: Host-associated > Arthropoda: Insects > Digestive system > Gut ... | reverse complement strand
CAATTTGAACATTAGTTACGCACATTTCAGGAATCGCTGCATTTTGAGCAACAGCAAAAGCTAAATCTTTACAATTAGCAAATCCGCAAGCGCTGCAATTCACTTCTTTATTATTGTTGCGTTTAGTAATGCGATTAAGCGCTATTTTAATTTCAAGTTCATCAGGAACAGGCAATTCGTATTTTTTGTTGGTAAATGTAGCATTCAATTCCTTGTAATTTGAATGCTCGTCCATATAATGTTGCCATTTTTCTACATCGAAATTTCCCAAACGTTTATTAATATAATCTTTAACTAATGCATAACGTTTATATTTTTCACCGTTTTTAGAAGTTCCCGGCCCCATAATACAACCCTTACAAATGAAAATATTGAAATTATGCTTAATAATATTGTAATATTCCAAAAACTGTTTAATAGCGCGAACAGAACTTTTGCCGTCAACTGTAATTGAGTTTCCTTTTAGAAGACCAATATCCAAACCTGTAGCCTCCAAAAAACCTTGAGAAATCGGATACATGCTACCTTTATATCCTAATGGTTCATCAAAATCGGAATACTCGCTAAAAGTTTCTGTGATTTGAAATTCGTCAAACAGTTCCCGCAATTCTCTAAATGTCAACGCTTCATCTATTTTAGTTAAACCGGTATATCTGTCTACATTCTTTTTTGCAGCTACGCAGGGAGTTATATGAACAACTTTTAGATTTTCACCATATAATTTTCTTGCTGTAATTGCGCAAGCAGCAATAGGAGAGACGTATGGCATCAGATTTGATATAAGCTCCGGATAAATTTTCTCTATCAAATTAACAATCGAAGGACAACAACTTGTTAAATAATATTTTCCGTTAAATTCATCATGTGTTAGTTTTCTGAATTTTTCGGCGATGATATCCACACCAAACGCCATTTCCATCACGTGTGAAAAACCAAGTAAACGAATCATTTTAACAAATTTGCGATAATCCGTGATATCGTCAAATTCTCCGGCAATAGATGGTGCGCATATCGCAACCACTTTCTCTTTTGAGTTCAACAATTGTTTTACATTCTTTTTCGAGTCAATATAACTAATAGCATTGTAGGCGCATGTGCCTATACATGCACCACACAGGATACATTTATTTTCCTCGATATTAGGAAATACCGTATTCCCACGAACATGAATTGCTTTTACGGGGCATTTCCTGACACAGGAATAACATGCTTTGCACTTACTTTTATCTAATCGGATTACACTGTTTATCATTGTGATAACTGTTTTTATATTTATTATTACATGTATTCAATATTAACAACTTTCATAAATTTTTCGGACAGCACTTTTGTTAATCGCTGAATCAGATGTTTACGAAGTTCAATTTCTAAAGGCAGATTTGGATCGTGATTCGTTTCATTAATTTTTGTACCAACCAATATATAAATCTCATCCGTATCTAATAATAATTTACAAATCCGGTCGGCAGGTCCTTTTCCAAATTGTGTATTGGAATTTATATTTAGCGTATTCAGTAAATGAGTTACTTTACTCAATGTCAATACTCCCTCTGTTATTAAATCAATACCATCCATTTTTGAACTTGGAGGCAATGTGAGGTCAATACGTTCTTCGTCAATTACTTTTCTTTTTAATTCCCTTGATATTATTTCTGTTGTAGTAGCTCCACTGATAACTTTTTTCCCATTAAAATTTTTTAAAATATTAGCAAATTCAATATCCTTTTCAGGGTTAAATGGAGGTCCCGTACATAACAAAGTTTTTCGAGCCTGACGGAAATAGACTACACCGCAAGTGAGATCATCTTTGGGAGTGTATAAATCATTTGTCGCTGCACGTTTAACTATTCTTTCGGAAAGATCGGCAGCCGAGATAGTCGGAGTTGTTTCGATGATTTCACGGATAAACCGGACTAAATTATTTCTTCCCCAGCCCATAGTAAGCCCTTTTTCTAAACCCGATTGTATGATCCCGTCCGAACAGAAAATTATACGGTCTTCTATTTGAGGAACAAATGTACATTTCTTTAAATCCATTACTCGTTTATCCCTGACATTATCCTTATATTGTATGTGCGTCCATTCAGGTTGATAAATCCTTTTTCCTCTTAGAATTAATGTTTGCGGATTATCATATTCCAATATGGAAACATTATCCGATTCAATAGAAATATCTATAACTGTGAAAGTTGCATAACTAATCTTTCTTTCGCTGCATACCGGTAATGTTTTTATAACAATACCCGCAAGTTTATTGGCGTCTTTGTGCTCTATTGAAAAATTGAGCGAAATAGTTGCTGTAAGAGTTGCTAAAATATTTGCCCTAACCCCATGTCCCATACCATCGGAGAGAACGCATAACACTCTGTTTTCTTCAGGGATTCTTTTACTCAGGAATACATCTCCGCATATTTTTTCCCCTCCGTGGTTTATTTGATAATGTCCCACTTCGGTATGATATTTTTTTTCTTCTGCGCCTTCTTGATAGCGATTGTCGTTCATTATGAGAATTTTTTATTTTAAAAATGCAAAGTTAAATTATTTTATTGTAAAATGTATATAATAGCTTGCGTAATTTATTTTATATTATTGTATATCAACATATTACTAAATTATTTACGAAAAAAGATATTTTTATCAAAATTCTCTTGTTCGTGTTTAATAAAATTACTAACTTTGCGACATTTTAAAAATTATAGTATTAATTCAAATTCAAAAATAAACATGGGAAAACATGAACAAGCAGCTCTCAAGCTGCCTGAAGACCACGTTGAAAAATTAGAACAGATTGCGGAGATTATTGCAAAATTTGAAGCAAAACCAAGCAATCTGATTATGATTTTACATGCTGCTCAAGGTGTTTATGGCTATCTGCCATACACAGTTCAAAAATTTATTGCCGATAAAATGAACATTCCTGTTTCGGAAGTTTCAGGAGTTGTTTCTTTTTACTCGTTTTTCTCAACTAATCCTAAAGGAAAGCATACTTTAATGGTATGCATGGGTACTGCGTGCTACGTACGCGGCGGCAAAAAGTTATTAGACGGCCTTCAAAAACATCTTCACGTTGAATGTGACAGTACGACTGAAGACGGTAAATTCACATTATGTAAAGCGCGCTGTATCGGCGCATGTGGATTAGCTCCGGCTATGATGGTAGATGATACTGTCTATAAAGCGGTGAATCCGAGTAAATTAGATTCTGTTTTATCTAAATATTAGGAGGAATGATTATGGGAAAAACAATTAAATCAATTGCACAATTAGAGGGAATTAAGAACGAATTTCTTAAAACTCATGAAAAGTACAAATACCAGATTTTGGTATGTGGTGGAACGGGTTGTATATCTTCCAATTGTACTGATGTAGAAACTGCTATTAATGAAGAGCTTGAAGAACAAGGTATTACTAAGGATGTGAAAGTATTTAAAACCGGTTGTATGGGTATTTGCGCTTTGGGACCGGTTATGCTGGTTCTTCCCGACAGAACTTTCTACACACAACTCAATCCGGAAAAAGCCAAAGAAATTGTTCAAAGTCACTTAATTAACAATAAAATAATCGAAGAATATACATTCTACGACAAGACATTATTGAAATATATTCCAAAAATGGACGAGATTGAGTTCTTTAAAGCTCAAGTGAAGATTGTATTGGACTTATGCGGTATCATTGATTATACCGACATAAAAGATTATATTTCTCATGATGGATATTTAGCGGCTGCCAAAGCGATAACCGGAATGACGCAGGAAGATGTTGTAAAAGAAGTTGAAGCTTCCGGTCTTCGAGGTCGTGGTGGCGCAGGCTTTCCAACAGGCGTTAAACTTCGTGCAGGATTCTCTCAAAAAAGCAATATTAAATATATGGTTTGTAACGCCGATGAAGGTGATCCCGGAGCATTTATGGATCGTAGCGTCATCGAAGGCGATCCACATTGCCTAATCGAAGGTATGATACTTTCTGCTTATGCAATTGGCGCACAACAAGGTTACGTATATATCCGCGCTGAATATCCGATTGCTATTGAAAGATTGAAAATAGCTTTGGATCAGGCGCGTGAGTATGGTCTTTTAGGAAAAAATTTGTTCGGAACAAAGTATTGTTTCGACCTCGAAATTCGTATCGGCGCCGGCGCTTTTGTTTGCGGAGAAGAAACAGCCTTGTTAGCCTCTATTGAAGGTAAACGCGGCGAACCGAAACAAAAACCACCATTCCCATTCCAAAAAGGTTTATTCGGTTATCCGACGATTATCAATAATGTTGAAACTTTGGCAAATATTCCGAAAATTATTCGTAACGGTGGTAAATGGTATGCATCTTTCGGTATGGAAAAAGCTCCGGGAACGAAAGTTTTTGCCCTTGCAGGAGATGTAGTTAATACCGGTATTGTTGAAGTGCCGATTGGAACAACCATTGGTACGATAATATATAAAATTGGAGGAGGTATTCCCAATAAAAAAGATTTTAAAGCCGCACAAATCGGAGGTCCTTCAGGTGGTTGCATAACTAAAGAAAATCTCAATGTTCCTGCCGATTACGAATCGTTAAGTAAAATGGGTGCTATTATGGGTTCTGGCGGTTTGATTGTAATGAACGAAGATACTTGTATGGTTGATACTGCTCGTTTCTTCATGGATTTTATCCGCGATGAATCATGCGGAAAATGCGTCGCCTGTCGTGTAGGAACCAAGCGAATGTTGGAAATTCTTGAAGATATTACCGAAGGTAAAGGACGTCCGGGAGATATTGAATTATTAGTCGAAATCGGCGAGGCAATTCAAGAGTCGGCTATGTGCGGTCTCGGACAAACGGCTCCTAATCCAATTCTCTCTACCATCCGTTTCTTCAGGCATGAATATGAAGAACATATAAATAAAAAATACTGCCGTGCAGGCGTTTGCGGATCTATGTTTACTTCACCTTGCGAAAATACCTGTCCTGCCAACGTCAACGTACCGGGGTACATTTCATTGATTGCAGCTGGAAGATTCCAAGATGCTTACAACTTAGTGATGCAGGAAAATCCATTTCCGGCTATATGCGGAAGAATCTGTACTCGTCCATGCGAACGTAAATGTCGTCGTGGCACAGTGGACGAACCGGTATCTATTCGCGATTTGAAACGCTTTGCCGCTGATTATGCATTTAAAAACGAACTTCCTTACAAAATGCAGCTTACATACGCAAAAAAAGGAAAACGTGTTGCCGTCGTTGGAGCAGGTGCATCAGGTCTGACTTGCGCATACTATTTAGTGAATATCGGTTACGATGTTGATGTTTTTGAATCTGAAAAAGTTGCAGGAGGAGTATTAGCATTCGGTATTCCCGAATATCGTTTACCGGAAGCAATTCTTCAACATGAGATTGAATTAATCAAACAGGCCGGCGTTAATATATATCTTAATAAAGAAGTAGGAAGAGATTTGAATTTCAGTCATCTGCGTGAAGGTTACGATGCTATTTATCTTGCTACCGGAACTCAATATCCCGCTAAGGTAAATATAGAAGGTGAAAATCTACGTGGTGTTATGCACGGTATTAATTTCTTGAAAGATACTAATCTACGGGATGATATGAAATTGAACGGAACGGTTGCCGTAATTGGTGGTGGAAATACCGCTATCGACTCTGCTCGTTCAGCAGTCCGTATCGGAGCCGATCGTGTGATAGTGGTTTACCGGAGAACTAAAGATGCAATGCCCGCTTATGTCGAAGAAGTAAATGAAGCGGTTGAAGAAGGTGTAGAAATCATGGAATTAATAGCGCCGGTAAAATTCATCGGTAAAGATAATAAAGTGATTGGTATAGAATGTGTGAAAATGGAATTAGGCGAATTTGATTCTTCAGGTAGAAGAAAATCGGTTGAAATTAAAGGTTCAAATTTTATTTTGGATGTTGATTATGTAATTCCCGCTGTCAGTCAATATGCTGACTTACCGTTTATCAGCAAAGCTGATATTGGAGTAACAAAATGGGGAACTTTCATTGTTAACCCTGATACACAAATGAGTACAATGGAAGGCGTATTTGCCGGTGGTGATGTTGTAAGAGGTCCCGACACCGTTATCAGCGCTATTGCTGACGGTAAAAAAGCCGCTTCTGCCATTGATAAGTATCTCGGAGGAAACGGTCAATTGAATAAAGGCGCTCCTATTAAACTACCGAAAGTTTATGACGACGACGAAGTTGTCGCACATCCACAGTTTGAGATGGAAATGCTGCCGCCGGAAGTGCGAAAAGAATCTTTTGCCGAAGTAGTTTTAGGTTTCCATAAAATTAATGCCATTGCAGAATCCATGCGTTGTTTACATTGTGAAAGGAGATAAATTATGATACAACTTACCATAAATAATAAGAAAATCAGTGCAGCGCCGGGAACAACGATTCTCGAAGCCGCCAAACAAAATGGAATTAACATCCCTTCGTTATGCTATATGGAAGGGGTTCATAAATTCGGTTCTTGCCGTATTTGCTCCGTAGAAGTAGAAGGTGCGAGAACGCTTCAAGCTGCCTGTATGGCAGAAATAAGAGAAGGAATGGTAGTGCATACCAACTCAAAAAAAGTACAAAAAACACGTAAAGTATTATATGAATTAATGCTTTCTGACCATTCCAAGAACTGCCTGAGTTGTAATCGCAATCAATCCTGCGAATTACAACAATTGGGAAATACTTTGAGTATTACTGAAAATCGTTTTCATACAAGCAGTGTTCGCGAAGAAATTGACATTTCACCTTCTATCACCCGTGATTTGTCGAAATGTATTCTTTGTCGTCGTTGTATTACAGCTTGTAGAGGTATACAGGAAGTGGGAATTCTTGATGCTCAAAATCGTGGTTTCGATACAGTTATAGCTCCGGCAATGAATATTTCGATAAACGGCGCAAAATGTTCGTTCTGCGGACAATGTACAGTTGTTTGTCCGGTAGGAGCATTAAAAGAAACAGACCATATCACAAGAGTATGGGAAGCTATCAACAATCCTGAACTCAGGGTAGTTATGCAACCGGCTCCGGCAGTTCGTGTAGCTTTAGGTGAAATGTTCGATTATCCGATTGGAACATCCGTAACAGGTAAAATGAATGCTGCGATACGTGCCCTTGGCGCAGATGATGTATTCGATACCAATTGGGCTGCCGATTTAACAATTATGGAAGAAGGTACGGAATTTTTGCATAGAGCGATAGACGTACTAACCGGAAAAAATGCAGTACTTCCGATTATCACCAGTTGTTCACCCGGTTGGATTAAATATATTGAATCATATTTTCCGCAACTTATTCCACATCTTTCTACTTGCAAATCTCCACACATGATGTTGGGCGCAATAGCAAAGAGCTATTATGCAGAAACAATTGACATAGAGCCGGAAAAAATGTACACAGTATCCATTATGCCATGTACGGCGAAGAAATTTGAAATGTCGCGTGAAGAAATGGTGAATAGAGGTGTACGTAATGTAGATGCAGTACTAACTACCCGCGAATTAGGTCAAATGATTAAGCAAGCAGGTATTGACTTCCGCAGTTTGGAAGATGAACAAGTTGATGATCCTCTTGGACAATCCACAGGTGCAGCCGATATTTTCGGTGTTACAGGTGGAGTAATGGAAGCAGCGATTAGAACCGTTTATGTGATTATTACAGGCAGGGAATTGCCGTTCGATCAATTACATGTTGCTCCGATTGTAGGTCTTGACCAAATAAAAGAAGCAAGTTTGAAATTTGAGAACGTGCTTCCCGAATACAAAATGTTTGAAGGTTTTGAAGCGAAAGTAGCGGTAACCAGCGGTTTGGCAGGCGCAAAAATTCTGATGGAACAAATTATTGCAGGCACATCACCGTACCACTTCATAGAAGTGATGGGCTGTCCAAGCGGTTGTATTTGCGGAGGCGGACAACCTCGCAGCGATGACCCGGAAGTCAGAATTAAACGTTTGAAAGCTATGTATAGCGAAGATGAAAGCAAAGTGCTCCGTCAATCGCACCTAAATCCTTCCATCAATGCTATTTACAAAGATTATCTCGGTAAACCGGGCGGACATTTGTCTCATGAACTGTTACATACTCATTACGTAGATAGAAGCAACGAGTGAGTTGGGTATGTTATGTAAGAATCAAAAAACCCGTAGTTCGATGAACTACGGGTTTTTTATTTTTACTCCGCGGAGAGAGGGGGATTCGAACCCCCGGTACAGTTTCCCGTACGACAGTTTAGCAAACTGTTGGTTTAAGCCGCTCACCCATCTCTCCAAGGCACTTTTGCCTTTTTTTTTGCGAACAGCGCTGCAAAGATATAAGATTCTTTTTAATTAAACAAAGATTTGTCATTTCATTTTTATATTTTTGCACCGTTAATAATAAACTATAGTTATAATAAAACAACATACCGATATGTCGAAAAATAAACGCTTGCTGAGAACATTAATATTCGTAGCTATTGCAATTGTTATCTTGTGTGTAACAATAATGGTTGGAACTCTTTACAAAAAAATCGTTTCTCCGGCATTTAAAACAGATAAAACTACGGAACTTTTTATTGATGAGAGAAAAGATTATGATGCAATTTTGAAACAATTGAAATTTGAATCACAAATTAAAGATATTAATTCGTTTGAACAATTGGCTTCACTTATGAAATATCCACAAAATATCAAATCCGGTAAATATGAAATTAAACCACAAATGAATTATCTTGAGCTTGTCCGTATGTTAAGAAACGGGAATCAGGTTCCTGTCAAATTGACTTTCAATAATATCAGGTTGAAAAAAGATTTTTCAGAAAGAATAGGAAATCAGTTAATGTTCAATCAGGAGATTTTATTAAGTCATTTAAATAATACTGAAATATGTCAATCGTTCGGGTTTAATAGTAATACTATAATGTGCATGTTTATTCCGAATACTTATGAAGTTTACTGGACAATTTCCATCAATCAATTTCTTGAACGAATGAAAAAAGAGTTTGATCGTTTTTGGACTGCTGAACGGTTAAACAAAGCAAGTGAACTTTCGTTAAGTCCTGTTGAAGTTGCAATTTTAGCTTCTATAGTTGAGGAAGAAACAGCTGCCGGTTCAGAATATCCGATTGTTGCAGGATTATATATCAATCGTTTACGAAAAGGAATGCTATTGCAGGCTGATCCTACAATAAAATTTGCAATGGGTAATTTTGAAATTCGCAGGATGTTGTATGAATACTTAGAAATAGAATCTCCATATAATACATATAAAAATAAGGGACTTCCACCGGGTCCAATTCGTATCCCTTCTATTGCAGGTATTGATGCCGTATTGAACTATACACATCATAATTATTTATATATGGTTGCTAAAGAAGATTTTTCCGGACGACATAATTTTGCCGTAACTCTCTCGGAACATAATCGTAATGCAAGTAAATATCACGATGCTCTGAACAGGAATAATATCAGATAAAATCTAATTTAAATAAGTAAGTATTCTGATATAAAATATTTATCATCATTTGTCGTTATTAAATAAGTTATAAAAATAACTTTATTAAGCATAATTATATGTTAAGAAACGGTTTATTATATTTAGTTATCTTTATTTTCGTTTTATGTATTTTAACAGCATGCGCTACTCCTTGCGGCTGTTAAAAAAATATTATCTTTTTGGTAAAAAAGTGGAATGTTTTGTTTGAAAAATGAATGAATTTTTATAATTTTGCAGCGCAAAAAGAAAAAATTTAAGATTTTATCATATACAAAATGGATGATTTATTCTCTAACTCTAAATAAAATTCAAAATGATTAAAGTAGGTATTAACGGCTTTGGCCGTATTGGACGTATGGTGTTTCGCGCCGCAATTTATGATTTTTCAAACGATATTGAAATCGTTGGTATCAACGACCTTTTAGCTGCCGATTATTTGGCGTATATGCTAAAATATGATTCAGTTCACGGACGTTTCAAGGGAGAAGTTTCAGTTGAAGGCAGTTGCTTGGTTGTGAATGGTAAAAAAATTCGATTAACAGCAGAGAAAGATCCTGCATGTCTTAAATGGAACGAAGTTGGAGCTGAGGTTGTTATTGAATCAACCGGTCTTTTCCTGACAGATGAAACTGCTCGTAAACATCTCGAAGCAGGCGCTAAAAAAGTTCTTTTATCGGCTCCTTCAAAGGATTCTACTCCAATGTTTGTTTATGGTGTAAATCATAAAACATACGCTGGTGAAGATATTATATCCACCGCTTCTTGTACTACAAACTGTTTGGCTCCAATTGCCAAAGTGTTGCATGATAATTTCGGAATTGTAAAAGGTTTGATGACTACAGTTCATGCTGCTACCGCTACTCAAAAAACCGTTGATGGACCTTCTTCCAAAGACTGGCGTGGCGGACGTGGTATTCTGGAAAACATTATTCCGTCTTCAACCGGAGCTGCTAAAGCTGTAGGTAAAGTGCTCCCGGCTTTGAATGGTAAATTAACCGGTAT
>Ga0123356_10008103_pt1 | contig 10464 bp, 12 predicted proteins | sample TergutEmb28metaG_2_FD_92546 | JGI IMG/M metagenome (GOLD analysis project Ga0123356, IMG submission 92546) | Embiratermes neotenicus P3 segment gut microbial communities from Petit-Saut dam, French Guiana - Emb289 P3 | ecosystem: Host-associated > Arthropoda: Insects > Digestive system > Gut ... | reverse complement strand
TCGCTCAGGGACATTGTCGCAGGCATGAAGAGATATCGTGTGCGGCAGGCAAAGAAGTTCTCGGGCAAGAACCCGCTGTCGGTCATCCCCATCATCGATTTCATGATACACAAGGAGATCGAGGTGGAGAACATAAGGATAATAGCAAGAGGCATCGAGAGCGGGATCGACAGGGACACTATCAAAGAGCTATTGGTGGTGATCTGATGGAGATAGCGGTCATAGGAAGTGAGGAGTTCGTGCTTGGATTCAGGCTTGCCGGACTCAGACAGGTGTTCGTCGCAACACCGGAGAACTATGAGAGTAAGATGCATGAGGCGGTAGCGACGCCCGAAATAGGAATACTCGCGGTCGATTCTAAGGACCTTCAGCTGCTTTCACCGCAGTTCAGACAGAAGGTCCTGGACATGATCCAGCCGGTCGTTGTGCCGGTCGGGAAGGATGAGAGCGACCTGCGCGAGAAAGTGAAAAGAGCGATTGGCGTTGATTTATACAAAACAGAGGAATGAGCATGAGCAAAGAAGGTGTGATCTATAGGGTCGCCGGCCCCGTTGTGACCGCAAAAGGGATATCCCCGAGGATGTACGATGTGGTACAGGTCGGCAAAGAGAAATTGATGGGAGAGGTCATCAAGATCGAGAGCGACCGCGTGATCATCCAGGTATATGAGGACACATCGGGCGTCAAACCCGGAGAGCCGGTCTCGAACACCGGTCACCAACTCGTCGCCGAGCTGGGACCCGGTCTCCTGTCGTCGGTTTACGACGGGATACAGAGACCCCTTCCTGTCCTTAGGGACAAAATGGGAGATTTCATCTTCCGTGGAGTTGCAGCACCTGGATTGGACAGAGCGAAGAAATGGGAATTCAACCCGACAGCGAAGAAAGGTGACGAGGTCGCCGGCGGATCCGTCATCGGAACTGTCATGGAAGGAACCATGGAGCACAAGATCCTGGTGCCCCCGGGAATATCCGGAAAGATCGACGAGATCAAATCCGGAAGTTTCACAGTGGAGGACACAATAGCAAAGATCGGCGGGCAGAGCATCCAGATGATGCAGAAGTGGCCCGTCCGTGTTCCCAGACCGGTGAAGGAGAAATTCCAGCCGGACATACCGCTGGTGACCGGACAGAGGGTCCTGGACACAATGTTCCCGCTCGCAAAGGGCGGAGCGGCGGCCATCCCCGGCGGATTCGGTACGGGAAAGACAGTTACGCAGCAGCAGCTTGCCAAGTGGTCTGACGCAGAGATAGTCGTTTACATCGGTTGCGGTGAGCGCGGCAACGAGATGACGGAAGTTCTTACGGAATTCCCGCACCTCGAAGACCCCAAATCGGGTAACCCGCTGATGAACCGTACCGTGCTTATAGCGAACACGTCGAACATGCCTGTGGCAGCAAGAGAAGCATCCGTTTACACCGGGATGACGATCGCGGAATACTACAGGGACATGGGCTACGATGTTTCGCTGATGGCCGATTCGACGTCCAGATGGGCAGAGGCCATGAGAGAGATATCCTCAAGGCTGGAAGAGATGCCCGGAGAGGAGGGGTACCCCGCATACCTTGCCGGACGTCTGTCAGAGTTCTACGAGCGTGCCGCGAGATGCAGGACGCTCAGCGGAGGAGAAGGTTCGATCTCGGTCATAGGAGCGGTATCGCCTCCCGGCGGAGACCTTTCCGAGCCTGTGACGCAGAACACGCTGCGTATCGTCCGCGTATTCTGGGCACTTGACACGAAACTGAGAGAGAGGAGACACTTCCCGGCCATCAACTGGCTTACGTCGTACTCGCTGTACGACAAACAGCTGAAGGACTGGTACGCAAAGAACGTCGCAGACGACTTCCCCGCGCTCAAAGAGTGGTTCATGCAGATCCTCCAGAAGGAATCGGAACTGCAGGAGATAGTTCAGCTCGTAGGTTCGGATGCACTTCCGGACGAGCAGAAGATCACCCTCGAGGTGTCGAGGATGATACGTGAGATATTCCTGCAGCAGAATGCGTACCACCCCGTGGACACATACTGCCCGATGCCGAGACAGTACATGATGATGAAGCTCATCCGCAAATACTCGGACCTTTCGAACAAAGCCCTCGTGGCCGGCGTGTCGGTCGACAAGATCGCGACGGTCCCCGCAAGGCAGAGGTTCGTCATGGCCAAGTACGAGACGAACATCGACAGCGAACTGAAAGCGGTCGATGAGGACCTTGACAAACAGTTCGCAGGACTGGGGGTGTAAAGATGGCTACAGTATCCAAAGAGTACAAGACCATATCAGAGATCGCAGGACCGCTCGTGTTCGTCAAGAAGACGGAACCGATAGCATACCAGGAACTGGTAAGCGTCAAGTTGTCGGACGGCTCGGTCAAGAGAGGCCAGGTCCTCGATTCATCGGACGACATGGTGGTCGTTCAGATCTTCGAAGGAACGACCGGCATCGATCAAGCCGCATCAGTAAGATTCCTGGGAGAGACAATGAAGATGCCCGTGTCGAGGGACATGTTGGGCCGTGTGTTATCCGGAGCGGGAGAACCGCTGGACGGCGGACCGGCCATAACCCCCGAGGCGAAGCTCGACATCGTCGGAGCAGCCATCAACCCCTGGGCAAGGGACAACCCCGCAGACTTCATTCAGACGGGAATTTCAACGATAGACGGAATGAACACCCTTGTCAGGGGTCAGAAGCTTCCGATCTTCTCAGGATCCGGATTGCCGCACAACGACCTTGCGTTGCAGATCGCAAGGCAGGCCAAGGTCAGAGGAGAGGATGAAGAATTCGCAGTGGTGTTCGTTGCCATGGGAATAACGAACGAAGAGAAACAGACGTTCATGAAAGAGTTCGAAAGAACGGGAGCGCTGAAAAGCGCAGTGGTGTTCCTCAACTTGGCGGACGATCCGGCAATTGAGAGGATAGTCACGCCGCGTCTCGGTCTCACGACCGCAGAGTACATGGCATTCGAGCTCGGTATGCAGGTTCTCGTAATAATGACGGACCTGACCAACTACTGCGAAGCGCTCAGACAGGTCGGTGCAGCAAGAGATGAAGTGCCCGGAAGAAGAGGATACCCCGGGTACATGTACACCGATCTGGCACAGCTGTACGAGCGTGCAGGGAAGATCAAAGGGAAGAAGGGAAGCATCACGCAGATCCCGATCCTTTCCATGCCCGGTGACGATATCACTCACCCGATCCCGGACCTTTCCGGATATATCACGGAAGGACAGATCGTCATGTCAAGGGAACTGCACCGCGCAGGTATCTACCCGCCGGTGAATGTCTCGTCGTCACTCAGCAGACTGATGAACGCAGGTGTCGGAAAAGGCAAGACCAGGGAAGACCACAAGGCAGTCTCGGACCAGCTGTACGCAGCATATGCGGAAGGAAAGGACCTCAGAGGACTTGTGGCCATCGTCGGTAAGGAGTCGCTGTCCGAGAAGGACAGGAAACTCCTGGACTTCGCCGATGTGTTCGAAGACCGCGTCGTCCGTCAGAGCCACGATGAGGACAGGACCATCGAGGACACCCTCGCAATAGCATGGGACATCCTCGGCGCGCTGTCCGCGGACCAGCTGACAAGGATCGACCGTAAGTACATCGAGCAGTACCTTAAGAAGAAGTGAGGAACATGCCCAGCAAAGACGTCACGCCAACCCGTTCCGTCCTTCTCGAGACGAAGAAGAAGATCAAGCTGTCCCAAAGCGGTCATAAGATCATGAAGATGAAGCGGGACGGACTGATCATAGAGTTCTTCAGCGTCATGGAGAAGGCGAAGAAGATGAGGGTCAGCGTCGTCTCCGACTACGAGCAGGCGATGGAAAAGATAGTCATCGCCATGGCGGTCGACGGTGTCATAGCAACGAAAAGCGCGGCATACGCCCTCAAGGCAGATCCGAAAGTGACACTTGGCAGCAAGAGCATAATGGGCATGATGGTCCCGAAGGTAGATGCTGCCCTGATCAAGACACCGGTCACCGAAAGGGGATTCGGTGTCATCTCCACATCAGCTTACATCGAAGAGGCCGCACAGGCGTTCGAGAAGCTGCTGGAGACGATCGTCAGAGCGGCAGAGGTCGAGACCACAATGAAACGTCTGCTTGACGAGATCGAGAAGACCAAGCGCCGTGTGAACGCGCTTGAGTTCAAGGTCATTCCCGAGCTTGAGGAAGTACAGGCCTTCATACGGTTCAGATTGGAAGAGATGGATCGTGAGACCCTCATCACCATGAAGCACCTCAAGGCGCTGGACAGGAAGAAAGAGGCAGCCGACTGATGACCCTCGAGGACCGCTACCTGGCGATAATGAACGACCCGAAGAGAAAAGCGAGGGCGTTCAAATTCGTCGTTATTGCGGCGTACTCGATGATGATGTTCGGCTTCGCAGTGATCCTCTGGGTGCTGTACAACCAGTTTAGCTAAACCACTTAGTTTTCCAATTTTTCAGTTTTGATCCCAGGCGTCCAGTTTTGTCTGGTCCTTATCATTCATCGATCTCTCGAACATCCTGCGTTTGTGTTCGGCCTTGTGGCATTCCCTGCACAGCGTCAGGAGGTTGAACGGATGATCGATACCGCCAAGCCAGCGGGGTCTGATGTGGTGGACATCATGCGCATCGGAACAGCCGCATATGCGGCACGTGCACCGATCGCGTTCAAGCACGGCATCCCTCACAAAATTATACCAAAAGCTGCCGTAAACTTCCGAGCACTTTATCGGGGTGTCGATATCCTTGTCGACGACGCAGCCGAGCTTGATCGTACGCTCGAGACAATGGTGCGCCACTCTGCGCCGGACGGTGTTGTACATGGTCTGCTTGCTGCGGTTGACATTACGGGCGTCCGTGAGCGGCGGAGGGGGGAGCCGCTTTATCGGGTGCCTCTTATTCCTCTTTCCCCACCGGGTCTCTGACATGGCAGTAACAGAAATGTAACTCTACATATTTTTTTATAACGCGCCAGCAAGCGCACGGAAAACGTCTTCGGATCAGATAAGCCATCCGAACAGACGGCTGGCCGTCTCCTCTTCAATGTTAGCGGATATTATTATCGTGATCAGCAGGAACAGCAGCCCGATCATGAAGATCACGCTGGACACACGGATGTATCTGGATTTTCTGACATTGTTCTCTTCCTGTTCGCTGCATCTTACCAAATATGAATTCAGTATCTTTTCCGCGGCACGGGTCTCGTCCATAAGGACCGCACGTTCCTCCGGGTCCGCTCCGATGAAAAAGTCGAAGACCTTGCGGTCCCTCGCTTTTACGAGAAGAAGATAAATGGCAACGGTCAAAGAAACGAGGATCGAGATCTCACCGATGAACACAAGGGGGAGGGGCCTTCCCGACCCTATGAGCGCAGACAGGATGAACGCCAAGGTTATACCGTTAATGGACAGCAGGGCCCTGGCCCTCATCTCTATCCTGGCGCTCTGAGCCCTCAGGTCATCCATCTGCCTGACCGCTTCCTGCGTATAGGTCTCGACGCATTTCTCCGGCCATGTTGAAAAGTCGATGAACGGATATTCCTTCTCTTCCTCTTTTATAGACCGCACGACCCCAATAGCGAGCTGGTTGCGTTTAATGGTTGTTGTCACGGAAGGACCGGTCTAAAATAATGGCCATTAAGTTAATGCAGATCATTTTAGGTGTTGAAGAGGAAGAGCCAGACGCAGCGGTCGTGTCGGTTCAGAACCGTTTCATCGTGACCTTTCCCGTGCCGAGGTGGACCAGGGGCATGACCGCCGGCTCGGGGTTGAAATTATGCATCTTCTGATAATCGGTCTGATCCTGCCACGCGGACGCATTTATCGTCCTGACCCCGCGGTAGTTGAGGTGCCCCGCCCCGTGCACATGTCCGGTGACGAAGATGTCAGGCACCTTCTCCATCAGGAGGTAATCCTTCTTCTCGGGCGCAAGAGCGGTCTTCTGGCCGTATATCGGTGCTAAGTGTCTCCTGGTGAGCATCTCCTTCATTATCGCTATCGGGTCGTTGTACGTAAGCTGCTGGACCCCGGACACCCAATCGTCGATGCTGCGCCCGTGGTACGACAGGACGGAACGGCCCTCTATCTCAAGATACACCGGATTGCCGAGCATCATCACGTTGGAATCGAAGAGGTTAGTGAACACCTTCGACAGTGCGGGCTGCGGTTCGGCGGGACGGACGGCGTCGTGGTTCCCGGGCTGCAGGACGATCTTGATGTGATCCGGAAGTTCTTTGACGTATTCCGCAAGATGGTCGTACTGCCGGTAGATGTCATGCGTATCGAGCTCATGCTCCTGGCCGGGGAATATCCCTATGCCGTCAACGGCATCGCCCGGGATGACAAGATAATCGATATCGTGCTCGTAAGCGTTCTCTTTCATCCATTTGATCATATCGTTCCATCTTTCTCTCAGGAAGGTGTGGCTTCCCACATGGATGTCGGAAAGGAACGCGACCGATGACACCGAGTCAGATGCGACCCAGTTGTTTATCGCCGGGATATCAGGACGGAAGACCTCTTTGGCCAGGATCATGTCCTTTCCCGTAGCTCTGCCCATGATGCCGATGACCTCGTCGGTCACAAGCATGTCGTTGTTCAGCGGAGAATCCTTAAGGAACAGGACCTTGCATGTGCCGGTATCATCTTCGAGGGTGACCATGCGGTGTCCGTTCTTTGTCGTGGAAACTTCGCTTACGATACCGACGATCTTGACGTCGCGTTCCACTCCGGTCGCATCCTTTATCGATATCCCGCGCCCGAAGTCGCGTCTGCTCTCGATCATCCTTCTGAGAGCGAGATAGCGGCTCTTGAAATATTTTGCAAAGTCGTCGATCTTCCCCTCGCACGTCGATTCCCCGGTGATGTCGGTCCCCGGGGCCACCTTCATATCCGGCTGGCGTTTGTTCTTCGGCACGATCGCTTTGGGCGAGTCCATGACGGTCGATTCCCCGGTGATGAAGTTCATGACATCCTTCGCGGTAACGAAGGCGGGGTTGGATGAAAGCGATGAAAGAACGGTGACGGCGAAGTCGATGGGTTCCGAGTTGGAAAGGATGGCCTCCAGTGCTTCCGGTGAGAGGAACATGTTCCTCCTCGCTGCGATGCTCAGGACCTCCGTTCTCATACTATGAGCCAACGGGTCACACGGTATATATCTTTTAGGCCAGGCTGGCTGTGTTGAACGAACAGCCCCGTGAATAAAGCAAGGGGCGCGGGGGGCAGACTGTTAAAATATCCCTTGCCCCCTTACCCAGGCCATGGATGTCTTCGTATCGGCGCCGATCTTCCCATCAGAGGATCAGAACAAGGTCGTGCAGGCAATAACCAACATATTTCCCTCGGCAGCGCTTGAGATATCAGACGGCAACGCTGAAGGTAAAGCTGACATCGAACATTTCAGCACGCAGATCCGGAGGCAGAAGATACTTGACGCCGCACGCTCGGTGATGATCAGAGGAAGAAGGAAGGACCGAACGGTATTCCTTCTCAACAAACAGGCCGCCTTCGCCGGCAAGATATCATTCACCGACGAGAGATCGGTGCTGGGGACGATCCGGGTCACCATCGAGGACGACGACATCGACGCAGCGATAAACACGATCGCGCCGGGCACAGTGGACGGCAAGGAGGTAAAGATATGATCGGAATATCATCAACGGTCTTCAGCGCACAGAACGTAGAGGATACGATGCGCGAAGTGTCAAAGGAGTTCGAACTGTGGGAGATCTTCTCCGAAGGGGAACACTATCTTCCGCACATAATCAAACGGTTCGCGGCCGCGGCCCCGTCGTACAGCATGAAGTATTCCGTCCACGCGCCCATCTCGGACATCAATATAGCCTCGCTCAACGAGAGGATGCGGGAAGCGTCCGTGCTGGAGCTGATGGCCACGATGGAACAGGCAATAGAGATCGACGTAAAGACGGTCACCATACACCCCGGGGTGTATTCCATGGTGGTCCCGGGGCAGGAACGCAAATCGATAGAGAAGGCGAAGAGATCGCTCCGAACACTTGACCGCGTGACCGCAGAGTTCGGCATAAAGATGGCACTGGAGAACATGCCGTCCTTTAACTTCTTCCTGGGCCGGAGAGCGGAGGAGCTGAAGGAACTTGTCGACGGAACGGACATGAAGATATGTTTCGACATAGGCCATGCGAACACCACGGGGGAAATAGACAACATGATAGACCTTCTGGGCGGCAGGACCGTCAACGTTCACGTTCACGACAACACGGGGGACAAGGATGAGCACATGACGGTAGGCGAGGGCAACACCGATTTCGCGAAACTCAAGAGGCTGACGAAATATAACGGTAATTTCGTCATAGAATCAAAAGGTCTGGAGTCGGCGGTCGAATCCAAGAAAAGGATCATGAAGATACTCAGCGGGTGATGCTGTCACGAAGATAACGGAAGCCACGTTTTGAATAGACCCAGACATACGGTATGCCGAGTATCATGACCCCGAACATCACGAGCCCTATGGTCACTCCTCCGTCCCCGAACATCCAGTCTGAGGACATCAGATAGTTCGTAAGGAAGTGCATCGCTATCGTTGCGTACACGCCGTATTTGACGAAAAGATATCCGGCGATGAGACCGAACAGGAACGTCGGGACGAACTTCCAAAGATCCCACCCCGGGACGTGGGCGAGGCCGAACATCGCCGCCGAGAAGAATATGAAGATGATAACGCCGCGGCTCATGCCGAACCCACCGATAAGGTATCTCCACCACTTTGCTCCTTCTTTCTTAACGATCAGGCCGGCGAACAGCATCGGCACACCGATCAGCAGGACGCGCGAGACCACCTCCTCCCAGACGGCGGCGTTAAGCAGGGAATACATCAGGGCGATGAGGTCGCTGTCGTCTATCGGAGATTCAGTATCAACACCGGCCGCCTGAACGAGCAGTATGAAAGCGAACTGTATCGCATAAAGAGCGGCGAACAGCACGGCCATCTCAAACAGCGCCGTGTTCTTTACCGCCTCGCTGTCCCTGTCCCGGGCGAACCGGGACAGAGGCCCGACGGCCCCGCACAGGATGTAGACCACAGATACCCCCATGGCCGCAAGCAGGAAGACGTAGTAGAACTGAAGGGCGGCGCCAGATATTGAAAGGATAGCGGTCGGCACGGGGGTTATGATGAAGATCGATCCGACGTAACCGCCGAGGGCGGAGAAGATATCCCAGGAGAAGCGGAACGCGGTAATGAGCTCAAAGACCAGGACGATCGAACATATGGCCGCAATACACAGGCCGGCCTGAAATACCGCGGTATCACGGCCTCTCTTGCCGAAGGCCGCCTGCGGCGCGGTGCCGGCGCCCAAAAAGACACCGCATGCGCCGCAGTAATTACTGCCTCTTGAACGGAACTCGTCACATCTTTCGCAGCCCGTTCTATGGCCATCGGCGTCAACACTCAGGTAGTCGCCGCACGCACCGCAAAAATTCCCGCCTCTTGAACGGAACTCGTTGCATCTGCCGCATACCACGGGCATTACCTCAGTAGGTCCAGGATCCCGGCCATCCTCTCAAGCTCGACGACCGCAAGCATGTTCTTTTTTCCTGAGGCGGCGTGGACTATCGCGTCGGCGATGAACGCCTCCCGTTCAAGACTCATGAGATAGAATCCCTTGATCTTCCTGTTGATGTAATTGTCCCACTCTATCGCGAACTCGCCCGGGGTCGCAGCGGTGAAGCGGTGCTTCATCGCCTTCTTGGCGATCTTCGTCTCTTTCAGAAGTTCCAGCGACCTCACCTTGCTGCAGTACACTTCCGTGTAGGTCTCGTCGTCCATGTCCAGAGGGATCAGGTCGACAGACAGTTCTTTGCACACGTCGACCAGTTCGGCGTACGCAGGCACAGGGAGGGACACCTCCCCGAAGGTCATCAGAAGATGCGCGTACACGGCATCGAGATCGCTCACGTCCGGCTTATCCGTTATCTCGTCGCGTTTGGATATCGCTTCGATGTCCTCCGGCCCGAGAGACACCCCCACGGCGTCGTATTCCTTTTCGAACAGGGGGCGGACGATGTCCTTTTCGGAGACCAGTCCCCTTATCATCGGCACGATGTCCACGCTGCATCCGTCTATGACCGCTGTCTTCACGTCTTTCCGCTCCTTTCCATGACAATGTCGGTGAGGTCCTTCTGTTCGTCCATCTTTTTTATCTCGTCCTTTGTGACCACGGCAGTCGAGCGTATGTGCTCGAGACCGCGGTGATTGTCAACGATGATGACGGAATACCGCCCGGATATGCGAGATATGTCTGAAGCGATGGTAGCCTTCTGGATGACCTTCTCCTCTTCGTTACCGAGGCCGGTGATCATCACCATGCCGTCCCCGCGGGTGAGCGCGTCGAACGGCCCCCTGTGCACGGGAGTGACGGCGAACCCGATGTCGAGAAGCCGGTTCAGGACCTGGGATTCCGTGCGCCCGCTGCCCATTAGCTCGTATTTTCTGTCACTTTCCTCCC
>Ga0123356_10008102_pt1 | contig 10465 bp, 11 predicted proteins | sample TergutEmb28metaG_2_FD_92546 | JGI IMG/M metagenome (GOLD analysis project Ga0123356, IMG submission 92546) | Embiratermes neotenicus P3 segment gut microbial communities from Petit-Saut dam, French Guiana - Emb289 P3 | ecosystem: Host-associated > Arthropoda: Insects > Digestive system > Gut ... | reverse complement strand
GGCTTTAACTATAATGGTCAATATGCTGAGGCGTTGGAGTGGTGTGGAAAAGCTCTAGTTATAAGAGAGGTTGTTTTGGGTAAGGATCATCCTTTAACTGCAGGCACTTATAACAACATTGCAATTGTCTATGAGCGTCGGGGTGAGTATGAGCGGGCGTTGGAGTGGTGTGGAAAAGCTCTAGTTATAAGAGAGGTTGTTTTGGGTAAGGATCATCCTTTAACTGCAGGCACTTATAACAACATTGCAATTGTCTATGAGCGTCGGGGTGATTATGAGCAGGCGTTGGAGTGGTATGGTAAAGCTTTGGCTATTTTTGAGGTTGTTTTGGGTAAGGATCATCCTTTAACTGCAGACACTTATAACAACATTGCAATTGTCTATGGGCGTCAGGGTGATTATGAGCAGGCGTTGGAGTGGTGTGGAAAAGCTTTGGCTATTTTTGAGGTTGTTTTGGGTAAGGATCATCCTTCAACTGCAGAAACTTATAACAACATTGCAAATGTCCACCATGGTCGGGGTGATTATGAGCAGGCGTTAGAGTGGTATTTTAAGGCTTTAGCTATCACGGAGGTTGTTTTGGGTATGGTGCATCCTTACACTGCTACAATTTACTACGGTATCGCAAAGGTGTATCATAAATGTGGTGATTATAATCAGGCTTTGGAGTGGTTTATGAAGAGTTTAGTTGTCCACGAGACGGTGTTTGGTAAAACACACCCGTTCACACGAGAAGTGACAGACAGTATAAATAGTCTTCCGGTTACAAACTTGTCTCAATAACTAAACCTCATAAGTAGAATGGTTGAGTGGGCTTTCATTATCATGTTTTTTCAGATTTGTACTTATTTCATAAACTTTAAGTCTTATAAACCATGTAAACCCCGCTAAGAACATGTTCCCGTTTTTTAGGTACATTACAACCTGAAATCCTGAATTTTTATACCTACAAAAATCAATACACCTGAAAAAACCGTCAAATAACAATAACGACCTAAAAACACCCAAACACCCCTCTGACGCAGGTATAAAATTTATACCTACACTAAAACAGTTATTCACCTTTTTTAATCCCCTCTCAGCATTTAACGTGTTTTTTAGGCTTTTCACTAATCGTAGGTATAAAAAACCTGGGATTTTAGGATACATCTCTGTGTCAGTGGAGGAATATTCTTTTGACGAGTGGAAAAATGTGTATACAGAGTTCATCAAGGATAAGAATAACCTACTTGTCAAACCTGGATATGATCCAAAAACATTTGAATAATATTTACCAAATTTTTTGGTCAGATCTCAAAATAGTATGATTATGGCCTTTTTTTGTTTATGGGCTTGGGTGTTTTCTTTTTAGGAGTTGTTGTTTTGCTTTTTCTGTGTAGGGGTTTGGGAAGGGTTCGTTTGTTAGTTTGTTGCCTTCGTTAAAGAAGTCGTTGATGTCTTTGCCCATTGCTTTGCCTCGTGCGGTGTGTTTGTCAAGTGCAAAGTCGGGTATGGGTGGTGTTTTGTGGTCTTCTCTTTCAGTGTAGATTATGGTTTGTAAGTCGTCGGTTATTCTGCTTTTTTGGCTGCGACAGAGGCATACAATGGCGTTTATGAGATAGAGTTTGTATGCAGATTCAGCTAGTTTGGATTTTTCAGTTTGGTACTGTTTTTGAAGATAGTCCACAAGTAGGGGCATTATGGGATTTGCTGGACCTATATCTTCAGAGGCAATAATTTTTAGGCGATTCCAAAGCATTGTGGGATTAAACTCTTCAAGCTCAACTGCAAAATGCGTCGCTTCATACTCCATACCTCTACGTACACACTTCTGCAACGCACTAAGCAACTCATAATGATCATACCCATTTTTAGTATTTACCATGTGTTCTCCTTCTTTGACTTCATATTTTTTCTATATGTGGGTTTATAAAAACAAATAGTTGTTGTTAAGCAAATAAAACTTGGCCTGTTCCAAGTTTTCAACAATTATGTCTGGGTTTTCCTGCTCTAATTCTTCTTTGCTGTACGCCCCGGTTGTAACTGCAATACATTCCATACCTGCCGCTTTAGCAGCTTTAACTCCAAACAGTGAATCCTCCACAACTATACATTTTGACGGTAACGTGTCTAATTGTTGGGCGCATTTTAGAAAAACTTCTGGCTGAGGCTTAAACTGCCTAACCGCTTCAACAGTAATAATAGTCTGAAAATATTTCCCTAACCCCCTAGCATTAACTATCGCATCAATTACCCTTTTACTATTCATAGACGCTAACCCAACCTTAACCTTGTTTTGCAACAGTTCTAAAAGATCAACCGCACCCTGAAAGAGCTGTACTTGATTTTTTAGGTTAATTTGATTTTGACTTTTATCTTCAACTAAACGTTTAACTAATTCTTCATCTACAGGCTGTTTTGTTTCTCGCAATATTTCCCGAAAAGTTTCTGCCGCACCAATACCCATACGTCGCTCAATATAGTTGTCTGAAATCTCTAGGTTGACTGTTTTTAGAGTTTGCTGAAAAGACCCTACAACAGCTGCCCGTGTATCTGCTAAAGTTCCGTCCCAATCAAAAATTACTGCTTTAACCATGTAGCATTTTCTCAGGTAAGGCCTAGCTTTTCACGAATTTGAACACTTTTCTTGGTTGCTTCCTCAATGGCCCGTATCATGGCAGGTCTAATTTGACTTTGCTCAATTTGATAAATAGCCTCAATGGTTGTTCCCCCGGGCGTGGTTGTCATATCTTTAATTCTTGCCGGCTCTTCATTTAAATCAATAACCAATTTTGCAGTACCTAAAATTGTTTGAGCGGCACTCCTTAAAGCAACATTTCTAGGCAAACCCACCTTAAGCCCCGCGTACGTTAAAGCCTCCACAATAACTGACATATACCCCGGTCCACTGCCACTAACAGCTGTAAGAGCATCCATATATTTCTCCTCCACCTCATCACAAACACCCATCATTTCTAACAAAGTTTGAACCTTCTGCTTCTCTTCAACAGTAACATTTGCTTCACAACAATACGCTGTATACGACGCCTGCACCATAACACCCAAATTAGGCATAACACGCACAACTTTAGCTTCCGGCACATGCTTACGCAAAAACGCCAAAGACACCGTAGCCGCAACAGAAACAACTAGCTTACCCCTAACCTCACTGCAGATCTGCTTTAAAACATGTTCCACATCACCCGGTTTAACAACAACAAAAACAATATCCGCCTCCAAAGCAGCACTACAATTATCTGAACTAGCAATAACCCCCAACTTTTCTAACTCTTCTAACTTTTGAGTTTGAACATCAACAGCAATAATCTGACCTTTATACCCACTTTTAATAAGACTCTTAATTATGGCACTACCCATCATACCTGCGCCGATAACTGCAACTTTATCATTCATTACGCTTACCTACCCTTAAGAAAGTCATTTTTCCTCTTAAACTTTTGTTAATAACCCTTCTTAAACATTGCCTTCTACCACCGTTTTGAACGCTTCCTTTATTACAGCAGCTGACGTGTTAACCTTTATACCTCTAGAACTAAAATGCGTCGGCACCACTTCATAACCTCTATCCTGCAAAGCCCCTATGAACGCTTGCAAAGATATTGCAGGTAAACCCAACTTTTTACTTACCTGATCTAACACATAATACGTTATAGGCGCCTCTGCCTCAGCTTTTATAGTCTCTAAAAATTTGGTAATTCTACGACCATTTTTTCTAAACACGACAACCTGACTTTCCGCAAAAATTTGATTAACATATGCTTCACTGTTTATATGACCCACCCATAATGGCCCGGCATAATCCATTTTTGTACCACACTCCGGACAAATTAAACTAGAAAAGAGCTGATGCACAGTTTCCCGATGCAAACAGTTAAAACAATGCAAAATGTAACCTGTATTTTTAAGACTCTCATCAGCCCTTTGACAACCATAGTATATTTGAGCGTAAACCCTAATGTAATGATCACTACTGTGGCTAAAGAGAATTTTAACTCCAAGGTCATGCTTAGCCGCCATTTGCGCTATGCAACCAGATAAAAGTCTAATAGCTAGCTCATGACAATATTCTGTACGCAGGGGTTTGCCACCATATTTTCTAACACACGCCTTTGTATGCACCCCACAAAGAGGCGCTAAATCCGTAGCAGTTACCGCAAGCAACCCCTTATTTTTAAGCGCCCTAACAGCTGAATCCAAATAAGGCACAGGCGTCCCAAAAGGATCAATATCCACTATATCAAACCGCTTCTTAGGCGAAGCATTACTACTTAACATATTATTAGCATCTTTATGCTCAAGAACAATCTTACCCTGCAAACCATTACGACTAATATTATGCTGCGCCAACTCGTAAGCATGATAATTTATATCCCCCAACAAAACACGCCCAACCCCCTCAATCTCTGTAGCATAACGAAGCCCCCTAATCCCCTGACTAGTCAAAGGCTCACAAACACTAATTTCCTGATCAACTAACCGCTGATACGCCCTAAACGCTAAAACAGATAAATCACGATTGAACTCCATCACAGGATTATAAAAAACAGGAGCCCTCGACGGCGCATAATCCGAAGGCACAACCCCATAAGCCGACAACTTGGGCACCAAAACCTCAACACTCCCCTCTTTCACTACCTCACTTGGAAAACCCGCCGTATACCCTTCAACCATAACAAATCAATCCAAAACTAAACTGAAACATTTTACTAACAATATTAGACTTATGGTACCTCTAACAAAAAAACAGATAACCAACATTAAACCAAACTACAGTCAGAAAAAAACTATGTATCCATGATCTGCATACAGTGTGTGGTGTAGGTTTGGTTTTGTTGGTTTTTATGTTAATTGGTGGTCTTTGGTTTTCGTGAATACATAATGGGCATCTGCAAAATCTAAGAGTGACTCTCTAAAACTTGTATGCTATTGTGGTGTATGGAAAAGTTTTCGTTTATAAGGCGAATTGTTAGAATACTAGTTTCCACAAAACAGCAAAATGGCAAAACTCGGATAAAATATGTGAAAAATCCGTTCGAGAGAAGAGCTAAAACCGGCAAAATATGAAATTTTTCTTCAATATCTGACGGTGAATACTTTTTGGGTGATTGTGGTTTGGTAAACCTTATAACTAAATGGTTGCTATATATTTTTGGATGGTGCTTTGACGAGTCACAATAAACTTTGTTTGCTATTGTTGTCGGTGCTATTGCTGAGTGTTTCTTTGTTAAGTGTGGAGTCTGTTCAGGCTCAAAATGTTACAAGATTTACGTCTTATGATGTTTTTGAAATTCCCGCGGTTAATGGTTCTATTAGGTTTTCAGGTAATGGTACTTATGCATCAGCTGTTTTAGAGGGTGATATGTGGGTTTTTAATAATTTAACTCTTAGTGGGTCTCGTTTTTCGGGGGTGTTAAAGTTTTCAGCTAAAAATTGTAATGTAACTATTCATGTGTTTCGTTCAAATGCTGTGCGTTATACTGTTGAGGGTGTGGGTGAGCAGGTGGTGAATTTGGGTCTTAATTCTTCTAGGCCTACTCATATAAGTGAGTGGTCAGTGATTAATCAGGATAGTGTGTTTTTTGCTGAAGGGAAGAATTGGCAGTTATCGTATGATAATACTTTGGTGGTTCAGGGTCTTTTAGGTACTTTAACGGTTGTATATTATAATTATGATTATCATGTGGATGATCGGCCCTTTTATTTGCGGCATTCGGTAATTATTTTAACAGGTGTTATGCTTGCTGTTACTGTTGCAATTGCTTTGGTTATTAAGTTAAGAACTGTGCAGGGGTTGTCTTGATGGTTTGGGAAGTGCCTGTGAGTGTTGTTTTACCTCTTTATGTTTTAGCGGCAGTTGTTGGTATAGCTTTAATTCTTAAACTTACTAAAGATAGAACAAGAAAAATTAGTAATCTGCGGTTTTATGTTCAAATTCTTGCGGTGGTTGTCATTTTTATGGGTTTAATTATAGGGCCCTTTAATCAACCTTTTTGGGCGCCTCTTGGGGTTTCTCCCCGTGACCGTTTAATAGGTTCTGATTTTTTAGGTAATCAAATGCCTGATGGTATACCCTTTCCTGTGCTTGCCTGTTATTATCCAAACGGTAGAACAGTTACCTGCCCTATTTGGCAGTTGCAAGCTTACATTTTTCCTTTCTGGAGTTATCCTCGAGGGTATGACGTCTTTTATTCTACTAGTGGTTTAGAAAAATTGGGGGTGGTTGTTGGGTCTTTAATTGTAGCGGCTCTAGTTTTTGGGCGATCTTATTGTGGGTGGCTTTGTCCTTTTGGTTTATTTCAAGATGTGCTTACCCGTATACGAAAAGCAACTAGACTTAAACATCGCGCGTTTTCCGATTCTACAAATAAAAAACTCAGTCAATCCCGTTATGTAATTATTGCAACGTTTATAATTCTAAGTGTCATTTTTGGTTCCTACTACATTTTTGGCACAGAACTAATCCCCGGCACAATTGCAGGTGGGCCTGGCGGAACAGAACCGGGTATTGTAAGTAGTATAAATGAGCCTTTCTGTCTTGTCTGTCCTATGCGACCTTTATGTTCACTGGTTGAGTCAGGCATTGGCTCTATGAACTTTAGTTATATCTCTAAAATTGTGTATGGGCCTTTCTGGATAATTGGAGGATACATTTCTAGCATAAACTTGACAGTTTTAACTATTGTAATTATACTCTCTTTAGCGTATCGACGGTTTTGGTGTCGCATTTGCCCCCTTGGCGCTTTAACCGGACTGTTTAGCACCTTTACACCCTTTAAACAAATAGCCCTAACAAAACTAGAAAAAGATGCCCAAAAATGTACCAAATGCGGCATATGCAAACGTGCATGTCCAACACAAGCAACTGACATGTACACCAAAAAAGGTGGCGATGTAACTGAGTCTAAATGTATTCTCTGCGCCCGATGCGTTGAACTATGTCCCTATGATGATGCCCTAAAAATTAAATTTGCCGGCAAACCCGTAGTAACTTCAAGAAATTGGCTTGCTGACAAAAATGTGAAAACTTAGGCTGATTTTATGGCAGCTATAAAAGTATCCCAATCCCCGGTTTTCTTTAATTCCTTCTTTTTTAACATTTCATTAATAGCTGTCTCATTATATAAGCCCCCTGTTTTAGGGTGGGCTTTTCTGGAAATCAATGTAAAGGCGCGAAAGGCGTTATTGCCCAGCTTATCGGTTGTAATTTCATGGGTGTAGCCAATTTTTTCAGAAAGAATTACTACTGCAAACTGTAAATATTTGCCGATTTGTTTTAGTTCTTCAAATTGGGTTTTAATTTTATTTAAAGAATCTGCATCTGCGTTGTTCAAAATTTGTATAACCATTTTTATTTCGTTTGAGGCATATTCTTTTTGGCTAGGGTTAGCGATTGGTTCAAGTAAAAATATGCTGTTTTTAGTATCTGAGCCCTCTATTTTTTGATTTGGGTTCAAAGTAACATTAAAGCCTCTGCTGATTAGGTGCTCACGGATAACTACTTCAACGGCTGTGCCGCTTTTTTCTATGGCCTTATCCACTTTTTGTTTAATGTAGTCCTCTGCCACTTCGATGAGCATTTCATATTCTTCATCTTTTTTAGTGAGAAGGGGCTTTTTTAGTTCTTTATAAGCAGACATAAACTTGATACAACACCTTAAGGTAAATAAAAATGCTACGGTACAACAGGAAAAACCTTTGTTAGAGGCTGTTCTTGTTTGGGTGGTCTTTTTGTAGTAAGGGTTTAACCTCTAGTTGTGCTACAGTTGAGTGAATATTTTTTTAATACTGTTATACAGGTTTATCTTTATTATTTTAAAAAATATTATGTTTTTGTTACATATTTAATAAAAAATTTAATTCCATGTATGTTGATTTTTTTATTTATGTTTGTTTATGTTTGTTGTACACTAATTCTGTAATTATTTTTTGGGTATAAAGTTGTTTTTAATTTTAACACAACAAATACGCGCAAATAAAATAGACCCAATGTTTATGAAAAGGCTATTTTCTGCATATGTATGGTCTGTTATTTTGACGTGAGGCATATGTTTTGAACAAAAACGACATAAAAAACGCCATTTTAGACAAATATTGTGATGCACAAGTTCCCACGTTTGATGTGTTAACTGTAACACTCTACTAACTCTTTTTTTGATATGCTTTTTTATGTTTCACTACTACTACTATATATATTATGTATGACCTAATTTTTATTAGCCATACTGTATATATCATGAATCATTCAGGATGACAAAATAACACTGATGTGCAAAAATTGGTTAACATACAAAAAGAAATTCAATCAAAACTAGTAAAAAAATTACTTGACATAATAGTCCTCCAATTTCTCAGGACTCAATCAATGCATGGATATGAATTAATAGCTAAAATTAAAAAAACACTAGGCGTCTCTTTTGGCCCAAGTACAGTCTATCCACTCTTATCCTCATTAGAAAAGAAAGCCTGCATAACAAGCGTCTGGAACATGGAAGGCGATCGACCAAAAAAAGTTTACAGCCTAACAGATGAAGGACAAAGCGTACTCATTTCTGCCGAAAACGCACTTAGCCTGATTTGCCAAAGAATGTCACCATTCTCTGAAAATGCTGCCGAAACTTCAGAAGCTATTAACCCTGAAACAGACACAAACACCAACACTCTTTAGACTACACATACCTACAGTTTTTATAACTGTAACTTCCCAACACAATACAGCTCATTGAAACAAAGAATACCCAAACACAACAAAACCCTAACCAACAAATAAAAAAGTAAACAAGGCTTCTTTAAAAGCCCAAACAACCTTTTAATTTTTAAAGATTTGTTGCTTCAAGTTTTATCAATGAGTGTATATCATATTTATTACCAATAATTCCTCTACCGTTAAGATACTCTAATTCTATAAGAAAACCTAACCCTACAATGTTTCCGCCAAGTTTTTCCACAAGTTCTATATTTGCCTTAATTGTTCCCCCAGTTGCTAATAAATCATCAATTAACAAAACATTTTGCCCTTTACTGATTGCATCCTCCTGAATTTGAATAGTATCCACCTCATACTCTTTTTCATAAGTTAAATTAATACATCCAAAAGGTAGTTTTCCTTCTTTACGAATTGGCACAAACCCAACACCTAATTCATATGCTAAGGGTGCTCCAATAATGAAACCTCTTGCCTCATTTGAACCAATGATATCAATTTTTTTGTTCTTAAAATGTTCTGCAAGTTGCTGAACTGCTTGTTTAAAACACTTCGGATCTTTAAGAATTGGTGCAATATCCCAAAAACATACACCTTTAAAGTCTGTGCTGCGAAGTCTATTTTTTAAATCAATTTTTTGATCTAATTTTTCTATGCTCACGGTTCTTTCCTTCTATGGGTTTATGCGAAAGCGCCCTCAAGAGCGTTTTTGCAGTTACAGTTTTGCTGATCAGGGATAGCTTTGACAGTTTCAACAATGATTTTTTTGACGTTTTCTATATTTGCACGCATGACTGTAACGATGTCATCAATACATACGGGGTGATCTTTCCATACATCATAGTCAGTAACAGTTGAGATGGATGTGTAGCAGACTTCTGCTTCTCGGGCTAAAATACACTCAGGTACCAAAGTCATACCTACAATATCTGCATTCCAACCACGATACATCTTAGATTCTGCTTTAGTACTAAAACGTGGACCTTCAATACAGACATATGTTCCTATTTCATGCATTTTTATGCCTAAATTTTTGGTGACACTAATGACAGTTTTTCTAAGCTCAGGACACATGGGCTCTGCAATACCTATGTGACAAACTTTACCCTCTGCCTGAGTGTAAAAAGATTGTTCACGCCTTGTTGTTCGGTCAATAAATTGATCCACAAAAACGATATCACCAGGCACATATTCTTCCCGTAGAGAGCCAACAGTTGAAGGTGCTAAAATACGTTTTACTCCTAATTGTTTGAGGGCGTAAATGTTTGCTCGCACAGGTATGTCAGTTGGTCTGATAGTATGCTTTTTTCCATGCCTTGGAAGAAACGCCACCATTTTGCCACCTAATTCACCAATGGTAATTACATCTGAGGTTTTTCCATAGGGCGTATCTATTGTTACTTCTTTTATGTTGTTGAAAAGTTTTGGGTCGTTAAGACCTGTTCCGCCTATTATTCCAATTTCTGCTTGCATAAATTTTTAATCTAACGATTTAGGCTTATAAAAATAACGCTCTATATGCCCCTGAACCCTTTAGTTTTCTTTTTATTTACGCATGTACGTTTTGTTGATGCTTCTGTATACAGCAACAGTTTGCTACTTCACAAATTGATGTCGCTGATTACCTGATTAACGTGTTAAATACCTGACTTTTTAGCTCTTTTTATACACTACAGTTCTTATGTTTTCTTGGATTTTTTTCAGTTCAACTGTTGCTTCCCACTCAAAACCGCTAACTTGATCCTTTAGCTCTACTCGATAGCC
>Ga0123356_10008101_pt1 | contig 10466 bp, 7 predicted proteins | sample TergutEmb28metaG_2_FD_92546 | JGI IMG/M metagenome (GOLD analysis project Ga0123356, IMG submission 92546) | Embiratermes neotenicus P3 segment gut microbial communities from Petit-Saut dam, French Guiana - Emb289 P3 | ecosystem: Host-associated > Arthropoda: Insects > Digestive system > Gut ... | reverse complement strand
TGCGATAGAAGCGGCCTCCGAATGAACGTCTTCTATCTTCTTCGGACCCGCGGCGCATCCCGCGACAAAGATCCCTGATTCCTTCGTTTCGGAAAGGCCGGTCATATATTTCAAAAAGCCGGTTTCGTCCTGGCAAAGGCCGCAGACCTCAGCTATCCTGTCAGCGTCCGCGGTCGGATGTATACCGTCAGAAAGGACGATGACGTCGAAACCGCGCGAGGCCCTCTTTCCCGAGTCGGGATCGTCGTACTCGACGATGCCCTTTGTGCCGTCGATATGGACCGGCCTGCACTTGATGAACTCCACGCCGAGGTCTTTGAGTTCCTGAAAATAATTTCCCTCATTGACCATCTGCAGTTCCATATAATAAAAGACGATCTTGCATTCGGGATAAAAACTGCGTATCACTTTCGCGGCCCGGGTCGAGTAGGAGCAGCACACCCTCGAGCAGTACATGGCTTTTTCCTTGTTGTCTCTGGACCCGTAGCACTGTATGAAAGCGACGCCCGACGGCGGCTTCTTGAACAAAGCGTCCGAAGTACGCCCTTTGAAAAGCTTTTCGATTTCGCTGCCGGTCATTATTTTCTTAGTGCCGTCCAGCTCGACGAAGCTGTTGAAACTATGGATGGAGCCCGGCTGAAATCCCGTAGCGACAACGACATAAGAAATATCCTCGATATACTTTATACCGGAGTCGTTTTTAACAGCGGCTTTAAAGCAGCCTTTTTCGCCCATCAGATCGACGAGCCGCGACCGCCTTTGTATTTCAATATTCTCATTATTGTCGATTTTGTTCCAGAGACCCGCAGCAAGACATACTCCGCAATTGTTGCACACATCGGTGGCCTTACATCCATACCCGCGGACTTTTCCCCCTATTTCGTCCGCGGCTTCGACAATCGTTACCATGACTCCGTTTTCCGACAGCTCCCTGGCGACCGCGCAGCCGGCCATCCCTCCGCCGACTATCAAGACGTGATTCATTTATCTACCTTTCTGTAACCCTCCACCCATAAAACAATGTTGTTTTCATTTAAAAAAAGGTGCCTATCAATAATATAAAATTTTCACGAATACTTCAATGTAAAAAACAACTAAGATGTATTTGACAAAAAGCCCGGGTTGCTTATGCAAACAACCGGGGCCGACGAGATAAAAGAAACCCTGCTCGAAAGAGCAGGGATACGCCTTCTCAAACTTTCCGGCGACAACGCTGACGATGAAAAGCGGATGCCGGAAAGCATTAATGAGATGTACTGAAAAAACTGATGCAAAATATAGAGCGCCCGCAGGTTTTACTTCATATGCTTTTTCAGGATTGCTTTGATTTGGTCATGAGGGATGGCGTAAAGATAATTCCCGTTTCTGCCGCGCATGGATTCGGCCGCGATCATGGCGTTTACTATCGCTTCTTCGACGGCTTCGACGGTGGCGCGGTATAAAGGGTCGATCCGTTCGTCTGAAAGCATTCTTACCGTAGAAACGTCATAGCTGAAAGCGTCTTCGTTGTCTGTGGAAAAAGCGATAAAAATATCGCCGGAGTTGTTCTGGCAGCCGCCCCCAAGAATGCCTATACCCAATGGCACCCTTTTGCATACTTTTGAAAGCTGCCACGGCAAAAGCGGCGCGTCGGTTGCCACGACGACTACGATAGACCCGTCGCCGTCATTTGGGGCAAGGCGCCGTACCTCCTGCTCATACCCTTTGATTTCCGCGCCAAACGGGATCCCCGCAATTCTCAGATCTTCGCGGAGCCCGTGGTTTGCCTGTACCAATACGCCGACGGTATACCCTCCGTCTTCTTCGGAAAGCACCCTCGACGCCGAGCCGGTCCCGCCCTTGAACCCATGGCACCGCATACCGGTCCCGCCGCCTACATTGCCTTCCGCAATAAAACCGGGCGCCGCGCTCTCAAGCGCCTCCAGCGCATGCTCTTCTTCGACCATGAAGCCGTTGATGTTGTTCAGCACTCCGTCGAACGTTTCCCCGACTGCCGGATAAAAGTATCCAAGGCCGGGCACTTTCCGCCCGTCCCTGGATACCGGGAAATAAAAATCGTTTTGGTACATCCATTTCGTTACAGTGTCACGGACAATACCTACGCTGTATGTATTGGTGATCATCACAGGCCCGTGAAGGAACCCCGAGTCGTCGATCCAATGCGTCCCCGTAAGCTCCCCGTTGCCGTTCAGGTCAAAACGCCCCGCGAAGACGGCGCTGCGCTTTTTCCCGCGGGGAAGGATCGCTGTGACCCCGGTCCTGGCAAAACCGCTTTCCGGGGCAGTGTCCGACGCGGAATCCCCTTTAATAATTGTGGAGTAGCCTACCTCGACCCCCGCCACATCGGTAATAGCGTTGTATTTTCCGCATTGCCCCTTAAATGGGATCCCCAAATCTCTTGCTCTTGCTTTTTTCATTTCTCTCCCCTTTGTTTCCCTACATAGTCGAAGGCAGATATAACGCGATTTGGGGAAACGCGGTAAACACTATTATTGAAAGCAGCATGACAATAACGAAAGGTAAAGAACCCTTGATAGTTTCCATCATGTCTTTACTTCCTGAAATACTATGCGTGATATACAGGTTGAACCCGACGGGCGGCGTTATCAGGGACATTTCCAACAAAACCGTCAGAGTGACGCCAAACCAGATAGGGTCAAATCCAAGGCCCGAGACCATGATGGGATAGAACACGGGGACGCTGATGATCAAAAGGTCAATACCGTCCACAAGGCAGCCAAGCGCTATATAGATCAGCACGATCATGGCCCAGATCAGGTACCGGCTTACGGGCAGCCCGGCAATCGATTCCGAAAGCTGGGAAGGGATATCGAGGAGCGAAAGGGCCATGCCGAGCGCCCGCGCCGCTATGATGCTGACCATCAGCTGCGCGTTTACGATGATGGTCTCTTTTATTACCTTTATAAAAAGCTTCATGGTGAATGTCTTGTACCTGAAGATCCAAAGCAGCAGCGCAACTACAACAGCCACCGCGCCCGCTTCCGTCGGAGTGGCAATCCCTCCGTAGATCGTAAACATGATACTGAAAATCAATATGCCTACCGGCCAAATCTCCCCAAAAGCGGATAATAAGTCTTTGAAATAATGGAACCCGCCAAAACTGGTCCGCCCGGGCGCCCACTCGGGATGTCTGGTACAAGCGATGCCGATATATAATATGAACATCCCGGCGAGGACTATCCCCGGAAAGAGGCCGGCAATAAAAAGTTTTCCTATGGAATTGCCTGTCAGGGAGCCGTACAAAATCATCATTATGGAAGGCGGGATCAAGACCCCGAGCGTACCGCCGGCGCAGATCGAGCCTAATGTGATAGGCCTTGCATAACCCTGCTTATGAAGTTCGGGTATGGATACGCCGCCTATAGCTACAGTTGTTGCGGTGCTTGAACCGGAGCATGCCGCAAATATGCTGCAGGCTACTATATTTGTGTGAAGCATGCCTCCGGGGAAGGGGCCCAGTATCTTCTTGACCCCTTTAAAAAGAGAGTCGCTGCAGCCGCTGTTTATCAGGATTTCCCCCATGAAAATAAACAGCGGCATCGCTACAAGCGTATAGGAATAGACCCCGTTGAAAAGCACACTGTCCAGCACATGCTGCATGTTGCCGCGCCCAAGGAACATCAGCGCAAAAATGGCGGTCCCGAACAGGGCGAAACATATCCATGTCCCGGTCGCCATGATCCCAAGAAGGATCACAACAATAACTGCTATATACATTCCTATTTCAGGCGGCATGCTTGTCTCCTTCCTGCCGAAGCTCGAGGATCCGGCTGATCGTGAAAAAGAGCATGTCGATGGTAAACAGGCATACCCCGAACAGGATACAAGCCGCAAACGGGGCGAGCGGCGTCTGCATCGGGCCGGAACTGGTCGTGCTGCGTACAACAGAATACTCGACCCTGTCTATCGCAAACTGGATCATATAAAAGAGGCACAACAAAGAAACCGCTCCCGCGAAAATCCCGAGGATTGTCTGCCCCTTTTTGGAAAACCTCTTAAAAATCAGATCCATCTTCAGATGCCGCCCCTGCCTCAGTGTATAGCCGAAAACTAAATAAGATATGGGGATCAAAGCCAGGCTCGCCCATTCTTCCACGAAAAGCCAGACGCCGTGGATAGCTATACGATTTATCACGCCCGCGCAGATCATGCCGGTGACTCCCACCAAAACGACGCCGCTAAAAACCGTGCATATCCGCGAAACCCAATCAAAAAACTTATCCGTCTTTTTAAAGAAGCGAAGTAAAAGAGCCTCTTTCGTTTTCATTTGAGTATCCTTTCGTATCCATTTCGCCAGGTTGCCGCTAGTTCATCAGACTGTTGATCTGGTCGAGCAATTCCTGGCCTTCAGCTCCGACGGTAGCGAGCCACGGATCCCATATTTCATCTTTAGCGGACGCTTTTACGGTTTCCCTTACCTCGTCGGAAGGAACGGTCATTATCACGCCTTCAGACAGCAAGCGTTCTACGATCGCGTTGTTGTCGTCGACCTCCAGCATTTCCGGTTTGGTCGCGGACGCGTGCATGATAGACAGGAAAGTCTCACGGACGTCGTTTGGCAAAGCGTTCAGTGCGTCAAGGCTCACCATTAAACCATCTGTGCTCTGGGTCAGTTCCCATTTGCCGATCGTATTCACGTGATCAAAGAAACCACCGGACTCCGCGAAAGCGGTAGAAGTAATAAGCCCGTCGATAAGGTTGGTAGAAAGGCTTGTATACACTTCGCTGAACGAAAGCGAAACAGGGGTCCCGCCCATGATCTGGATCACTTTCGCAAACTCGGGGGAGTATGTCCTGATCTTGTGGCCTTTAAGCGAGTCAACATTGTCAACTTCAAATCCGACCGTGAAAAACCTCTGCGGCGAAGCGGGGACCATATGCACCATGGAAGCGTTCCAGCGTTCCTGAAGCACTTTTTCCAGCACACCGCTTTTGTCCTGGCTGAAATTGCCCCAAATCCCTGATATCACCTTCCAGGCCTCCATTGAATCCACCGGGAACATGAGAGGAAGCGAGTCCGCCGCGAAAATCGTCTCAACGGAGCTGAGGTACCCGCCGTAGAAGTGCGCCAGCTGGGCGCTGCCGTCTTCCAGGGCTTTCAGCAAATCATCTTCCGCATATGGGTGCTGCCCTGCCCAGTATGTATTGATCACCAGGCGGCCCCCGGTCTGTTCCTTGACCTGTTCAAACAATTCGGGCCAGATAAAAGTGCAGGCGCCGTCTTCAGGCCCATAGGCGCAATAAAACGACCAGTTGGTCACTGTGTCGCTTCCGCCACTATCGCCGCCGCTGCTTTCGCTTTGCACGCTGTCGCCGCCGCCCTGCGTATTTCCGCCGCCGCCGCCCTGCGTATTTCCGCCGCCGCTACAACTTGCAAAGGTCAATCCCAGGATGATAATAAAAGCCATACTAATAAACAATAATCTTTTTGAATTCTTCATCATCTCTCTCCTTCTTCGTGAATATGGCAAAATACTTTACTATAAATTATATTAGCAAGAACCGTGCCAACTTTACAAAGCCGGTATTATCAGCAATAATAAGCCGAAATATCCAGTTTTTCATACTCCATGCGAATTTGGATATGCGTTATTGGATATTTGCGAGGCGCTTTGCCTTTGCCAGCTTTCTTGATATGGTTGACTGGCTTACTTTCAAAGCCTTGCTTACCCTTTCCTCGGTGCCGTATTTGTCCATATATTCGCGCAGCACTTTTTCTTCGTATTTCTGCATTATTTCCCAGAGTGTCGCAGACGCGAGCTGTTCGGGCCATTTAATATCCGGGGCAGCCTCATGCGTCACTCCCTCGACTATTTTGGCAACCTGGTTTTCCGTTATCAAATCGCCTTCGGACAGAACGAATATACGCTCTACGGTGTTTTGCAGTTCCCGTACATTCCCTTTGTACGGAAGGCTTGAAAGGAATGAAACCGCCTTTATGTCAAAACTTTTCGTAAGCCCGTACTTTTGATTGAATTTTAGCGCGAAATAACCAATTAACAGCGGAATGTCCCCGATCCTGTCACGAAGCGACGGGACATGGATCGGTATAACATTGAGCCTGTAAAAAAGGTCCTCGCGGAACAAGTCGGCTTTCACCAGGTCCTGCAGGTTCTTGTTGGTCAACGCAATCAGCCTTACGTCTGAATGGACCGGCCGTATATCGCCTACCCTGTAAAATTCGCCGTCCTGCAAGAATCGTAACAGTTTGGATTGCAGGGGCAGGGCCAATTCGCTGATCTCGTCGAAGAGAAGGGTCCCTCCGTCCCCATGTTCCAAAAGCCCCCTTTTGCCCTTCGGGTCGGCGCCGGTAAACGCGCCGGGCGCATAGCCAAACAGTTCGGATTCCAGTAGTTGTTCGGGGATAGCCGCGCAGTTGATTTTGATGAAAGGTTTCATTCGCCGGGAGCTTTTGCTGAATATGTATTCCGCAATCCTTTCTTTTCCGACCCCGGACTCGCCCTGTATCAATAGTGAAGAATCAAACTGCGCCACTTTATCGCATAACAGGATCAGTCTGCGCATGATGGGGCTTTGATGGATTACAAAATTTTGCAGATCCCTTTGGTTTTGAAGCTCGCTTAGCTGGAGGGAAAGCCTTTGGTTGTCCTCTCGGATGCTTTCCATGGTATTGTTGATTTCGGTAGTGTCAAGAAGATTTGAGATCACGTATTTTAATTCCCCATCCTGCCCGAAATATGGATTCGTATAAACAAGATAGCTGCGCCCGTTAGACAAACGCTGCTCCAGCTTGACTGCGCTTTTTGTATCGATCGCTTTTATGGTGGCGGACGGCGACCCGTCCTCTATCTGTACGTCGCGCATGTTTCGACCTACATTATACTCAGGCTCCTGGTGCGTGATTTCGACCTGGCTTTGGTTCACCTTGATTACTTTCCCGTCTTTGTCCGCAATCAAAAATCCTACTCCGGACATATGGACCGCGGCTTCTAGCATTTCAAGATAGTCCGACTCGGACTTGAAGTGTGAATACAAAGTGGTTCTCTCATTGCGCTTGTATTGCAACATGGCATTACCTGCTTTCTCCTGTCTGTAATAGCCGGGATGCGTTCCGGCCGTTGCCGCTTTTTAACGTTTTGACCTTCGAGACGACGGCGCGATCCCCGCTTCAAGCCGATATTTTGCCACTGTCCTTCTCGAAATCAGTATACCTTCTTTCCCCAAAATGTCAGCGATTATCCTGTCGGAAAGCGGCCTCTTTTTGTCTTCCGCCGCTGTTAGCTCTACAACGCGCGCTTTTACATTCAATGCCGCAATCTCCTCCCCGCCGCTCGATTTGATCCCGCCGCTGAAAAAATGCTTTATTTCAAAAACGCCGCGCGGCGTCTGGACAAATTTATTGCTTACCGCGCGCGAAACCGTGGATTCGTGCACTTCGATTTCGTCCGCGATCTGTTTCCGCGTCATTGGTTTCAGGCAGCTTTCGCCGTTTCCCAAAAACTTTTGCTGATGTTTAAGTATAGCGGCCATTACCCTGTACACCGTTTGTTCGCGCGTCTCAAGGTTTTTTATCAGCGTTGCCGCAGCGTTGAGCCGTTCGGCCAGAAAGGTATGCTCTTCGCTCCCCTTCTTCGTTTCCATGAGGATTTTTCGGTAATAGGGGTTGATTGTAAGCGCGGGGACAAAAGTTTCGCCCACCCTTGCCTCATATCCGTTTTCTGTCTTATCGATAATGAGATCAGGAATAATATACTGCGTTTCCTCCCCGCCCTGAAACCCTCTTCCCGGTTTTGGGTCAAGCGCCGCGATAGTTTCAAAGCATCGTTCTACCTCATTGCGTTTTCGCCCAAGGGCTTTTGAAACCGAGGCAACATTGTGTATCGCAAGGTCCGAAAGATAACCCTGGATGATTTCTATCACCAAAGGGTCCCTGCCGCCGCTTCGCCTATACTGCAGGACGAGCGACTCCCTCAGGTCCGCGGCGGCGATACCGGCTGGTTCCAATCCCTTAAACACCTCGACCGCGGCTAATACTTCCTCTTCCGGGAACCCGCTCTGTATCAGCATGTCCGTATCGCTGCGTGGCAGGAACCCATTCCCGTCGAGCGACTCGGCTATACATGCCGCAATCTCATACGCGCGTATGTCGTTAGTTGAAATACGTTTTAAATCGTCTTTTGTCAACTGCTCGAGAAGATAGTCGATGAGTTTCTGCTCTGAACCGATAGTATCGGGCAGCATGTCCGCAGGGCTTCCATATCCATATTTATAAAAAGAATCGTTTTCGCCTTTTCCCTTCAGGTATTCGGCCCAGTCAAAGTCCTCGCCCGCGAGGTCCGCGGCCGCCTGTTCGTCTGAAAGTTGTTTCTCCCGTTCAAAACCGGGCTCGCCCGAAATACCCCCTCTTACGGTTTTCTCATCGTCCCAATTTTTCTCAAGCATTGGATTGTTCTCGAGTTCCGCCTCAATAAACGACTCCAGTTCGTCGCGCGCCATACCAAGCACGCTTATTGACTGAAGCAAACGCGGCGTGATAGCTAAAGCTTGCTTTTGCCTGACATTCAGGTTCAGTTCCTGGCCTTGCATACAAATTATAATAGCAAAGTTTTTTGAACATTACTTCATCAATTTATTACCTCGGCAACAAACAGCAGAGGACATAATAGGGACGTTTCTTTTATATGTCCCGAATACTTCAATGTAAAAAACAACTAAAATGTGAGCTACGATCTTCCGACGGTAAAAAACGTGACTTTTCTATCCTGAAAAGGCACTTCCGCAAACAAAATATTTCACTATAATAATATAGTTTGTTACAGTGATTTTTACATCATACCCTTACTGTTTAGATCATTTAAGGTTACCAAAAAAAGGAGAAGCGAATATGAATTTAATGGGATATGGAAAGAAAATTCGGTCCGGGGTTGACTTGATTGCATTCGGAAAAAGGATCCGTTCCGACAAAGAGTTCGCCAGTCAGTTTTTAGGGATCACAGACCCTGAGCAGTTTATCGAAATCGCGCACGCGAACGGATATACATTTACAATGGACGACATCCGTTTTGGCGGACAATTGAACGATAAAGAGATAGTTTCGCTCATTAACTACAATACACTCATTGACGGTGTCGTCAGAGCAATAGACGAAGATTCTTTATCAGTTGAAACGAGCGAAGAAGACGGCAATATCACTTTTATCCTGTCGGGAAGGCTCGGAGCAAAAACCCATAAGCAATTTGAGAAAGTGCTGATACCTTCGTTTGACGATGCCGATTCAGTTACCTTGGATGTAGAAAACCTTGTCTATTTATCTTCGATGGGCCTTCGCGTACTGTTGATCGGGCAAAAAACGGCGAATTTGAAAGGCGTGCCAATGACGATCTGCAATGTTTCGGACGAAATCATGGAAATTCTGCAGATGACTGGTTTTGCGGATATTCTTAATATCGAATAAGAAGCGTAAACCATCACAGAGAAATACAAAGAGACATCTTTACCGGGAAAGCCTGCATTTTGCAGGCTTTCTTGTTGTAGAATGTCGCCTACGCGACTATAATATAAGCGGCAAATAAAACGGCGCCAAATAAAGAATGGGTCTGGCAAACAGACGCGACTGCAATTATTGCCTGTTCAGGAGGTGCGATTTGGAATATATGACCTCGTCCGAGGCCGCTGAAAAATGGGGCGTTACCGTCAGGCAGGTACAAAGGCTTTTGGCCGCGAATAGGATACCGGGCATTAAAAAATACGGGAGGTCACAGCTAATACCAGAAGACGCGGAGAAGCCCGGCGACCCGCGCTCTAAAAAATATATACCGAACGGCTCCCTGTATTTCAAACTTGCCGAAATCACTGAAGCGACCACGTTACCCATGCCCTCCGATAATCCCGGCTCGATCCTGGACACGATAAAAGAGGACCGTCTGCGGCTTCACTATGAAAGCGAGATTGCTTACCTGCGTGGTGATTTTGAGCGCACAAAAGACTGCTATCACAAAACCGAGGGCGACAGCGCGTCAAGGCTGCGCGTCTGCTCGGTAGCGATAGCGGCTGCTATCAGTACGGGAGATTACCCCTTATATTTGGAAATAGAAAACCATTTGAAAAGCGTTATTTCAAAGAGTGAAGATAAAAGAGTGATCGCGTTTGCGGAGCTTTCTCTGGCGAACGCGTATTTAAGCGCGGCGATACCGAAAATGGCTCCCGACTGGCTGAAAAGCGGAGATTTTGAACATCTGCACAACAAGGCAAAGCAGGACGCCGTATACAAGCGGGCTAAGTATTTCCAATTTGTTGGCAAATTTGAATCCATGCTTGCCACTTCTGAAACAGCGCTTATATTTTGTAATTTTACCGGAGGGATTTCTTTCTATGATATCTACTTTCGTATTACATGCGCTATAGCCAGCTGTGCGCTCGGACGTATGGACAAAGCAACCAACTGGCTTCAAAGCGCAATGAAAATTGCCTTGCCGCACGGCTTC
>Ga0123356_10008100_pt1 | contig 10467 bp, 10 predicted proteins | sample TergutEmb28metaG_2_FD_92546 | JGI IMG/M metagenome (GOLD analysis project Ga0123356, IMG submission 92546) | Embiratermes neotenicus P3 segment gut microbial communities from Petit-Saut dam, French Guiana - Emb289 P3 | ecosystem: Host-associated > Arthropoda: Insects > Digestive system > Gut ... | reverse complement strand
GGACGCAACTGGGCACGGCTCTGGCGGAACTCTCGGCAATCGCCGGGGCGGAAAACGTCATGGCACATCCGCTGGAGGCGACCGTCGGAGCAGACTGGGACGCACTTTTCGCCGCCGTACTGGAAAGATTCGGAAAAATCGACATCTTGGTAAATAACCATGGTGCCGCGATCAAACTCGCAGAAACCGAAAACATGTCGGACGACGATTTTCGGAAAATTCTAGACGTGAATTTGACTTCCGTCCTGATGGGTTGTCAGCGGGTCATTCCGATCATGAAGAAGAATGGGCGTGGCACGATCCTGAATATTTCCAGCGGCTGCGCGACGAAAGCCTGGGGATACTGGGCGGCTTATACAGCCGCAAAAGCCGGACTGGTGGGGTTCTCGAAATGCCTGCATAAAGAAATGGAAGCGTGGGGTGGCAGGGCGATGTGTTTTCTCCCCGGAGCCGGGCAGACGGGATTCTGCGACGCAGCGAATATCACCGGCTTTGACCTGACTGGATTCCCTACTGCCGACGACGTGGCGAGGACGGTCGTTTTCTGCCTCGACCAGCCGGACAGTTGTGTGTTAGAAAGCGTCTCCCAATGGGGAACGAAACAGGTCGTGGGAATAACGCCGTGGTGAACGGGTTTTCATGGACTAACGTAACCTTGACTCCACCAACAGATAAGTACGACGGAAAGGAAAACGCTATGGATTACACGGTAACAGAACATGACCGCAATGCGCTCAGGGAACTCGCAAAACAGTACGCCGAAATCGCGGCAAACGACGTGATGGCGACGCGCAAACGTCAATGGAAAGCATTGCACGATCTCAAGCCGGAAAAACCGATGATCATTTTTGAGCCTTATTGGCTTGATGGGTATCTTTCGGATTATTCGATCAAATGCACAAATCCGATCCTTCGCAATGTCGAAACGCGACTCATGTTCGCGATTCGTCAATTCCACCAGATGGGGGACGATGTTGTCCTCGAACCGTATTTTCGCGTAGCATGGTGGAATGGATCGAGTTTAACCGTAACAGGAAAAGAATTTGGCGAAATTAAGATCGTGGAGCGTACAGCGGAAGAAGGGATAGCCTATCTTTCCAATTTTCCGATCAAGACACCGGACGATGTAAAAAAACTTCGGCATCGTACTTTCACCGTTGACAAGAAAGCCAACCTCAAGATGGTCTCGGTTCTCCAAGACATCTTTGGGGATATTTTGCCGGTAAAAATCGGAAATTTCGACAATTTCGACTTCGATTTCGGCAACCAACCCTTTACTGGAAACAATTTCATCGGCATAACGTGGGATGTTTTCAAACTCATCGGCACAGACAACATGATGTTTTGGATGTACGATCACCCAGATGCCATTCATGAGGTCTGCCGTTTTCTTGTTGATGAGAAAAAGGCATTTTTTAATTTCTTGCTCCAAGAAAATCTCTTGGACTTCAACACCGACAACCAGTTTGCTGGTCCGTCGTGCTATGGGTATGTCTCTGATTTACCGGAATGCGGCACAAAAAAAGAGGTTACGCTCAAAGACCTGTGGGGCTGGTCCGAGTCGCAAGAATGTCAGTCAATTTCTCCGGCTCAGTTTGAAGAGTTTTTCTTACCCTACATGGCTGAAATTGCAAATCAGTTCGGTTTGGTCTATTATGGATGTTGCGAAACCGTCACCAACCGATTGGATCGGGTACTCAAGCATATCCCGGCGATTCGTATTGTTTCCGTTTCGGGCTGGTCGAATCAAGCAAAGGCAGGCGAGATTCTCGGCAATCGGTTCGTGTTTTCCCGAAAGCCTGTCCCGGCTTATGTCAGTTTGGAGACACCAGATTGGGACCTAGTTGAAAAGGATGCCCAATCGACCTACGAAGCGGTCGCCGCAAATCAATGCTGTTTGGAAATCATTTGTCGCGATGTCTATTCCAAGCAATGTACTCCGGAAAGAGCAGTGAAATGGATCAATGTATGGAAACATAAGTTTGGTCTGTAGCGTTAAACGTCTGTCCGTTACGTAAAAATTATATTTTGTCACACCCAACCCCCATATCAACTATGTCAACCACGAACTTTTCACCCCTTGCACAAGGAGTCATTGACGGAAACTTAGACAGCGTATTAGACACCGTTCAACGCTGTCTTGCGGAAGGCATTTCGCCGCAAATAATAATGGATGAACATCTCATTCCGGCAATGAGCGAAGTCGGTCGCCTCTTTGAAGAGGGAGAATACTTCGTTCCCGAATTGATGATCTCCGCCAGAGCCATGCAAGCAGTCATGAAAGAGCTGAATCCGCTCTTGGCAGGTTCTGGTGTCCAAAAAATCGGTCGGGTGGTGATCGGCACTGTCAAAGGGGACTTTCACGACATCGGCAAAAATTTGGTGGCGGCAATGCTGGAGGGGGGCGGCTTCGAGGTGGTTGATCTCGGTGTGGATGTTTCGGCGGAAAAATTTGTCGAAGCCGCACGGGAGCAAACCGGTACGCTTATTGCCATGTCAGCCCTCCTGACAACAACGATGCCGCAAATGAAAAGTGTCATCGAAAAATTGGAAGCGGACGGCTTGCGGAGCACTTCCAAGATCATCATCGGCGGCGCGCCGGTAACAGACGAATTTGCCAAAAAGATCGGTGCCGATGGTTACAGCGACAATGCCAGTACCGCAGTAACCCTGGCAAAAAGTTTTTTTGCGTAAGGAACTAATAACAACACTCACCATGCAAAACTTCAACGCACATCAATGGCTTTCGGACTTAATTTCCGGTCCTCGGCGTTCGGCTCTTCCAATTATGACCAGTCCGGGCATTCCGCTGATTGGGGCGGCACCACCGGACGTGTTTCGCTCCGGTCAGTTACAAGCCGACGTGGTCATCGCCTTGGCAGCAGAGACACCGCAAGCCGTAGCGGCATTGACGATGATGGACCTCTCTGTCGAAGCGGAAGCGTTCGGTACTCCGGTAATGTATAGCGACGAAGAGAACCCGACCGTTGCCAGTCCTGTTGTCAATGAAACCGACGAAATCGGAGCATTGCAAATTCCCAAGGTTGGCAGTGCAAGAACCGCAGAAACTTTACTTGCCGCCAAACTCTGTGTGAAAAAAATTACTGACCGTCCAACGCTTGGCGGACTAATTGGACCGTTTTCATTAGCCGGTCGCCTTGCCGAGATGAGCAAAGTCATGCTTTGGACGGCAATGGATGCGGCGGCAACACATGCACTGCTTGAAAAGGCGACAGCGTTTCTCATTGAGTATGCCAAGGCGTTCAAAGCGGCGGGCTGTAACGGACTCATCATGGCGGAACCGGCGGCAGGATTGATTTCTCCCAAAATGTCGCAGGAGTTTTCTGCAAATTATATCAAACGAATCGTGAATGCCGTAAAGGACGAATCCTTTGCCTTCGTGCTGCATAATTGCGGTAAAACGGAGAAAATGGTCGATGCCATGCTTTCGACCGGTGCCTCGGCACTCCATGTTGGCAATGCCATTGATATTCGCAACATTTTGACGCAAACACCAAAGGATATTCCAGTGATGGGCAATCTTGACCCCGCCGGTTTGTTCCGTCTTGGCACACCGGAAACGATGTATAAGGCGGCAACGACGTTATTGGAACAGACGGCAGAGTTTCCGAATTTCGTGTTGTCTTCAGGATGCGACATTCCGCCGGGTACGCCGTTGGAAAATGTTCGGGCATTTTTTCGGGCATTGGACGATTGGAACGGCAAGCGGCATTGATTTCTGCCTGCATTATCTTCCCATCGCGGTTTGCCACATTCGCGGACTATATTTTGACCTGCACAGTTGCCCGAACTTCGCCACTTTGTAATACTCGTTCAAGTTTTTCGTAATGCTTATCAAGTTTTTCAAGTGCGGGTGTGATCGACTCATTGACAACCTTTGCCACTTCCGAATCTTTTCCGCCTAATCGCTGGGCTTCCCCTTGTTTGAGTAACTCGTCATTGACCATGTTGTAAGACTCTTCAAGGCTGGAACGGACGGGCAGTTGCATTGCTGCTTGCACCGCTCTTATTCGTTCCTCAAATTTCATGGAGACCTGCGCTTTTTCTACCGCTTCTTGATGGTCGATAGCACGTCCTTCAATGTCGCCGCGTTTGCGGACTTCTTTTCGACTATTTAACGTATCGAGTTCCTCTTGCTTTGCTTTGCCACGTTCCGCCGCCCCTTTTTGATACTCTTTATATTCGTCGCTCCTTGTAAAAGCGGCACGATGTTTTTGATCGACTTCTTTTCGTTTTGCATCATACTCACGCGCAAACGCCGTATGCACGTTAGCGGGATCACCGCCGTAGGGTCTTGAACTTTTGATGCCGAACAACCCGCCGGTCGTTGCTTTTTTCATTGCTTCCGCTTTTCGTTGCCGCCAATCTTGCATGTACGTTTCCATTTCGGCATTGACATTTTTCTTGCGGGTCTCTTCATATTGTCCCTTTGCTTCTTGAAGGGCGGCATCGTCTTGTCTCTTGTATTTGTCGTCGAGTTCCGCCTTCTCTTGTTCTGTTGCCGGTGCCAGTTTAACCCTCTTGTTCAAATCTTCGAGTTCCTGCTGTTTGGCTTTATTCCGTTCCTTCGCTCCCGCCTGATATTCTTTGTACTCGTCGCTCTTTTCAAAATCGGCATCCTTCTGTCCGGTCGCATCAAACTTTTCCTTCGCTTCTTTCAGAGCATCGTCATCTTGTTTTTGATATTTAGCATTGAGGTCTTTTTTCTCTTGTTCAGTCGCAGGGTCTTGCACTTCCACCATTTCGTTTCGTTTATCATTGTATTTGAGCGATAGGGCTGTTTGTTCTGCCAGTGCCTCTTTTTCAATCTTTGCGGACATTTTTTGCTCCGGCGACGCAAATCGGCTATTGATGACGGCATCCAACTGCGCCTCTTTAATAACGGTATCGGTTTCAATATCAAGAATACCTAATTGCTTTGCTTTTGCCGCCGTTTCCATTGCTTGAAGCATCTGTGTATGCCTTCGCTGTGCCTCTCTTCGCTCTTGGGCTTGCTTTTGCATCGCGTCGATGTGGTTTTTCTCTATCCCTTCACGGAGTTTGCGGACTTCTTCCTGCGCTTTTTCCAAATCTTTCGCAGTCTTGCCCCACCCGCCGCATCTTGGATAATATCGATCCACGCATTGACCGTCGCTTCGTCGAAATTGTCCTTTTCGACCGTTGCGGTCGGACGAGGACGACCGAGCAATTTGTCCCAATCAATCGCCACCGTGCCGTCCCCGTTGCAGGTCTTGCCGCCGAGACTCGAAATACGCATGTATTCCAGCGTCGGTTCCAGAGCGACTTCAATCTGTTGCTTGCTTGTCCGCATAATGAGCGTTTGCAAGTCTTCAAGCGAATAGCCGCCGTCAAACTTCCGCAAGTTCACTATGTCCGCATTAGAAACATTCGCAATCGTATCATATTGCGGCACTTCGACCGGAATCCCCGAACGCCGTTCAATGTCAAATGCATGTGCCGCTCCACCGCGCCGGTGCGGAGTGAGCAGCTGGATGTTCGTGAATCGCCGTTCGATGATCGACAACGAACCGGGAATACCCTGCTCGTGGAACCAGCCGAGCCGCCCCATCAAACCCGCCCGAAACCGGACAAGCTCCAAACCTTTTGAGATCGAGCGAACGGAGAAAAGTTCTTTGTTATTGAGAAAACCTTGGATGTTCATTTTTGAATCGCCTTTCGTGGTTAAGTATTTTGTTATAGGCGGCAACCCCTCTGCTGCCGTCTGCCGTCTGCAATCTGCCGTCTCATTACGGAAGAATCTTAAAACCTCTACCCGCCAATGCTGTCTTGATCGGTGCGGTTACGGTGTCGGGCAACATTGACTCGTTCAGGATCACACCGTAACCAAAGTTGAAGTCCAAGACCGTGATCTCGTCCGTTTCGCCGGGCTTGATGATGCGAAAGTCGGTCGCAAGACCGAGCAGTCCTGTTGCATTTTCGGCGATACCATCCGCTGTGATCGGGTCGCCAGCGTTGATGGTCAGTTCCGTCGTTTCGCCGTTCGTAACCTGAACGGGAGACGTGTTGTAGTCCAAACTTTGAAAGCGAACTACGATGTTACCGAGGGTAAGGGCTTTTTCTTGTAATCCCATGATGTCATGCTCCTTTTGTTTGTGAGTGAAATTGTTTTGTCTGTTGCCATCTTTCCTGCCGTCTATTCGCCGTCAATCCGGCTGTATGGAGCGGAGATTTTTTTTGCCACGTTCGTCCATGAGGCAGTCGCGTCGGGCTTCGCCGGTGCCTGTTGCGGCGGCGTTTTGGAGTCTCCGCTAATGCGAAGGCTGTTTGTCTTCGCTCCGTCAATGAACGTATCGAAGCCGTCATTGAGCGAGAGTTTCAGGACGAAATTCTTGACCGCTTTTTGATGAGTGGCTTTATTGATCTCACCCGCTTGCAACATGTTGTTGAGTTGCAGTTGCCGGTTTTGAGCAACCAACCCCTTAATGACCGTTGCAGACTCCGCATACTTCTTTTGCAGAGTGTTGAGCGACAGTTGCAAGGTTTTGTCATTCGCTTCCAACTGATTAAGCGTGCCGTCAATGGTGCCATCGTCGTCGCTATCGGTGGGCTGTGCGCCTTGCCGAATGTCCTCTTCGTCAACCATCCCGTCATCGTCGTGGTCGTATTGATCCAAAAAGTCCACCAGTGCCGTCACCTTCGTAGAGAGCAACTCGAACTTGTTCCTGTCCTCTTCGTCAATGTCCAGAGCGGCAAGGAGCCGCCTTTGAAGCGTCATCATCGAAGTAAGCCGAATGGTCAGTTCGCTAATCAAGTCAGACTCTTCGGTGTAGTCGTCGGGATCAATGCCAAGCGAGTCGAATAATGTTTTCGCAAGTTGGCTGTCAATGAATGTCGATTTTTTCGCACCGGAAACGAGTGCCGCCTGTGCATCGTCAGTCTCGGTATCAATACCGGTATCGACATCAGTGCCGGGTAGTGCTGGATCATTGATATCGTCGTTCGGATCAAAGAGTTCGGGGTTATCATTGAGCATGTTTTCCTCCTTCGGGTAAAAATTGTTAATGGAAAGGGTTAAAAACGGAACGCTGATTGCTGTGTCCTGCTGTTGCACAAATGGACTCATTCCGCTCACTGCCGGATCGGGAGTAATGGCAACCCTCTGCACGGGCAACGGATAAAAATTGCCCTTTGCATCGCAGAGTTGCTGTGGAAGTTCCACAGATACATCATTGGAAACAAGCGTTTGAATTGTTTGCTTTGACAAGTGCGGCAAGAAACAGATTTTGCCAAAGAGTCCGACACGACCATCCTTGCGCCGTTTCGTGTAGATGTCCAAAACCTCGCCGCGCTTCGTTTCCGGCGTATGGTCATGACCGGAATGGACGTTGACTTTCACACCGCTCTTTTTCATACGGCGATATTGCACCACGCAGTTATCGAGAATTTCGGGAGTAATATGGTATTGCTTCCCGCCCTTCACAATCACTGTTTCGGACAGTATCTCTTTTTCAAATGTCGGTGCTTTTTTCTTCATAGTAGTCAGGAGTCAGAAGAAGGAGTCAGTAGAAAGAAGCCGGGCGTAGCCCGCCCATTCATTCTGTATTCTGACTTCTGCATTCTGTATTCTTCTAAAAATATCCGTATTCAAATTTGAGCATGATGAGGTTCGGTCGTATTGCGATGCCCACTCTCACCAAGACGTTTTCCGCCGTTTGTGTCAGTCCGTTTTGTCCGAGCATGACATATTCCCCCACCTTCCAGCTCCACTTGTCATTCTTGACGATCCCTTGTGTGAGAATCGTGTCTCCCGCCTTGAACCCGACAACTTTGAAGTGCTGTGCATCCGCCGTGATAAAGCCATCGGTTCCCACCGCCACAAACGAACAATCGGGCAAGTGCGACACGTCAACCCCATGCAGGTCAATCGTGAAATCACGATTGACAATGGACAATGGATTCTTTTCAGTGCCATCGCCTTGCAATGTACCGTCAGTATGAATTTTTGCCAAATTTCCCATTGGTGTTTTTCCTGCGGGTGAATAAGTTTTGATATTGATAGTCTTGCCTTGAACGACCATCGGAACATCAATGCTCTGCTGTTCGGAGCCGAGTCGGAGTCTTCGAGCGTGAATGTCTGCAAAAATTTGATTGTGCCGTGCCGTAACGTAGGCAAACGGATCGGGAGCGGTGCTGTCCGTCGAATGCCGAACCCGATACATGGCAATGTAGGCGAGTTCAACGCACAACGTCCGAATGACTGGCGGCACGGGATCGAATGGAACTTTATACGCACAACCGAGGAGTCTCGCTTCGATTTCGTCAGAATGGATTTGGATAAAATGTTTTATCCGTGCCGTTACAGTTCTTGATTTCGGATCATCGGCGTTAAAATTCGCCGCATCACGAACGTTGGTCTCACCCCAGCGTAAAAAAATGTCCGCAAGTGTCGCATAAGCCATTACACAAAGTCTCCATCGTTTGAAGTCGAAAAGTTCCCCGCCATGTTTGACCAATCCCATTGTTTTTTGGGTTTTGTCGCTTGCAATGTTTTGCCGGAAGCGGTGCGCCCGACTCCATAAGCCGTTTTTTGGGCAGTCTTTCCAGCCGCCGTCTTCACGGCTTGCCCGGCAACAGCACGTCCAACAGTACCGGCAGCGGCTTTTGCGGCTCCGGCGATAATCGGTATCAATGGTGCTGGCATTTTTTATTCCTCGTAATCTTGGTGTTCTTCCTCTTCTCCGTTGCCGTCTTCGACCGCATCGTAATACTCTTCTTGTGACTCGTCCATTTGTTCCTGATTTTGGTTCGGGTCAAGCGTCGGATGCCGTTCAAAGAACAACTGCGATTGCTTCACGTTGCCGATTTGAATCTCAACGAGATTGTCGATGCCGAAATTGATCAACGTCAGATGGTTGACAATCTGCTCTTGGATTGCCGTCGCAAGAATATGGTTGCGGCTTTCCATAATCGTTACCGCAATATCAGTAAACGATTCCAGTTCGGCACGGCTCCCGCTTGCCCGTCCCTCTTGAAACAAGCGGATCGGCATGCCGATTGAGTTCACTAATAGTTCTTCAATCTGTTTCTGCCGTTCAATGAAAACCGAAACATTACCGGGGGTATCCGAAAAAGTTTCGATTTTCCACGCCTGCTCGCCGCTACTGACGGCATCGACCACACGGGACGTTGCCTGCGGCAGTGCAATCCCGAAGTTCTGATCCATTGCCGCAATCGTTTGCCGGGCGATTTCTGCATTGTCCATTTCGACGGGATTTCCCTGCCCATCTTCGCCGATACGAGAACGCCCCACCGGATAATAGAGTGCCACCCGACTCCCAACACACCGGTTGAAAAATCGCTCGACTTGGCTGTTGATATTGCACCATTGTTTCCAGAGCGGAACGGTCGATTCGAGAACCGACGTGCCGTACCAGTTTTGCCCTTCCACGTCAATCGACATAATAAAGGACTCATCCTTGTTTAATCGAATGAGCGGCTTGGTATGTGGCATTCGTTGTTCAAAGCCGCAAAAGTTACCGCTCCGATCCGCTAAAATCCACGTGTACTGATGGAGTAACGGCTTTAACTGTTTGATTTCGTAGAGTCCGTTTCGGATGTTGTACGCATAGATCGCTTCAAATGGAGAATACCCATAGATGAGCATATTGCGGATGCCTTGCGTAATGATGGTATTGCGGATACGCCGGACGTTCGACTCAATCCATTGTTCCACGCCGTTGTATTGTTTGGCAAGAGCAGTGGGCAAATTGGGATTCAATTCATACCGCCATGGCACTCCCTCCAATTCGCCTGTCAAATGGTCAAGAGCGAGTTTGACGAGCGGATGTTTCGAGCAATCCCGCAGTTCCTTATAAGAAGGCGTATCATCCGTTCCCGAAACCCGATAGAGCAGCCCATTGTAGAGCGGCGCAATGATGACTTGCGCTGTCGATTTGTCGAATAGATTCGGCAGGTCGAGTTTTTCGGAAGACTCTTTTTTCGCACGGGACATGCCGAATTATGCGGCGATGTCAGCAATTTGTCATTTTTGCCCGTCTTGAATTGCTCTTTTAGCAAGGTATAATCCCTCATAGTGATTGAGAAATCATGTGGAGCCAAAGAATGACGACTAAACCGACGCTCAATGCATGTTTGAGAAGGAAGCGGCTTTACTTCAACAGAGCCACTATTGCGTATCTTGGCAACCCTACGCACCTCGCTTTCGGGTATGACGAGAAAAGACATTTGCTTTACGTTTCTGCGACAGTCGAAAATGATCGAGATGCCTTTACAATTCCAAAATACTACTGGAATTCCTCCGGGTCATGTGTAGTCGCACGGATTGCTTTTTTGACAGCCCTGCAATACCGGTTGCGATGGGAGCATGGGAAGAAATACTCATACGCTGGAGAATTCGCCAAGATTGATGGGTATCCGGCTATCGTTTTCAAAATGACCGAAGGGACAGTCAGAGAACCTGAACTC
>Ga0123356_10008099_pt1 | contig 10467 bp, 5 predicted proteins | sample TergutEmb28metaG_2_FD_92546 | JGI IMG/M metagenome (GOLD analysis project Ga0123356, IMG submission 92546) | Embiratermes neotenicus P3 segment gut microbial communities from Petit-Saut dam, French Guiana - Emb289 P3 | ecosystem: Host-associated > Arthropoda: Insects > Digestive system > Gut ... | reverse complement strand
GCTCGATCGCACAACAAGGCCCGTCAAGGAGCTGCCGGCCAACAGCCCTGGAGCCAACCCTCAAGGAGCAGGGCTCGGGAGCCGCTGCTCCAGGAACGCGCTGCGGGCGCGCAGGCCGAGGTCGGCCTGATCGGTGAAGAAGCCATCGATCCCGGCCTTCAGGTACTCGAGCAGCTCCGCCTGCAGATCCCCGCGCGCCGTGGGCACAGCGCTCGAGCGTAGCGGCGCCGGCAGAAACGCGTTCTCGGCGCGAAAGGTCCAGGGGTGCACGAGCAGCCCGTGCAGGTGCGCGGCCGCCACGAAAGCGGTCGGTGCGCCGAGGCTCGAATCCGGTTTGCGGGGTATGACCAGGGACTTGGCGGGACCTACGGCCTGCGCGTAGGTCGCGATCTCGGCAAGCCCTGCGTCCGTCGCCATGTCGGCGTAGGTGCGCGGGTCACCGCGAGCGACGAAGTCGTAAGGCGCGCCGCTGTCATCCATGAGTTGCACCAACGGCAGCCGCGTCATCTTGCTCAGGGCCTTGAGGTTCCCAACCTCGAACGACTGGATGTAGGCACGACCCTCGCGACCCCGGTAGCCGTGACGCTCGAGCGTGCGCACCAGCTGCTCTTCCATGGCGAGCCCGAGGCCGGCAAAGTAGGTCGGGTGCTTGGTTTCAGGATAGACGCCGATGCGCGCAGGGCGTGGCTGTCCAAGCTGTGCAGCGCGCGTCTCGCGTTGCTCCTCGACCCCATGCACCAGCGCCAGGATCTCCTCGAACGTCGGGATCTGGAACTGTCCATCGAAGCGCGCATTGCCGGGCCTCAGGTCGGGGATCCGCTCGCGGGCGCGCAGGGTCTTGAGCTCCGCCAGCGTGAAATCCTCGGTGAACCAGCCGGTCACGCTCTTGCCGTCGATCACCTTGGTCGTGCGGCGGCTGGCAAACTCCGGGTGATCCGCGACATTGGTCGTGCCGCCGATCTCGTTCTCGTGTCGCGCCACGAGCACCCGGTCCCGGGTCATCACCAAGTCGGGCTCCACGTAGTCGGCGCCATCCTGGATGGCGATGAAGTAGGAGACGAGCGTGTGCTCGGGCACGTAGCCGCTCGCGCCCCGGTGACCGATGATGATGGGCTGCGCCGCCTGGCTTGCAGCAAGCGACACCCCCTGCGCCATCGCCATGATGAGGGTCCCGGTGACCATGAATGCTGCGTGCCTCACTGTCTGCTCGCCCCGTAGCCCACGAACGCCCGCCGGCAGCCTACGGCCGCGAGCGTCATGATGCCAGCGCGCCCCGGACACGGGTGGTGCACCCATACCTGCCAGGGATGTGGGCCGGCGCTCTGGCGACCTGGCGCCAGCTGGACGTCGGGAGCACAATGCTCCCATGGAGGAACAGGGGGGTCATTCGGCGGCGCCCGCCTCGAGTTCGCGTCCGCGCGATGGCTGCATCGATTTCTCCGGCTATTCGCTCGCGCAGCTGCAGGAGCTGCAAGACAGCGTCGACCGCCAGGCTTTCCCGCAAAACTTCGCAAACCTGCTCGCCGAGCTCGAACGGCGGCGCACGCTTGCGCCTCCCGCCACGGCAGAAGGCCTCGAGAGCGTGCGCTTCACACCTGGCGACGGGCTGAGAGGCTGGTGGCAAGCCGTCGGCAAGCGCTTGTTGCTGTACGGGCCGGGCTCCCTGGAGGTGAAGGGGGCGGAGGTCATTCTGCAGGGCTGGCAGCGCACCTGGCTCGGGATGCCGCAGCAAACGGTCCTCGTCATCCCGAGCGAGCGCATCCGTAACGTCGCTCGCGACAAGGAGTGGATCAGGTTCGAATGGGCACGGCCATATCTTCGCGCGCGGCCGGTCGAGCTGCAGATGGGCTCCGTCGCCGCGGCGCAGGCCCTCGTGGCGCGCCTGCCACGGAGCCAGACGCACGGGTTTCAGGATCGCTGGTCCCAACTGCGGGAATTCGAGCGGCGTGTCGCCGTCCTGAGCCCTCGTGTGCGGGTCACCCAGGCACTGGTCCTGGCCAACACCGTAGTCTATGTCGCGATGGCCATCACCGCCACGCGCCCGGGGTTTGTGGACCTGCGGCAGCTCATCGACTGGGGCGGCAACTTCGGGCCGCTCACGCTCAAGGGCGAGGGATGGAGGCTCATCGGCTGCCTTTTCCTGCACGCCGATCTGCTGCACCTGGCGCTCAACATGTGGGCGTTGTGGAACGTCGGCCGCCTGGTAGAGCGGCTGTATGGACAGTGGCCCTACCTGTTGCTTTACTTTTGCTGCGGCCTGATCGCAAGCGCCACGAGCCTCGCCTGGAACGCGAGCCTGGTCAGCGTCGGCGCCTCGGGGGCGATCTTCGGCCTTCTCGCCGCATTCCTGGTCTTCTTCGTGCGCCGCAGAAGCGAGCTGCCGGCAGCTCTCTGGCGTGCGCACTGGCCTAGTACGCTAGCGTTCGTGGTGCTGAATATCCTCAGCGGCGCCATCAACCCCGTGATCGACAACGCTGCGCACCTGGGTGGCCTGACCGGCGGCCTGGTGCTCGGCTGGCTTCTGGCGTTGCCACTTGATCCGGACGTGCGCCGCGAGTTCCCCTTCAAGCAAACTCTCGGCGCGCTGATGCTCACCGGCACGGCAACCGTCACCCTGGTGTTACAAGTTGCACAGCTGGACTCCCCGCTCACGCCTTACGAGCAGTACTTCCGCGTGCATGACTGGTACGTCCGCGGTGCCGACAAAAACCTAGGGCGCTGGCAGGAGCTCGCCGTGCAGGGGGCGCAGGGCAGCATCAGTGATGTGGAGCTGGGCAGACGCTTCACGCTGGAGATTAAGCCATTCTGGCTCTCCACCGCACAGCGTCTCGCGAAGGAGAGCATCACCCTCCCGGCGGTGCAGCGACCCATTGCGAAACTCCTGAACGATATGGTGCAGGTGCGCCTGAAGTGGTCGGACGCGGTCATCGAGGCCGGTGGCGGCGATACCTCGAGAGCGCTGCGCGAGATCCAGCGCTTGAGCACGCAAGCAAGCGTGCTCGAGGCACGGCTCGAGCGGCTACAGGTGCGCACCAGCATGGACTACAAGGCGCGCTCTCTGTCCCAGCGCGCATGGGTTCTGGGTGTACGCCGCTGGCTCCCGGGAGGCGCTGCGCAATGCGTCAAGCCCCCAGCGCTGCGCGGCCTCACTCCGGAGGCAACAGATGCGACGACCGACGGTCCTGCGGCGCGCGAGGCCGCTGGCTGTCTCGCCCAACGGCTCTTCATGGGCGGTGAATACTCGACGCTTGACTCGCTGATCAGTCAGTCCGCCCAAAGGCTTGAGGATCTGCCGGATGGCAGCTCGACCCTCACCGGGATCTTCGCGGGCCTGGACAATCTCATGACTTGGGGGCACGTGCGCCTGGATGAGGCCCTGAGCCACATCGCCGGCTGGCGGCGCGCGGTGCCAGGCTCGGCTGAGCCAGACCTTCTGGAGGCCGAGATCTTCCGCACCTGGGCCTGGTCGGCGCGCGGGGAAGGCGCTGCGCCGGATGTAAGCAGACAGGCCTGGGCCCTGTTCGCGTACCGGACCGAGATGGCTGCAGCCGCCATGGAAGACGCGAAGTCGCTCGCGCGCTCCAATCCCCACTGGTACGAGCTATCGCTGGATGTCGGGGTGGATCAGTCCGACACCGTAACGCGGTTGCGCGTGCTGTTTGATGAGGGGCTGCAGAGATTCCCCGGCTACCTGCCACTCTATGGCAGCATGCTGCGGGTACTGATGCCGCGTTGGTTCGGCTCCTACCAGATGATCGATCAGCTCATCCGCGAGCTTTCGGGTGTGTCGGGCACCGAACTGCATGGAGACCTGGCGCTCTATGCCCGTCTCTACTGGGTGTACGCCTCGCTCGAGCGCGACGAGATCGACATCTTCACAGACGCGCTGGCCCAGTGGCCCACCATGAAGACGGGGTTCGTCGAGTTGCGCAAGCTGCACCCAAGAAGCGACGCCGTGCTGAACGGCTTTGCCAAGCTGGCGTGCGTGGCCCACGACCAGGACCAGTACGCTCAGCTGCGGCCGTTGCTCGAGCAGCACATCTCCTCGACCGTCTGGTCGCAGAAGGTCACGCTCAAATTGTGCGATGCGCAACGCTCATCGCCCCCGCCTTCCGCGAGCAGGCGGCCCCTATCTCCATAGGCCTGGCGCGACGGCGCCACGGCCCGCCCCTCCAACTAGCTGCCGCTGATCTCACCCTTGATCTGACCTTTGGGCGCGTCCTTCAGGTCGTGGCGCATGCGGCGATAGTCCACCGGGCGGATCTCCTGGATCGGACAGCGCCAGGGCAGGTCCCTGCGGCCGCCCATGGCGCGCACCAGGATGAAATCAAAGTGCGAGGAGACAGTCCTCGCCGTGTCGGTGAGCCCGATGCCTTGCGCGAACGGCAGATCCACGCAAGGGTGGCCGATCTTCAGGAGATACGCATCCCAGGGGGTCGTCCAGATCGCGATCTCGTACAGGCCCAGGCCGCCGGGCTTGTCCGGCGGGTCCTGACCCAGGTATTGCCAGCTGGTGTAGTGGCCGAGCCAGGTGAACTGGTCCACGGGCTTGCCCGCATAGGACTGGAACTGGGCGCGTGCGGCCGCTTCCCGCTGCTCGACCGGCACGCTCGAGCAGGCGCCCAGGAGGGCGGCAGTGACCAGCGCCATCGCACAACCTTGCCAGCGTGATGGGGACATTGGCTTTTACTCCTTCCGGGCTCGCGGCACGGGGATCTGTCCGCCACAAAGAACGCCAGGAACGGCCCCCGGTTGACCCATGCGGCCTCTCCCCCCGGGGGTCAAGGCTCGACGCGCTCCAGGAGCCACAGGACGCTCCAGGGAGCCAGGTCGTTGCGGGCTAGCACGCCGCGGACGTTGGGATGGGTGGTGAAGATCAGCCGCCCAGCAGCACGGCCCGGCATCGACGCGGGATCATCGCCCAGATTGGCAATGAGATGCAGCACCCTTGCCTCGCCCCTGAGCTGCCAGGCAACAGCAAAGGCGCCGCCCACGCCTTCCTGGAAGGAGCTGCGCACGATCTCGGGAATCAGAGGGATGATGTCGCGGCGGCGGATGGCCAGCAGCCTCTGGTGATGGTCCAGCGCGCGAGCGTGCTCGGGCGCTGCTAGCTCGTTCCAGTCGAGGCGCGCCGCCTCGCAGGTCACCTGTTCCGTAGGGTCCGGCATGAGGGTCCGCACGCACGCCACGCTCGAGCGCATGAAATGCGCCAGCTCGCGAGCGCGGCCCGCGCACACGCTGCCTCCCAGTCCCGGCTCGAGGTCGCAAAAATACAGGAAGGGCACCGCTGCGGCCCATTCCTCTCCCATGAAGAGCATCGGCGGGGACGGCGCCAGCAGCACGAGCGCAGCGGCCGCGCGCAGCGCCTCCTCGCCAACAAGGGCGCTGAGCCGCTCGCCGCGCGCGCGGTTGCCGATCTGGTCATGGTTCTGCAGGAAGTTGATGAACGCGGTCGGCGGCAGATGTCCGCTCGGCTCTCCGTGCGCTCTGCGATAGTAGCGCGAGGCCTCCCCCTGGAAGCTGAATCCCTCGGCAAGCGCCCGGCACAGCATCGCTGCGGTGCGCGGCGGCGGATAGTCCTGATAGTAGCCGTCGGACTCCCCGGTCAGCAGCACGTGCACACTGTGGTGCACGTCATCGTTCCACTGCGCATCGTACTTGCCGGGTGTCGCGGCCGCGCCCAGCCAGCGTGCCTGGTTGGCGCCGTTCTCCAGCACCAGATAGATCGGGCGCTCCTTACCCGGACCACTGCGCGCAGCCTGCGCCAGCTCGGTGAGGATGTGCAGCTCACTCGCATCGCGAATCGCCTGCACGGCATCCAGGCGCAGGCCATCCAGGTGATATTCCTCAAGCCAGTAGAGCACGTTGTGCACGAAGAAATCGCGCACCGTGCGGCTGCCCGTCCCGTCAAAATTGATCGCCGGCCCCCAGGGCGTGGCATGCCGGGCGGTGAAGAACTGCGGGGCATAGCGGTGCAGGTGATTGCCTTGCGGGCCGAAGTGGTTGTAGACGACATCGAGCATCACGGCGAGCCCGCAGCCGTGGGCAGCGGCGATCAGCGACTTGAGCTCCGCGGGGGTGCCGTACGAGGCGTGCGGTGCGAACGGCAGCACGCCGTCGTAGCCCCAGCCGCGCTCACCAGGGAAGGCCGCGAGCGGCATCAGCTCGATGACAGTCACGCCGAGTTTGACCAGGTGATCCAGGCGCTCGGTGACCCCGGCGAAGGTCCCCTCGGGACTGAAGGTACCCACGTGGAGCTCGTAGATCACTGCCTCATGCCAGGGGCGCGCGCACCAGGAACGATCTGGCCACTCGAAACTCTCTGGATCGATGACTTCGCTCGGGCCGTGCACGTCCAGCGGGTTGTATCGCGAGGCCGGGTCGGGCACGGCATCCGCCGCATCGATGCGGTAGCGATAGTGTGATCCGGCGTGCGCCTCATGGCTCGTGAGCTCGAACCAGCCACCAGCGAGCGCGGTCATCGGGATGCACCGCGCCCCTTCCTCGAGCAGCACATCCACCTGCCGCGCCGCCGGCGCCCAGAGCCTAAACCGTACTGCGCCGGAGCGCGTCAGCTGCGCCCCGAAGGGCATCTCATGACGGCGCCGCACCCTCACTTGTAGGCCGTCTCGCGCAGCAGCGCGAGCGATCGGCCCTTGACCTCGTAGTGCGTGCCGCGCTCCACCCTGCGCTGCTCGAACGGGCGGTCCGGCGCTGCCGTGTCAAGCACCGTCCACCATACCTTGTCGCCAAGAAACTGCGGCACGGCGAAGGGGATCATCTCGTGGTGGGCGTTGAAGAGCAGCAGAAAGTTGTTGTCCTGCACGGGTCGCCCGCGCTTGTCGCGCAGCTCGATGGCGCCGCCGGCCAGATAGATCCCCAGGCAGCGGGCGAAGTGCTGGTTCCACTCCGTCTCGGTCATCTCGCGACCGTCAGGCGTGAGCCAGATGATCTCGCGCAGGCCATCGGCCGTGGTGGTGTTGCCTTGCAGGAAGCGGCGCCGGCTGAACACTGCGTGCCGGCGACGCAGCCGGATCATCTGCGCGGTGAACTCGAGGAAGCGCTCCTGGTCAGCATCCAGCTCCCAGTCAAGCCAGGAGATCTCGTTGTCCTGGCAGTAGGCGTTGTTGTTGCCGAGCTGCGTGTGACCGAGCTCATCACCGCCAAGCACCATCGGCACGCCCTGCGAGAGCAGCAGGGATGCGATCATGTTGCGCTTCTGCCGCTGGCGCAGCACTCGGATTTGCGCATCCTCGCTCGGCCCCTCCACGCCACAGTTCCAGGCGACATTGTGGTTGTTGCCGTCGCGGTTGTCCTCGCCGTTACCCTCGTTGTGCTTGTGGTTGTAGCTCACCAGGTCCTCGAGCGTGAAGCCATCGTGAGCCGTGATGAAGTTGATGCTTGCGTGCGGCTTGCGACCGCTCGCCTCGTACAGGTCCGAGGAGCCAGTGAAGCGCCGCGCGAATTCACCGATCAGGCCGCCATCGCCCTTCCAGTAGGCGCGCATGCTGTCGCGATACTTGTCGTTCCACTCGTTCCATCCCGGGGGAAAGTTGCCAACCTGGTAGCCGCCGCTGCCGATGTCCCAGGGCTCGGCGATCAGCTTGACCTGCGAGAGCACCGGGTCCTGGCCGATGGTGTCGAAGAAGGAGCCGAGGCGATCCACTTCGAACAGCTCGCGCGCGAGCGCCGAGGCCAGATCGAAGCGAAAGCCATCGACGTGCATCTCCTGCACCCAGTAGCGCAGGCTGTCCATGATCAGCTGCAGCACACGCGGATGCTGCAGGTTCAGCGTGTTGCCGGTGCCAGTGAAGTCCATGTAATAGCGCGGCTCGCCGGGGTTCAAACGATAGTACGAGGCGTTGTCGATGCCGCGGAACGACAGTGTCGGTCCCAGCTGGTTGCCCTCGGCCGTGTGGTTGTAGACCACATCGAGGATCACCTCGATACCGGCCGAGTGCAGGGTCTTCACCATCGTCTTCAGCTCGCTGATCCGCCCGGTCGCGGCGTAGCGCAGCTCGGGGGCGAAGAAGCCGATCGTGTTGTAGCCCCAGTAGTTGTGCAGCTTGCGCTCGAGCAGCGTCCGGTCATCGACGTAGGCGTGCACGGGCATCAGCTCGAGCGTGGTGATCCCGAGCCTCGTCAGATGCTCGATCACCGGCGCCGTGGCGAGGCCTGCGTACGTGCCGCGCAGGTGCGGCGGCACCTGCGGATGGCGCATGGTGAGGCCACGCACGTGTGCCTCGTAGATGACCGTCTCATGCCAGGGAACGCGCGGCGGCCGGTCATCGCCCCAGGTGAAGGCCGGATCGATGACCCGGCACTTGGGCGTTCCGGGAGCGCTGTCGCGCTTGTCGAAGGACAGGTCCGCCTTGGCGTGGCCCAGGCGATAGCCGAAGTGCGCATCGCTCCACACGAGCGCTCCCTGCAGGTGCTTGGCATACGGCTCGATGAGCAGCTTGTTGGGGTTGAAGCGGTGGCCGCTCTCCGGATCGTAAGGGCCGTGCACCCGGTAGCCGTACAGCAGGCCCGGCCGTGCCTCCGGGAGATAGCAGTGCCAGATCTCATCCGTGCGCTCGTGCAGCTCGATCCGCTGCAGCTCCTGCCGGCCGGTCGGGTCGAAGATGCACAGCTCCACCCGCTCCGCGTGGCTCGAGAACACGGAGAAGTTCACTCCCTCCCCGTCCCAGGTGGCTCCGCGCGGGTAAGGCTGGCCGGGCCAGACTGCCGTGATGGGACGCGTGTCGCTGCTTGCGAAGGCACGGGGGGGCGAGGGGTCGCGGTCAAGTCCCGGGTCCGTCCGCGCCTCCTTGAGTGTTTGCATCTGCGCATCCTCGCTCAGGGTCGTACTGTGCTCCTCCACTTGCTTGGTTTCCTGTGCTGCTTCAGTTTGAGAGTTTGCTTCGGCTAAGCCTGCGTGGCGGGCGCCGACAGCCGCGCGATCCTCTCCTGCCTCACCTCGCCCAGATGAGCAGGCTGCGCAGCGGATTGCTCACCCACTCGGGCCGGTTGCCCAGCTCGTAGCGCACCTCATAGAGCGCCTTCTCGATCTCGAACAGCTCAAGAAGTGGCGCCATCTCCTGGAAAGTCTCGTACAGCCCGGCCGCACGCGCGATCTCGTCGTAGGCTGAGACGAACACCTCGCGCGTCTGCTGTTCCCACTGCGCGAGCAGTGCTTCCCACTTCGCACCGTCCTCGGGGCCGCGCGGCTCGGACTTCTGCAGGGCTGTCTGCCGCGCGTAGGCAAACGAGCGTAGCATGCCTGCGACGTCGGACAGGGGCGAGTGCTTCGCGCGTCGCTCCGCGACCGCGCGACCCGGCTCGCCCTCGAAATCGATGATGATGAAATCATTGCGCTTGAGCAGGACCTGCCCGAGATGGTAGTCGCCGTGACGGCGGATCTTGAGCCCCCGCGGGGTGACCGTTGCCGTCAGCTTGATGCGGTGCCGGAGGAGCTCGCGGCGCGCGAGCAGCTGCTCCGCCACGGGCTGCGCCGCCGGGGCGAGCTGCCTGCGAGCCTCTGCCAGCTGTTCCAGGGTGGTCTCGAGCTCCGCCAGCGCACGCTCGCGCCAGGCCGCCACGTCCTGCTGGGTGATCGGCTCAGGACCAAAGGCGGGATCTGCGCTCGGCAGCGCGAGCGCCTGGTGCAGCTGCGCCGTGCGGGAGGCGAGCGTCTGCATCAACGCCAGATACAGCCCGTGGTCATTATCCAGCAGCGGCATGCCGCTGCGGCGGTCCTCCAGGAAGCGCACCAGGTAGCTCAGCGTGTATTCCCAGGCATCGCCCTGATTGGGGACGAAGGACTGCAGCAGCGCCACCGTGAAGGTCGTGCCGTCGCGTCGCTCGTACTGCACGGCGCCTACCACCGGCGAGATGTTGGGAAAGCGGGCCACCTCGGTGAGATAGCGGCCGATCTCCAGCTCCGGGGCCACTCCGGGCTGCAGCTTCCGGTAGAACTTGAGGAAGAAGGTTTCCCCGATCTTGAGCGTGGTGTTGCTGGTGTGCGCCGGCCCCGGGGTCACTGTCAGCTCATCGTGTGGCTCGTCGCGCAGCCGCGCGTACACGTCCGTGTGCTCACAGTAGATGCGCCCCAGAGCGGTGTGTAGCTCCCCGCCTGTGCCGACGGCATCGATGACCGCGCGGCAGAAGTCCTCATCGAAGCACGCATCGGCGAGCACCCCCACGGTCGCCTGCTGACGCACGCGCGCCATGGAGGCGGGCTGCAGCTTCTTCCAGCGCGCCTCCTCGGAGTCCTCGAAGGCGATCGCGAGCGGCACGAAGTACTGGCTAGTCTCGACCTGGGTGCGCACGCTGAAGATCGCCACGAGCCAGCGGCCCAGCGGGATCTCCCCCTCGCTGTGATCGGTGAGCTGGACCTCGAGGAGGGCGGCTGCCTTGCCTGCGTACCAGCGCTGAGTTGCGAGGAAATGCGGCACGACGCGCTCCTCGAGCTGGGAGCGCAGCTTG
>Ga0123356_10008098_pt1 | contig 10467 bp, 22 predicted proteins | sample TergutEmb28metaG_2_FD_92546 | JGI IMG/M metagenome (GOLD analysis project Ga0123356, IMG submission 92546) | Embiratermes neotenicus P3 segment gut microbial communities from Petit-Saut dam, French Guiana - Emb289 P3 | ecosystem: Host-associated > Arthropoda: Insects > Digestive system > Gut ... | reverse complement strand
TTATAGCAAAAAATTTGCAGTTTCTGCACGCCCAATTTTAAATGGTTTGTTGGAAAAAGGTTATAAAATTATCGAAAAAGATGAAGCATATATTGCTTTTGTAAATGGAAAACAAAAATTTAGAAGAGTATTAGTTCAGAAAATATAAAAGAATATAGAATTATAAAAAAAGGCAAACCAGCGCATAACACACGATTAGCGCACTTTCCGTACCCTATAGAAATAATATATCACAGAATATATCGGCTTGTCAAGCAAAAAAGTAAATATTTTTCGTTTTTTCGCACTTTTTTCACCAAAAACATACAACTAGCGATAAATAACAATCTAATAGTTGTATATTACGCCTAACACAATTTTTTTCAACCAAAAATAAGCGCGAAATTTGGTCAAAAAACCCTTTTACTACGGTTTGGCCATGAAAATTCTCAAGTTTTCGTTATATGCAAGCCGATAATGAGAACCATGAAGCTATTTTCAAAAGATGAATTAAGCAAAATTCTTAATATTAGTAAAACAACTATTTCTGATCTTGTCAATATAGGGAAAATCCCTTATAAAATAATTGACGGCGAATTTAAATTTTGTCCTGAAACTATCAATGATTGGGGATTAAAAAAACCGAAAACAATGGATAGAGAAAAGTACATAGAACGATATAAAAAGCGTTTCCATCAAAAATACCCTGATACCATAAAAATATTACATGAGTATGATGCTCAGTTCGCAGAGCAAAGCGATCCCAAAAGATTTTATCTGCGCCCGGTGAAAAGTAAAAAACTGGGTACGGTGTACCATGTGCGTTATCTGAATAATGGCGTATTGGTTCCGTCTAATTGGAGTACAGGGACAAATAATATAGAAGCGGCTGAAAGATGGGCTGTAGAAAACAGGGAAAGGCTGTTAGATAAATACTTTAAGAGAGATACCGTAAAAAAGCCATACGGTGACATGTATACTATCCTGAGAAGGTACTACTTAGAAGACTCTCCCTATCTGAAAATAGACGCTAAAAGGGGAAGAAAGCCTGGTGAAAAGAACAGGCCGGTATATCACAATTTTATTGTTAATCGCTTTGTCCCATACCTGAAGAAAAACGGTATTAAATGCTTTGAGGAGATAGATACTCCATTATTGGCGAGGTTTCAAAACCAGTTATTAAAAGGAACTGAAAAAAGACCTGGAATAAAACCGCAGTCTATAAAACATTATTTCTGTTATATAAATCAAATATTTGAACACATGATAATAGAGGGTCATGTCAAAATCAACCCATGTCAAAGCCTTGTATGCTTAAAAGTTAATAAAGAAGATCGGAAGGTTGTGGGGTGTTACGAGATTAATAAATTAAGAGGCGTTTTTAATAGAAAATGGAAAAACGAGTTATCTTACATGCTTAATCTGATTATATGCACAACAAACATGAGAAATTGTGAAATAGAAAAAATACAACCAATGGATTTTTTATTGATCAATGGAGTCAATTTTATTGATATTCCGAAAAGCAAAACTGTTAATGGAGAAAGAATCGTTCCTATTCATAATTTCGTATACCGAAAAATAATGGCTTATATACGGAAACATAAAAAAGGGAAAGATGATTATTTATTTAAGTCAAAAAAAGCAAAAAGACTTGGAAGCTATAAATATAAAAACGCTTATCTTGAATTGGCCGAATATACAGGATATTCGATAGAACGACTTAACAATGAAAATATAAAATTTTATTCTGGCAGGCATTTCTGGAAAACATTAATGGACAGCGAGAAATTAGGGGATATTGAGGAATACTTTATGGGTCATAAAGTGAGCGGAGATGTCGCTAAGCGGTACAACCATAAAGACAAGCAAGGGAAAAAGAAGATGATTGAACGGACAAAAAAAGTGTTCGCTATTTTGGATAAGTATATTTTCAGGTAGCGATATTCTTTCTAAAACAGTACCGTTGCAATGCGGCAGTCCAATACTGTTTTTCATGCTCCGTTGTTGATTTTGAAATCTTGAGCTTCATCTGTTTTACTACCCAGTTTTGAAAATCTCTTTTATTATCAAAGCCTTTATTTCTTAACCAGGTATTATGGGCATAGTAATGAAAATCACGTCTATGCTGTTCTACAGTCGGCCAGTTGTTTTCAAGTGCGTTGATATACCGTTGTACGGATGCTTCAAGTTCAATCCTTCGTTTTCTCGCGGAATCAGAATACTGTAAAATATTGGAGTAATCCGTATCTGACGTTATATTCCTGGTTAGCTCATCTATTTCTTCCTGAGAAAGTTTTTGTTCGTCCATTTATGCACTCGGTTTACAGCCTCACCGGCAGTTTCATCTTTACATAGCCCTTAACAACAGCCAGAACCAGAATACCGATAATGACAAGAGCAAGACTGATACAAACGATAACAAGACGCAGAATGACAACATCCTTGTTAAGCGCCCGTTTTTCAAGCTCGTCAATCTGTCGGTATGCGGTGTAGAGGTCTTCATCTTTCCCCTGCATCCGCTCGGTTATCTGTTGATTGTAATGCTCTAAGTTTGTTATTCTCGTCAATGAGCTTTCGTACAAAACCATCGACCTCTCCGAAGATAGCTTCGATTGTGCTGCTTCGTTCAATGCCGTCCATAAGTTCAACTGTAATCCTTTCAATTCCGTCTGAAATCTCCCGCTGATACTCTCCCATGCGCTCGAAGTCACCTCGGAGTCGTTCAAGTTCAATTCGCTGTTCTGTGACCAGCATGGCATTACCCCACACATCAGGGATAACCACAGCACGGTTGCTATGCACGCAACCCACAAATACGATTGTGCAAATAACCGCATATAATACCCTCCTCGTTTTCATTTTGCATTTCACTATGACCTCCGATACCTTATTCCGTGACCGTTTCTAAAACGCTGAAAATCTTCCGGTGAATATATATTATTCCATCCGTTTTTATCCCCGGTTATGTGATTTTTATACGGGTCATTAATTATTAACTTGTCATTATCATAACCGACAGCTAAAACAATATGACCGGAAACTGGAGCGGGATTACCTGAAAAGTTTTTATTGTGCGGGTATTTCATTGATAGGTAAACCGGCAATCCGTTGTTTATATCAGTGATTATTTTTTGTATGGTAATATTTTCATCAAAGAAAACAATATTTCTTTCATATAATAAATTAACTGCAAAAACCATACAACTTGCCCATTCCGGCGCGGGTATCTTTGAATTGGGGTGATTGCGTTTCCAAAACGTCTGTACACCTGTATCATTGAGCATAAACCACCGTAATTTATCCTCCGGCTGTTGATATGGGCAATTCAATCTTGTTATTGGATTAAGCCAAAAACCGCCAATGTCCAGTCCCATTACCATGCTTGTCACCTGGCAAGCGACATACGGGTCAAGCTCATTATTCAACTGTGAATAATACCTGTCTTTTGTTGATGATAGATTAATTCTCATATATCCTCCCTAAAATATAAAATCCCAAAATACTGACAGAATACCAAAAGCAACCACAAATATTGTTATGGCTATTAACGCCCATTCCGGCTTGGTTATTTTCATTTAACACCTGCCTTTCTTGCTGTTGTTTTTCCCTTTAATTTCTTCCACAGTATTTTTAATGAACTTTAATGTGACATTAAGCTCAATTAAGACATCGTTCATTTTATCAACTTTGCTTTTTAGCTCGGCAATCGCTCCTTCGTGATCGCCCCTGACTTCTGCTAATTTTTTCCCGATACCGTCAACGTCTTTTTTCAGTTCATCAATAACTTGGTCTTTGCGCCCCTGTTTGTAAAAGAGAACTAATACCGGTGTCACGAATACCACTGTCTGAATAATGAGTACAATGAAATCCCCTATATTGCTGTTCTGCATCTTATTTACCTCCCGACATTGACGTTAAGATTGCCCTTGCTGACAAATGCGGCAATCGCATCGATAAGAATTTTCCCGCCTATAAAAAGAACCGTTATAATAATGTTGCCGATTATCTGATTATTCATCCATGAAGCATCCGGTTTTAACAATCCGAAAAGCAACGTCATTATACAACTGACAATCCATGCCCACATTGCGGTAGACGTGAGCTTGATAAGAAAATATTGACCTGAAAACTTTTTATCGTTCATACAGTTATACCAGCCTTTGCCTTACTAGAATTCGGTTCAACACGGCTATCCTGTCTACATTGCCGAGCTTGTCAGCCCATTTTTCCCATTTCAGGATTATGTAATACCAGCAATGTCTATCATAGTCACTCCAGTCTTTATGGGCATAACGGCTCCATAAGTTACCGCAAACAGATGGTATGCCGATAATCAGTAAATAAAACAATCCCAGATAGAGCGATTGCCTTGAATGGCCGTATTCGTGACATATTGTATCTTCATCGTTGTTGTTATCCGATAATAGAATGAAGATCGCCAGCGAGACCCCGGATATGAAACGACTGAATTTTGTTTCCCGTTTGAAATACCAGTGATCAATTTGCAGTCCATCTTTTGTGGTAATAGTCCGTTTTTCTGCTTTTAATATCTTGACTAAAATCGCGCCAAGAAGCATCTGCGGGAATTGCCAGACCCAGTAAACAAAAAAGTATTTTAGTTTTTTCATTACTCCATTGTATTCAGCGCAATTCCTGGCCAGCATAATACCCTCTGTATTACGCTTTTTTATTGGCGTAGCATTGATAATCATTTTTACGTCATAAGCAACGTCAATAATAGCGTTTATGACATCTTCGGGACATTCTTTTAAGTCAATCTTTTGTTCTGAAAATAAAGATACAGTTTTATCATCTTTATTGAAACAATAAAGTTTCGCTCCGTGTTTTATACATTCTTTTACCGGCATAAGCCCCTCCGTTTCGATATAGTATCAAATCATGGGGAATATTTACCCCATGATTCGATTTTATTTCCTTTTGTTTTTATTTGACAATTCGGAAGTATATACTTAGTAGGTATGTATGGTATTACTAATAGGTATAAATTGAGGGGATAGAGATATGAAAAAGTTGGGACCGGGCAAATTACTTGCGGCAGATCATGTTAGTGAGACAAAAAGGCGGTTCAAAGCGTTATTTTATGGCAAAAAACCTTGAGCTGCATGTCTTGAAAGGTTCAATGACGAATGTTGGGACCAATAAAAATTTTTATTTTCATAAGTTTTTTTCAACAGGCTTGCCGTATAAATACCCAAGCATAAAGGTAAGTGGCGCCGATAAAACAGGTATTATTATCGCCAGAAGTGGTATAACGTCAGTGTTAAAGATAATTCCTATTATTACAATAACGCCAATGGCTGCGGCCATAATGTAAAAGAAAATCGGTATCAATCGAAAAGCAAAGTACATTTTTGCCTCATCTCCTTTTCCATAAATGCCTTCACTATAACTTACTTGCCCGGTATTGTCAACAGCTTTCTTTTTTCTATTCTTGAACATCGTATATTTTCCTCAGTATGTTTACTGTGATAGTTTTATATTTTGAACCAGCAATAGCTAATCCTGTAATTGTAAAATGATATTGCTCCCCATTAATAACGCCAAGTAACATTGGTTCAAAAAATCCTTGCAGCGTTGACTTATTAAAATTGTTTACATATATTTTTCTGTTTCCATTTTGCTCTTGCTCCACAGACATTGAGAAACTGGCGTTTTTAATCTCCCTGAATTCAATTTCAAAAACAACGCTGTTAAAGAATAGTATCAATCTGTTAGAAAACACAGTTAAAACTCTCGAATCAATAACCATGTAATTACCGATATGGTATCGTATTGAATTATCCGTTTTTACCTTCATACCCATTTATCGGTAAAAAAATATGTAATTTTGATACCAAAAATATTTTATTATTCATTTTTAGACTAAAATCGCGCTGAAACTCATCAATTTTCCATTCATTTTTCTTTTTGACAAACCGTTGACGGCGTATTATACTTAAAGGGAGCTAATTAGATATATAGGACGGGTTATGTGGTTTTTAGAAGCGCTTGGTGGAAACATTTTGCGTATTATACTCAATCTTTCTTTGCCATTGTTTTATATGGTAATCGCCGTACTTATACTTTTGGCGATCAATCATTTATACAGACTTCCGCTAATACGAGGGAGTCTTGAAAACGCTGATAAAAACCAATAATAACATTCTCCGAAAATGATAGAGATAATCGCTTTTTTTATACCTCGACATTAATAAAAAGTAAGATTTTTTTATTATCCTCCGATAATTTATACGGAGGCAATTTATGGTTGATAGAAATGGCAAGGAATTAAAATGTCCGTTTTGTGAAATACACTTTTTACCAGATACCTGTACAGAAAACAATGTAATGTATACTTTTTGTACAGCATGTAATAAGGTTATTAGTTCGTTTCTTGTACATCCGATTGAGAGCGCCGCGTTATTACGGAAACTTGATCAAAAGCTAGGGCTCTCTCCAGATTAATTTTTCATCGCTCTCATAACCGGTACGAGCTTCAATCGTAATGCTCGCTCCAGCTCCGTCTGCATTGAACGGCAGAAACTTCACCGAATAGGCAAAGTACCCCAGTTCAAGCAACGCCCTCTGTATTCTCGCTCCTTCATTCAGAATCGCCCTGTTAGCTTTTTCCGCTTCTTTCATAACCAGTCCCTCCAATGATTAGCATTAACATTTATGTTGTAATGCCACTGTAACTTGAGTTTGCAACATACCATGTCCATTTTTCTCAATGACAATAGTTTTATTGTTTAAGTACGCTCCATTCTCTTTGAGTACATTTAATACTTTTGTCATTACAACGGCAAGATGCAAGACCGAATTTTTTTTGCATTTCATACTTAACTCCTAATTTTATTTTATTCTAATTCCAAAAGAAAAATTTGAAAGCAGCAGCTCAGTTGGAGAATGTGAGGTTAATTATTCTTAAGATTCCAATGCTATAACAACTGTCGCCTGTAAATAAGAACCGTTTACTATTTTTTTCTCAACTCTTTCGATGTGAATGTTATCATCTTTTATATAAGCGCCGTTTTCTTTTAAGAACTTCCCTGTTTTTTCCAAAACATGAGCTAAGTTCATAAATGTGTCATTTGAATTCTGCATAATCACCCTCTCTTGCAAAAGTTTTATTTTATTCTACTAAGCAACAAACAAAATACCCGCGTAACGCGGATAGGCTAATGTTCCATACCATTATTTTACTCAAAAAATAGGTGTTGACAACTCGTATATATGTACTTAGTATGTATATACGGTGGTGTTAGCTGGCAGAAACCGGAATAATTGGATAAAAAAGGGTGAAAAACGAGTGAATTCACTGGTAAAAACCCCTAGCGTTGCCGAAATTTGATATATAAGAGGTGTGAAATGGCAGAAAGAACGACAGACGATATAATTGCCTTTGGAATGACCCGGCAAGAGGTTATTGATGCGGTCGATTATATTAAAGGGGAAGCTGTCGATAATGATGAGGATACAGACAGCTATTCCGCTTATGCAGAAAACATGAAAAAAGGCAGGGAAACCCTTAAAAAACAGAGGGGGTATTATCCGTATCTGCCGAAGGAGGCACAATAATTGACCCCTGCCCAAAGCCACTACCAAGTTTTACCCCTGAATGATATTTTTATCATGTTACAAGCACTACAGGAGGAATTTGAAGATTATCTCCATTACGGTCTTGGGTACCGCGATAATCAATATGTTGTATCCGGGGTTGACATAATAGACGCGATTATTCGTTTTGACAAGCGCAAAACCTATTTTTATTTTTTTCATGGCATGAAAATTAATGATGAAAAGAAAGCCGCTTTGTTTGCTTATTGGATAATTAAATTTCGCCCGGTAAAAATTATTGATAGTAAGATAAAAAATAAAAAAGAACATATTAATGTAAATGAAAAACTTGCTATAAACCATCTTATCACCGCATTGGTAAATAAAGGAAAGGTCAAATTATGGGACGGCACAGATGGGATAGAGATAGAAAAAAGCAAATTTTTTGATGATTTATGCTATTCGTTCCGTTTTCGGAATTTTACTATTGATTCCATGATGGCTTTGGCAGATTCTATAACGACTGATTCCTTCAAATAAGTTTGCCATAAAAAACAGATTTTTGGATGTTGTTATGAAAAAACTGGTTTTAGCCCTGAGTATTACTCTACTCCTATCATGTAATGAGGTAAAGAATGGCTCGGTGTAATAGATGCGAGAAAAAAGGGTTTTTTCTTAAACTCAATATTGATGGTTTTTGTAAAGAATGTGAGCGCATTATTACCACCGTTGCTTTCGGACAGGAATTTGCCTTTAGAGGGCTTCCGCTATTTAAGGGTTTTGAGGAGTAATCAATGACCAATCAGATTCAATTTTTAATCTATTCCACTGCGCGTAAAAATGAAAAAATCAATGTGGCTGTAAAGGATGAAACAATTTGGCTAAGCCAGAAACTCATGGCCGCCATGTTTGATTGTTCCGCTGATAACATTTATCTGCATCTCAAAAGTATTTACGAAGAAGGGGAACTTGATGAGAATTCAACTACCGAGGATTTCTCGGTAGTTCAAAAGGAGGGCAATCGTAGCGTAAATCGCATTATACGGTATTACAATCTTGACGTGATAATTTCAGTCGGCTACCGTTTCGCCGATAATAATTATGGGTATATGTAAAAATTCGCTGATAGATAGTTTTATATCATACTATAGGCGAATTTACTATACAAAAATGTAGCTAATTTTGAAAAAAAACAGTAAAATATTTTATTATTTTAACAAAAATTGATTGAGCGTATAGATATTTTTGTTAAACTTAGTACTGAGCCATAAAAAAGGAGATAATTTATGGAGGAGAAAGCAATTTGTAAGCCAATAATGGTGTCTCGTGGTGAGGTTGTAGGGATAGGTAAGTTCAAAATTCCAAAAACGGATGATTTTAACTATGATATACAATTACTTTCGTTTTTGAGCATCAGGGAATCTGATAATTCTTTTATTTCGACTTGTATTCACCTGCACATAGATGGCTACGGTAAGACCGAGGAAGAGGCCGATAAAAACATGATGAAAAACGCCTCTTTTTTCCTGTCTCAGAATTTTAGCAAGCTCTCTGCTGAAGACGCGTGGGATAATTTAAGAGACTTGTTCAAATCAGATGATTGGTCAAACGAATTATGGACAGCATATCATGAATTTCAAATTCAATTATCCATACAGGGGAAACATATAGCTGATCCGGTTGCCGAGCTTTTTTTCCATTTTTCGCAACTTGTGAAACGGGAAAAGGAATTGGAAAATTTGGCAGATGATTTAGAGAAAGCTCGCAGGGAATTGGAAAGCCGCGAAAGCCAACTAGAAGACCGCATTGAGATGATGGGCAAGGTTTGGTTGATCGCGAACTTAATCAGTAAAATGCGTTTGGAATGGGTAGTCTAATGCCTTATTATTCCGCTGATTCAGTCGTTGCCGAACTTAAATCAAATAATACATTAGTATGTGAAGGTATTAGTGAATTGGGCTGTCCTTCTCCCGCTCCATCTTCTTCCACGCATGAAGGAAAATGCCCCGGCAATCCTTCTCTATGCAAAGACTGTTCAAATCAAAGATGTAATCAGTGGGTTATAATTCGTTCTGATAAATATATGAAACTAGGGGTATTGATTTTTAGTTTTATTTTTTCGACTCATCCTCGTGGAGGGCGTATCCGTAAAGACGATTCTCAATTAGCGCGGTTTGTACGGAAGAATCTAATAGATATAAATAAACTAGACCCCTGTTGACTTTCCCTGTTCATACCAAAATACAAGGTTTGAATAATAAATGATATGATGTTTTTTTTAATTTTGATCATAGTTATAATAATAATTATCGCCTTTGTTCATTATAATAAGCATGAAAATGACGCGCCTGAAAATGAATATACGCCTACAAATAAATATGTATCTGTAAATAAAACTATACCCGCTACGAATGTGAAACGAAAAAGCGCTGCCCCGTTTGACGGATATAGACTGATTGCTGCTCTCGATTCCAGAACCTGTTTAGTGTGCGGATTAAAAGACGGAAGGGTATTCAAAACAAATACAGGTGCTTTAAGACTAAATTCGTTTGGTTTAGGAATAATTGCACTTGATGGAATTTGGCTATCATATAAAAAGGATAGTTTTCTGTTTGATAAGATAATAAGATACACTTGGGAAGAAATTAATAATATAGATATTTTTAATAAAATATTTTTTGAAATTGGCAATAATAAAACAACTGGAGCATCGTTAAGACGCACTCAAAGCGCTGATAAAGCGTTATACTCAAAATAAGCTAATATGTATGGAGGGCACACCATGAAAAAACTATTGTTTATATTCGCTGTTTTATGTATAATTATGAACATGAGCAGTTGCAAAAATGATGCAGAAATTATTGAACTTAAAAATAATATAACCTATTAAGGAGTAGATTATGAAAAAGATGATTTTTGTGCTAAGTA
>Ga0123356_10008097_pt1 | contig 10468 bp, 8 predicted proteins | sample TergutEmb28metaG_2_FD_92546 | JGI IMG/M metagenome (GOLD analysis project Ga0123356, IMG submission 92546) | Embiratermes neotenicus P3 segment gut microbial communities from Petit-Saut dam, French Guiana - Emb289 P3 | ecosystem: Host-associated > Arthropoda: Insects > Digestive system > Gut ... | reverse complement strand
GGAAGCAACTACGCCCGCTTCACAACCATCCGCGAGCGCGTCTACTCCTCCTCACCCGACCATTTCACATATTTAGAAGATCCAGCCTCTGGCTTTCAGGAAGAAGACAGCTGATGAAGCGCCAACTGCATAATCTGATTACGATACTGCTTACTGTAGCAATACTTACCGCTGGTGTCGTGCTGCCAAATCTAATATATCCGATGCTTGATCCGTATATGGAGCAAATCGCCATACTTGAATCATCTTCCGAAGGTGACACCGGTGTTATCTTCAGTGGTCCGCCACCCTTATATCCGATGAATCTCTACGATGCCGAAAACGCAAGACCACTTAGTTACGATGAGCAGCAGTATCTTCGCTATATTGGAATCACGGGTTTCCTGCTGGATATGATGCAAGGTCGTGGAATGCCCATAGAAGGTTTTGATGTCGAATACAGTGATCGCCTTCTGGCTTCGTTTGAGTACATGGAAACCGCCAGCGAATCTGACCTACCCTTCTACGTCATTAACGGTTGTGACATAGATGGTGACGGGCAGGAAGATCTTCAGTGCGCGGTCAGCCTCAGAGGTGTTTTGATATACTGCCTGATACTAGACGACCAGTGGGCGAAAGTGGTGTTGACAAATGAAGCTGACGCTGGTGATATAAATCCAAATGACCCTGGAGAGAACGAAGTACCAGACGATGGTACTGGAGTTGCTGACAACACAGCAGATACTCCAGGTAATGCCGACCAAGGCGATGAGGCAAACCAGACTGGAGAAACTGGTGAAGAAGGCATTCTCGATGGCTCTGACCAGCAGACAACTCCTCCCTGGCTAATCGAGCGGATGCCAACAGACGACCATTATGCTATCTGGTCGGTATCGTTTTTCATCATGCAGGAGACTGAAGGATCAAGCCAGACTTACCTTGCCCGATCGTTTGATCGAATCGATCAATACTTCCGTTATACCTATAGGTACTCGTTTCAAGCCTTGCTTGCAGCGCAGACTGGTGTAAGTCCGAAACCGGAGGATATGGAGCTCTCAAGCAATATGAATCTGAACCCACAGACCTACACATATGCCTATGACAGGTACAACTACGTGCTCTATGTCTATGATCTAGAAGACAACACCAGGATCATCTTCTACATTGCAGCAAACAGCAATGACTGTATGGGCTTTATTATCCAGGAGCCCTAAATCAGCTTCGGCGAAAGTAAAAATTACAAGTTCATGACATCTGCCTAACTACATCATGTTCGCTGCTCGATAGAATGAGGCAACGAAACTTGGTAGTCACCTTTTGTAGAGTTCGGATTGGAAGGCAGATTGTTCTTTGGGTTGGTTCTTCCTCCTTGTAATTCATCCCATTGTCCTTTCTTTCCTACTGCCTTCCATCTCCGACTCTCAAACCCTCCACAAACAACCCAGAAGTCAATACCCACGCAGCGCGCAGCGCTGCGATGATTCGCTGCTAAAAGTACCGTTTGTTGCCCGGGTTGATGCTTCGGGTTGATTGTCCCGCTTGCAGCTCCGCGTCAAAAAAACCGAGTTGATGGCAGAGATTGACGATTGTGGCGATTCTACCGCTAAAACACAGCAGTCTTCGTCGCCAGGCTGAAGGCACACAATGCAAACATGCAGGTCAGAGCCTTACTCGCGAAAGTGTTCGGAATTCCGCATGGCGATTCAAGCATAAAAATCGCCACAATCGTCAATCTCTGCCATCAACTCGGTTTTTTTGACGCAGCGGACTTGGAGGAATGTCGGAAGGTTATCGGGGCGGGGCCTGTCGCAGTTGTCAGCGGCGGCTGGCGACAACGGGAGGTTCGGCGCGCGTGGCGTGGTGTGGTGGCAACGCAGGCAACGCTCACCACCAAACACCGAAAATCAAGCCTTTCGCTACTCCTAGTATTGCTATATGCAGCGGATAGTACAGGTAGAAGAAATACTTCATCGGTCGGCCTTGCTCGTCGTTGTAGGCACGTATCAGCGGAATCGTTGCTGTTGCACCGACAAAGCAGTAGAGCAGCATAGGTAAGTTGTAATGCCAGTAAACCAGCGGCGCTGATCTTGCCAGCAGGTCAACTACGGTGCCTAGCCCCATTAGCCAGACCATCGCAACCGGCAACACCGGCTGCCAACTCTGGCCACGACCACGATGATACAGCAGAATCATCGGCACGCCGATGTAGCTCCAGTCACACCAATGCGTAACCAGCACTGCAGCTGTCAGCAGCAGATAAAACACCAATCGCTTCGAATCGCTGCCCTGTAGAGTGTCATCCGCCCAGATAATCAACAGCCCCAGCAGTAAGGTGAACATGATATTCAGACTTGGCCCCAGCACCCAGATGAACGGCACCAGTGAGACCAGCGCAAAAGCACCAAGGCGTAGCGCATACTTCCGAACATCGCGAGTATGCTGATAACCGACCGAGATCTGATAAGCCATAATCGGAAAAGTCAGCCCTCCGAAGCCGATCAGAATGGCACGAATCGTCAGTGGCAGATAGTTATAGAAAGCGTTTCCCAGATGATTTGCACTCATACCGATAATGGCGATAACCTTCAAGGCAAACGAATCAAGTTTCAAATATCTTTTCTCCATAGCTCTACTATATACTTTTCATATGGATAAGACCTCCGACAACAACCTGTTAGCAACCGAACTGGTAAAACGATGCAATCCTGGTCTGACTGACTTTGGCACCGGTAGTGTCATTGCCATGAGCAGCCAGTGTCTGCGAAGTGCTAAGCAGGCAACCGAGTGCCAGATCTGTATCGAGGCTTGCCCGGTGGACGCGATCACAGCAACCGTCTTACAGCGTCCGATTGTTACCAGAGACTGCCTGAAGTGCGGATACTGTATCAGCCTTTGCCCTACGAACGCGATTGCTGCAACCACTCTGACGCACCAACAGTTGATCAGGGTTTTATTGCAGGCGACCTTGCGTGTCGAGCACCTGGCGATAACCTGCTCGCGTAGTTTTGCATTATTACGGCTTGAATCTGAAAGCTCAGACCCCGAAGCAGCCCAAGCTGCCTTAACCATCCTGAAGCAGGCTGAAGTCAGTGAGAACCTCTTTGTTGTTCCCTGTCTGGCTATTCTTTCCAGTGAGCTCTGGTTCACAGCTTTGAATGAAATAGGCGTTACGTCACTGAACCATGTCAGTGTCTACCTACCACCAGGTCAATGCGATCTTTGTCCAGTTAATTGCAAAGACGGGGTAGTTGACACCTTTGCTGACTCAATAGATAGGGCTGAACGCTGGAGCAATCAAAGCGTCTCCATTATCAATTCACCCGAGGATGTGCCCCAATATCAGAAGCCAAGCGTGCGCGATTATCTGGTAAGAGAAAGTGAAGCGGATCGACGTGAGGCATTTACCGGACTCTATGGAGAGCTGAAAAGAACCCTTGATGATTCCAATAGAACCGGTAACCGCTCAGCTGATGAAGCTATTCTGATTCGCGCTCGTCGCCAGACACTAAGTAGAACCCTATTGGCTGAAGACCTGCAAAACACCTTTTCAGGATCAAAAAAGCCGATTCTGTCGTCTCATCGCCAAGCTCTGGTTGAAGCTATCGGCAGGAACCCTGCAAATGCAAGTAGCGTCACACAACTGGTCAGCCAGACCGACTCGGATGCATGTGATGCGTGCGGAACCTGCGTTGAGGCTTGTGCCTTGAAGGCTCGCAGCATTGAAAATGGCGTCGTTTACGCTGACCCACTGTACTGCCTTGGCTGTAGCGCCTGTATCCAAGCCTGCCCGCAAAAAGCCTGCTCATTCAGTCTTATATCCGGAGAAACCTTTCTCAGGGTATAATCTACACGGCAAAAAAAGGGAGGCATGGTCCGGCCGGGGGTAAAGAGGAAGTCAATTTTGAATAAAACGGCCCAACGTCCAAATCCGTGGAACGCCTATTCGCGGAGCCTGCACAGCCAGGGGATATTTGCAGAATCTCTGTTCGCGGTTGCTATCGTTGCTACAATGATCTTCGCTTCAACTGCATATTTTTCTCTGCTTGGACGCGACCATATGAAGAGTGTTCTTATCCAGAATGCCAGATCGACGGTTTCAGCTTCGTGCCAAGCCAGTGCTGAGCTGATAGATACTGGCATGTTGTTTGCTTTGAAAGATCCGGCGGATGTTGCTGAATACAGAACCCAGTATGACTATACCTTGTACTCATTGCAGCAGGTGCAGATCAGTGTCGGGGCTAACAGGGTCTATGTCATCCGGCAGGTTAACGACCAGTATATGATTGTCTTTGACACCATGAACCAAAATGCTCAGGCCTTTACATTTATTGAATTGACCGAGTCTCAGGCTGCAGCTTTTGATGGACGTATCGATCTTGATATCAAAGACCCCAGCAATTCTGAGGCAGGCATGAATTGTGGGTCGCTGCCTCTTCGCCGGGCTGGCTCTGTTATCGGATTGGTCTGTGTTGAGTTTAATAATCAGCCCATTACCAGTGCCTACAACACTTCGCAGCGAATCAGTCGACTTCTGCTGACAAGCCTGGGTGCGATGATGGTTTTGCTATTTGCGACATCGGTTGTCTTGTTCAGGCAGAACAGGATGAATCAGCAGCAACTGTTTGACATGGCTAACAAAGACATGAATACCGGATTGCCGAATCGACGATACCTGTTCACATATCTTGCCGACAGGTTTGATAATCCGTCATCGACGAAGCTCAGCGTGCCCATGGCAGCCTTTTTCGTGGATATCGACAACTTCAAGAACATCAATGACAACGTCGGACATGCCGAGGGAGACCGCTACCTGACTATGACAGCCAATCTGCTTTCTGACTATCTGAACAGACATGCCATGGAAACCAGGCGTGAGTGTTTGACGGCTCGCCTCGGTGGCGACGAGTTTGTTCAACTGCTGGCAGATATTGACCTGGATGGCGCTAGAGAATACGCCAAGAATATCATCGATGAATTTGATAATAACCCGGATATAAGCAAGTATGCAAAAGCTTACAACATCTCTCTCAGTGTTGGGGTCTCGATGTATCCGGATCATACCACCCACTATAACGACCTGGTCAAATATGCGGATATTGCCATGTATTATTCGAAGCAGATCGGTAAGCGCACATATACAGTGTACGACCCTGATATGGGTGAATCCATTGAAGGCGTCACCCTTTCAGTGCGTGAAGCCAGAGCTCGTCCCGGGGCTTAAGGCGGGCTTAAGACGTAGCCAAGGTGTAATTGACTTTCATCTTAGCTTCTGTCTATAATTAGGTACCGAATTATTTTCGGTATTTTTTAGCCTACAAAACACTATCTGTGTCCAAATAGAAAGGAACGACCATGTATAGATTCATGGGAGATGGTTTTGGTTCTGATACATCAGAAGAAGCCTTTGATGGCGACAGCGCTGAGTTCGCAGGTGAGGCTGATCAGGTACAACTATTGGTAGAATGCCAGCGCGCTGCTCGGCTGTTGTTGCGCCTGCAGATGCATCGTATCCATCGTCAGCAGTTTGATCCAGATGCGATTCCGGCACCAGGATTAGATGTTCCGCCACCGCTTCCTGCTGGTATGCCACCGATGCCCTTCCTGTCGGGGGCAGGACCTGCAGGCTCTGCGGCTTTCTTCCAGAACAGTCCTCAGATGATGCGTGGACAAGGTCGCCTGTTATACATGCTGTCAAAGAATGATGGTGTGCTGATCAAAGACATCGTGGAGGCTTTGGATATCCGTCCTTCATCTGCTTCTGAGCTGGTTGCAAAGCTTGAGAAAAAAGGCCTGATCCGAGTCGAAGGTGACGAGGCAGACAAGAGGGTGCGAAAAGTATTTCTGACCGCTGAAGGCAAAGAGCTGACCGACCAGATGGATCACAGATACAACGATCTATTCGACGGACTGAGTGAAGATGAGCAGGCACAATTATTGACCTTGTTGCAAAAGATGAATTCAAGCTTGAATGAGAAGTCACTTGAACTTGATCGCCTGGCACAGGACGAAGTTGCCAGAAGGCACCAGACTCTGCTGATAAAGGGCAAGTCCGGGTCACGTGAGCCGCGTGGAATGGGCAGACGAAGAGCGGCGGAGCAGCGCGAAAGTCGCGATCAACGAGATCGTCCCAGGCAGAGGTCCGGCTCGGGGCGCGGTCGTTATGATCGTCCTCAACGGAGCGAACAAGAGCCAGAGCAGCAAGCAACCAGTTCTGAGTAGGATAAGCTCCGACTAAGAACGCCTTTCGCAGCTATCTTCATCGACTACATGCAATACAACAACAAGCGGCACCCCGGGCTGACAGGGTGCCGCTTTGTTTGGTTAGTCACAAGTTGAAAATCCTCAACCTGAATTAAGAATAGAGCAGTAGTCTCGGTTTCTCTGTTCAGATAATGCTAAACAGCTGAAACGTTGTTTTTTAGGTAGCTGTATCTTACTACTGTAGTGCACTTTGCTTTTGAGCCTTTGTCAAGCATACTACACTCTCCAGCAAACCTCATAAACTCCAGCCGACTTTTAAATATGCATGCCCCTACTGTATTCCTGCAAGGCTGGGAATGCTGGCAAAACCACGCAGCAGGTCTTCATCGGTTGGAATATAGTCAGTCATCGACCCGTTGATGTGCTGCTCATAGGCAGACAGGTCAAAGTAGCCATTACCGGTACAGCCGAATAGAATGACCTTCTCCTCACCTGTTTCCCTGCACTTGATAGCCTCGTCAATCGCTGCGCGAATGGCGTGTGCACTTTCTGGTGCAGGTAGGGTTCCCTCTGTGCGAGAGAATTGGATCGCGGCTTCGAAAACCGAGGTTTGCTCCACAGCTCTTGCCTCATCCAGGAAGCCATCATGATACAACTGGGAAAGAATCGGGCTCATGCCGTGATAGCGTAGACCGCCAGCATGGTTAGCAGACGGAATATAACCATTGCCGAGGGTGTACATCTTGGCAAGTGGTGTGACCCTGCCGGTATCGCAGAAATCGTAGGCAAAGCGACCGCGTGTCATGGTCGGGCAGCTGGCAGGTTCGACGGCGATAAAATATGGTGCCGGCTTGCCGGTCAGACGATCCTGCATGAAGGGAGCCATCAGCCCGCCTAGATTTGAACCGCCACCTGCGCAGCCGATAACGATGTCAGGGTATTCACCCAGCTTCTCCATGGCAGCTTTAGCTTCAAGTCCGATAATCGACTGATGCAGCAGTACCTGATTCAAGACGCTACCGAGCACATAGCGATATCCTTCTTTCGTCAGCGCTTTCTCAACCGCCTCGCTTATGGCGTTGCCCAGGCTGCCGCTTGACTCCGGGTTCTCAGCCAGCATCTGGCGGCCGATTTCGGTGGTAGCACTCGGGCTCGGAACCACGCTGGCTCCATAGGTCTGCATCACTGTTTTGCGATACGGCTTTTGCTCGTATGAGACCTTGACCATGAACACCTCAAGATCCAGGCCAAAGTATGCAGCAGCCATACTCATAGCTGTACCCCACTGGCCAGCTCCCGTCTCTGTGGTCAGTCCCTTCAAGCCCTGCAGCTTGGCATAGTAGCCCTGGGCGATCGCTGAGTTCAGCTTGTGACTGCCCGAGGTGTTATTGCCTTCGTACTTGTAATAGATGCGTGCCGGAGTATCCAGTAGACGCTCTAGAAAATGGGCGCGAATCAGCGGAGACGGGCGATACATCCGATAGAAGTCTATCAGCTCACCGGGAATATCAATGTAGCGGTCTTCGGTATTCAGCTCCTGTTTGGCAAGCTCGGTGCAGAAAATCGGTTCCATGTCAGCAACAGTAACCGGCTGCAAGGTTCCGGGATGCAGCATCGGCGCATGGTCCTGCCCACCGGCCGCCTCTCTCATGTCTGCTCGGACGTTGTAGTAAACCTGCGGCAATTCACTTTCTTCAAGGTAGGTCTTATATGGTGTTTCTTTCATTTCGTTTACTCCTTCTTTTAGCTTTTCTGTGTTACATTTTTCTTCGTACTAAGTCTTTGTTGCGATGTGGTGCGCTCTATCTTTAAACTCTCTTCAAACTGGATACATGATTCACCTCCTGTAATAGCTTTGTTAAGCTTCAAGGGGCGACAATTCGCCCGAAAACGTCAGTTCTCGGAAGCGAAAGATTAGGTTGTTAGAATTAATCTACTGCCTGTTGGCGATTCTATCAAGCAAGATTCCCGCCAGGGTACGCTTGCTCAACGTGCCGGTATCCTCCGCTCCGGATTCAGAGAGGAGTTGCCATCGATTGTACTCCGTCGCAAAGCCGATCTCAGGATCGGAGATATCATTTGCGACGATCATATCGGCACCCTTGGCGTTTAGTTTGGCAAAGCCATTCTCTATGATATTCTCAGATTCAGCTGCGAAGCCGACAACGTAGCAGCTGCCTTTACGCTGCGCTATCGAGAAAAGAATGTCAGGATTGGGGATAAGATCCAGTGTATAAGCCGGTGCGATGTTGCTCTCGTCAGTTGCCTCTTCATCAGCAATGCCCTGGGCGGCTGAACCAGGAAGGTCTGCTCCCTTTTTCAACTTCTGCTCTGCTTTACTGGCAGGTCTGAAGTCAGCAACAGCGGCTGTGAATATAGCTACCTCGGGTTGTTTTTCGTCGTAGACCTGATTCACGGCCTCATACATCTCCTGAGCACTTGTTACGCGAATCACGTTTACGTCAAAGGGGTCCGGCAGCTCGACCGGTCCGCTGACCATGTGAACCTCAGCACCGCGGCGAGCAGCTTCACCGGCAATCAGGTAGCCGGTCAGTCCACTGGAAGGAGATGAGATGAAACGTACAGGATCCAAGAACTCGCGAGTCGGACCAGCAGTGACTAACATCTTCTGACCCTCAAGGTCACGACAACGCCTCAACTCAGCCAGGGTACGCTCAGCGATTTCTTCGACTGTCGCAAGCTTACCCTCACCAATGTCACCACAAGCCAGATAGCCGACCTCAGGAGCAATGATCTCCATGCCTCTGGCACGGAGAATATCCAAAGCTGCCTGGGTTGAAGGATCCCTCCACATATGCACGTTCATCGCCGGAGCGATGATAATCGGTGCCTCTGTTGCCAGAGCTGTTGTTGTAAGTAGATTGTCTGCGATACCAGCAGCCAGCTTATTGATGGTATTAGCTGTAGCAGGAGCAATCAGAAAAACATCTGGCTCTTGTGCCAGAGATATATGATGAATCGGTGAATTGTACTCGGCAATCGGCTCAATCGCGACTTCATGCTGACTGAGAGCCCTGAAAGTCGTAGCAGTGACGAACTCCGCCCCCGATGGCGTCATGACCACTTTGACATCAACGTCTGCCTTCTGCAGCAAACGCAAAACCTCGCAGGCCTTGTAGGCTGCGATACATCCAGTAACACCAAGTAGTACTTTTTTCTTCTCACTCATGGGTGCAATAATAACCTATCTATTGTTTAAAGGGTAGCTGGCTGCCTATTTCATGCTGAATTATCCCTTATTTGTGGCAGTCTCGCCCGCTGTTGCCGCGTGTCCGCCGCTGTTGCCGCTACTCCACGCGGTAGATCAGGCGAGCAATCGGTGACTCCCAGACGGCGATCTCAACGATATCGATCTCGTCTGGTAGTAACTCTTCCATCTGCTCATAGATCACCCGCGCCAGGTTCTCAGCAGTCGCATTGAACTCGGTAAAAGGCTCGACTTCGTTGAGGTACTTATGATCGAACTGCTTTAGAATGCTTAAGAGATTGTCTTTCAGATCTTTGAAGTCGTAGACGATACCAACCTCGTCCAACTTGGTTCCCTTCACCTCAACCTCTACATCCCAAGTATGCCCATGCAGATTCTTGCATTCACCTGGATACCCAATCAAGGCGTGCGCAGCATCAAAATGCTCTTTGATGCGTAAATAATATGTTCCTGTTGCCATCTTTGGCTTCCTTTCTACATCTGTCTCATCGCTACCCTCTGTTGCGCTCTCGGTCTGAATAAGTGGAGAAGTTCCCACTACATCTGCAGCCGAGAGTAATTCAGGAGCAACGTATTCTACATGATAATTGCCTATGGAGGAACGATTGTCGATTGCTGCATTCACCAATGCATCCGCAACGCTGTTCAAAGCCCGCCTGACATGCGATATCTCATAGGAGTAGAAACGACTAAGTAGTAGCTGCGCAAGCTCGTAGAGAGGTTTTATCCCCTCATTTCTGACTTTGTACTCGCCTTTGATCTGCCTGACAATCAGTTCGCTGTCGAGCTCGATGATGATCTGGCGTACATTGAGCAGCAAGGCGTTTTCGAGCCCCCAGATCAGTGCGTGGTATTCAGCCTGGTTGTTGGTTGCATAGCCGATGTACCAGCCGCCGTATGAAATCGGGTCATCTGCGTCTGGCAGCGTCAATGCGTAGCCGATACCACTTTCGCCTGGATTACCTCGGCTGCCTCCGTCCGTCTGCAGAGTTGCCTTTAGAATCACTGAGATGTTGTCTCTTGTGTCGCTATCTCTCATTCTTATAATCCTCTTCTTTT
>Ga0123356_10008096_pt1 | contig 10468 bp, 8 predicted proteins | sample TergutEmb28metaG_2_FD_92546 | JGI IMG/M metagenome (GOLD analysis project Ga0123356, IMG submission 92546) | Embiratermes neotenicus P3 segment gut microbial communities from Petit-Saut dam, French Guiana - Emb289 P3 | ecosystem: Host-associated > Arthropoda: Insects > Digestive system > Gut ... | reverse complement strand
CTCTCGACGTCGCCCGCATCCTGACGGCCGACCCGGCCCGGCTGGAGGACACCGACATCGCCCCGCATGCGCTCCAGGCCCTGCGCGCGAGCCGCGTCCGGGAGGTCGTGATCGTCGGACGCCGCGGCCCCGCCGAGTCGTCGTTCACGCTGCCGGAGCTGGCCGGGGCCGCTGGCGCCGAGGACGCGCGCCTGGTCACGAATCCGGGCGAGCTCACCGGCGCCCGCGATGAGGTGCAGCGTGGCAGCGTCGCCGACCAGAAGCTGGACGTGCTGCACGGGCTCCCCAGTGACGCTCCGGGCAGGCCGCACGTGCGGCTGCGCTACCGGCTGACTCCGGTGCGCTTCCTCGGCGACGCCGACGGCCGCATCGAGCGACTCGAGTTCGCGCGCACCCCGCGCACCCCGCGCGGCGAGCACCCCGACGCCGTCACGCCGGACAGCCTCACGCCGGACAGCCTCACGCCGGACACGGTCACGCTCGACGCCGGCCTCGTCCTTACCTCGATCGGGTACCGCGGTGTGCCGTTCCCAGGTCTCCCCTTCGACCCCGCGACCGGCACCATCCCCAACACGGCAGGCCGGATCCGCAACCCGCTGACGGGGGCGTGGCTTGCGGGCAGCTACGTCGCCGGCTGGATCAAGCGTGGCCCGACCGGCTTCATCGGCACCAACCGCACCTGCGCGCAGGAGACCGTCCGCTCACTCGTCGAGGACTTCAACGCCGGCCTGATCGGCCGCTCCCTCACCGCCGCCTGACCCGTCGTCCACTCTCAACGCCTTTAAATGTCACATATCGTGACCAACAGGGACATCGAGCACCCTCAATGGCCCCGTTATTTACCTATGGGGAACAACAGGGCCATTGAGGGCCGGGTGCCAAGCCTCACACCCGCAGCGCGCCCTCCGGCAGCCGCCCGGGCGCGGGCGGCCACAACGCCTGCGCGGCAGCCAGACACGGCCGGTCGTTGAGCATCGGCCGCACATCGGCGACCGTGTACAGCAGCCGCACGGAGGAGAGGATCTGCAGGTCGGCGGCGTTCGGGTGCTCGTCGTCGCCGAGCGTCCCGTCCGCGATCCACTCGTCGATCCGGTCGAACATGACCGGCAGCGCCGCCAGCCGGGCGCGCGCCTTCGCGTCGCCCGTGCGGTTCAGGGCCCGCTGGGCGCGCACGACCCCGGGCGCGATCAAGCGGATCGCGCCCGGGGGCAACGGCACGAGGCTGCCCTCCCCATAGGTCGCGAGCGCGCCGGGGCTGTGCACGAGGCCCGCCCAGAGCAGGTCGCGCGGAATCTGCTGGAGCTGCTCGTCACCCCAGCGGTCCGCCTCCTCGACCCGCGCCCGCAGCTCCGGATCATCCGGATACAGCGCCGGCTCGGGCACGAGCTCGTCGAGCCGGTGCATGATCGCCCGCGAGCCCTGGACGCGGTCGCCGCGGCCGAAGCTGACCGCCGGGACCGTGCGTCCTCCGAACAGGAGTGTCTGGCCGACCGGGTGAAGCGGCGGCGGCCACTCCCACACGGAGTAGTCGATGCGCTTCAGTTCGAGCGCCTTGGCGACCGCCACGCACGGGTGCGAGTTGTGCACCACGTACAGCCTCACCGTCCATGGCCGTCGCCCCATGGCCGCGAGTGCCTCAGTCCATCGTCAGCGGACCGTCCCACTCCCCGCCGAGGAACTGGCGGATGAACGGGTTGTCCGAGTTGAGCATCTGTTCGGACGGACCGGCCTCGACGATGCGCCCCTTCCAGAGCACGTTGATGTAGTCGCCGATGCGGCGCGCAGTCATGACGTCGTGGGTGATCACGGCGAAGGTCGGCAGGTAGGGCTTCTGCTTGGCCTTGGCCTCCTCCACCATGTCCCGGTGGATGCCCATGATCAGGCGGCTGAGCAGGGCGGTGCGGACCGGATCGAGGCCCGAGTCGGGCTCGTCGAAGAGCAGGATGTCGGGCTCGAGCACCAGCGCCCGCGCGAAGCCGGCACGCTTGCGCATGCCGCCCGAGAGCTCGTTGGGGAACTTCCAGACGTCGCGGGCGAGGCCGACCTCGTCCAGGCGGCGCATCACGATCTGCTCGATCTCGTCCTCGTGCTTGTCGGTGTGCTGGCGCAGCGGGAAGGCGACGTTGTCGTAAATGTTCATCGACCCGAACAGCGCGCCGTCCTGGAACAGCAGCCCGAACTTCTTGCGCATCTCGAACAGGTCGTCTTCGCTCATCGTCGCGACCGACTGCCCGTGCACGAGCACGTCGCCGCGGTCTGGCCGCAGCAGCCCGACCATGTGCTTGATGCAGACGGACTTGCCGGTTCCGGACGGGCCGATGATCATCGAAACCTGGCCCTCCGGCAGCCCCATGCTGAGTCCGCGCAGCACCGGGTTGGAGCCAAAGGACTTGTAACAGTCGATGAACTCGACCGCGTCCGGCTCACCGCTCGGATAGCGCTTGTAGGTGTGCCAGCGGTAGTCCTCCTCGGTGGCACCGGGCGGCGGCGTCGGGCGGCCGTTCGACGCATGTTCATCCTGGTAGAGCGACATTGCTGTCATCCCCCGATCGGGGCTCGCGGGTTTGCGCCCCAGAACAATTGTGTCCCGAGCATGGCGATCACGTGCACGCCGACGATGTTGACGACCATCGACTTGGCGGTCGCGACCCCGACACCGACCGGCCCTCCGCTGGCCGTATACCCGTAGTAACAGCCCACGAGCACGATCATCGTCGCCATTGCCATCGCCTTTATCAGGCTGAATAAGAGGTCCCCGGGGTTCTGGAACTCCCAGAACACCATCGAGTAGCCGCCCGAGGAGACGTTGCCCACCTGTTGGACCACAGCTATGTAGCTGGCCGCGAAGCCGAACGCGATCCCTCCCACGTAGACGAACGGAAGCACAAGCCAGGAGGCGAGCAGGCGGGTCGCGCACAGGAACGTGACACCGTTGATGCCCATCACCTCGAGCGCGTCGATCTCCTCGGAGATCCGCATCGAGCCGATCTCGGCGACGATGCCGGTGCCGACCTTGGCGGCCATCATGTAGCCGAATGAGAGCGGCACGAGCTCGCGCAGGTCACACCACGAGCTGAACAGCCCGGCGTACTGCGGCGCCCCCTGCGACTGAAGCAGGTACGCGCCCTCGATCCCGCACTGCAGCCCGACGATGAAGACCAGGCTCCAGATCACGAGCGTCGATGACACGATCAGGATGCCGGCCTGACGCAGCGCCTCACCGCTGTAGCGGAAGACCTGGCCGCTCGCGATGCGCTTCAGCACCTCGCCGCTGAACTTCATGATCAGGCCGGCGTTCTCGAGCCGCTGAACCATCGGCGAGCGCGGCCGCGTCCGTGGCGGTGGCGCCTCGGGCTCGGGAGGCGGTGCGAGGGGGCGATCGACGACGGTGGTCATCTCGGCCTGTTCATCTCGGTGGTGGCGATCATCATGGGCACCTACTTCGCGATCGTGGTGATCGCGGGGTGCGTCGCGAGCAGCACCTGGGTGAAGACGTAGTTGAACGCGAAGATGCCCATGAACGCGATCACGACCGCCTGGTTCACGGCCCGGCCCACCCCCGCGGCGCCGCCCGAGGCGTTCATCCCCTTGTAACAGCAGACGATCGCGATGATCGCCCCGAACAGGGTGGTCTTCAGCACCGACCCCCAGAGGTCGGTGGTCTCGGCGTTGTTTGCGAGCGTCGCGAAGAACGGACCGAGCGGCGCATGGTTGACGAGCGTCGCGACGACGCCGCCGACGATCCCGAAGATCAGCGCGAAGATGTCGAACAGGCCGGTTATCAGCATCAGCGCCAGGAAGCGCGGGACGACCAGGTTCTTGATCGGATCGACGCCGAGCACCTCCAGCGCGTCCAGCTCCTCGCGGATGCGGCGGGCGCCGAGGTCGGCGGTGATCGCCGTGCCGGCAACGCCGGCCAGCACCACTGCGGTCACGAACGGCGCGAACTCACGGATCGACGCGAGCACGAAGAACCCGCCCAGCCGGTCGATCGCGCCCAGCAGCGTGAGCACGTTCGCGCCCTGCAGGCCGGGTGCCTCGTAGCCGAAGGCGATCGTCGAGATCAGCAACGGGATCCAGCAGACGCGGAGCGCGAAGCTGAACTGCTGCACGAACTCGATGCCGTACGTGTACGGCGGCGTGACGGCCGAGACGAGTGTCTTGGCGGTGAGCCTGACCATCGCCCCGGTCTCCTCGAGTGCGTCGCGGGCCGTCTGATAGAGCCGCCCGGCGACACCCACGCGGGCGTGATCTGGCCGCGGCGGCCGCCTCAGCGGTTCGACGTCGACGGCACTCATCGGCGATGCCCCGGCCGGCGGACGGGCATCAGCTCCCGTCCACCGGCCGTCGACTTGGGCACCAAATCACACATTGGCTTCTCAGCCACTGGCTTTCTTCAGCCGGCCGCGATCACGAATGGCACGCGACCTGCGACGCGTACATGGACGAGCCCGTCGCGCCCGAGTTCGGGTTCTCATACGTCGTCATTATCTGGAACGGCCAGTGCCCGCCGTCGCAGGCCGTCGTATCGAGCCAGCCGGCGCTGTTCCCGGCGAGCACGTTCAGCGACGTCAGCTCGATCGGCACGCCCGCGACGATCCGCAGGTTCTGCGGCACGGTGACCGACAGCTCGTACGCCCACTTGCCGCTCATCTTCGCGATGTGGCCGGCGATCGGCTCCTGCACGCGCGCCGGGTTGTTGAGCACGGTGTAGAAGTAAACCGTATTGGCGCCGCCGTTGACGACCGTGATCTGCGGGCGCGTGAGCGTCGTGTCGGCGTACGCCACGCCGGTCCCGTGACCCATGATCGAGGCGGGCTTGCAGCCCGTCGGGCCGGAGGCGTTCATCGTCGCCACCGAGCAGGTGGGGAACTTCGCGCCGTTGTAGAGCGATCCCCTGGGGAAGAACACGTGGAACTGCGTGACGATCGGCTGGTTGGCGGCGCCGAGCGACTGCCACTTGACGGCGACCTTGAGTTTGACGGGCTGGGGCTTCGCCTTGGTGCCGGCCTTGTTGGGGATCACCGTCGGCGTCACGGTGAGCCCGGGCCAGCTGCCCGCGGCCCATGCGGCCGTCGCGGTCATCGCAAGGATCAGCCCGGCGATGCCGGCTGCTGCAAACTTTCGCACTACCTATACCTCCCTCGTTGGTTGCCGTGCCAGAACTAGGCACAGCCGTTCCGTCGGCGATACCGTACCGGATGGTCGCGGCTATTGCACATGCGATTGTTTATGAGTTTCGTTAAGTGTGGTTAAGGCGGACGTTGCCACTAGGAACATGTGCGTCTATAGTCCGGTGACCGCGCGGCGACGGCGCGGGCCAGAGGGATTGAATGGAGAGGATTTGAGTCGACCCGTTGCGGGGGCCAGCCGATGGCCATCCTGACGCACCCTGAATCGGACGAGCCGCGCTCGCCCCCACCGCCCCCGCCGCCGCGTCCGCTGCCGCCGACCTCGCGGTGGTCGCCGCAGCGGCGTCTGGCCGTCGGCGCGATCGTCGCCGTCATCCTCGTCCTCGCCTACGTGCTCACACGCCCGAACGACTACACCTACCGGCTCGACTTCCGCGACGCGGGACAGCTCGTGAGCGGCGACCTGGTGCGCATCGGCGGAACGCAGGCGGGCACGATCAACGCGATCAACCTCACCTCGCACGGGCTCGCGCAGGTCACGATCTCACTCGACCGCAGCTACGGCCCGCTGCGCCAGGGCAGCACCGCGACGATCCGCTCGCCCGGCCTCGCCAGCGTCGCCAGCCGTTACATCGACGTCACGCCGGCCCCGAGTTTCAAGCCGGCCCTGAAGGGCGACGCCCTGATCCCGACGACGGCCACCCAGGGCATCGTCGACGTCGATCAGGTCTTCGACACGCTGAACGCGAACTCCCGCAACGGCCTGCGGCATCTGATCCGCGGGTTCGCCCAGTGGTACGTCGGCAAGGGCAAGCAGGCGAACGTCAGCGCCGAGTACTTCCCACCCGCCCTGCAGGCGTATACGAAGCTCTTCAACCAGATCGGCGGCAGCACCGCGACGCTCGACCAGTTCGTCAGCCAGACGAGCAAGGCGCTCGGCGCGATCGACTCACAGTCCGCCCAGCTCACCGACCTGATCAGCCAGGGCAAGGTCACCGCTCAGGCGCTCTCCTCCGACAACAGCTCGCTCTCGCAGGGCCTGCAGGAGCTGCCCAGCGCGCTCAACAACGGCTCGCACGCGTTCGCGCAGCTGCGCACGCAGGCGCTGCCGTCGCTGACCAACCTGATCGACGCGACCGCCCCCGTCACCGGGCCGCTCGCGCAGTTCCTGCCGCGCCTCAACCCCGTGCTGAAGAACGCCGAGCCGGTGTTCACGCTGCTGCGCGAGATGTTCGACAAGCCCGGCCCCAACAACGACCTTTACGACGCCCTGCTGAAGCTGCCGCGCCTCTCGAGCGAGGTCAAGAGCGACTTCCCCGAGGCGATCAAGGCGCTGCACGAGGGCACGCCGATCTTCCGCTTCGCGCGGCCATACATCCCGGACCTGGTCGCCTGGGTCGCCAACTGGGACGGGATCTTCTCGCCATATGACGCCAACGGCCACTACGCGCGCACGCAGCCCGTCTTCGACGCCTTCGGCCTTGGCGCGAATGGCCAGCTGACGCAGGTCTCGCCGGCGCAGCGCGGATCGAGCAAGGCCGTCACCCACAAGAACCTCCAGCGCTGCCCCGGCGGCGGCATCGCCACCCCGGCCGACCACTCGGCGCCGTTCGTCGACACCGGCGCGCAGGGCAACGCGCACTGCCGGGCCTCGCAATCGGTGGGCGGCTGAGATGAGGCGGCCACGATGAAGCTCCGGCGCGCGCTCTCCCTGCTGCTCGTCTGTGTGGTCGCCGGTGCCGTGATCGCCGCGATCGGCCAGCGCCTGTTCGGCGGCGGCAACAAGGGCTACGTCGTGCGCGCCGTGTTCGACAACTCGTCGTTCGTGAACCCGGGCGAGCAGGTCAAGATCGCCGGTGTCGTCGTCGGCAACATCGGCGCCGTCCAGCTGACCCCGCAGAACCACGCCGCCGTCGTGCTCGACATCACCAACCGCCAGTTCACGCCGTTCCACACCAACGCACACTGCGAGATCGACCTGCAGTCGCTGCTCGGCGAGCAGTACGTGCAATGCACTCCGAGCCAGATCCAGGCCCCCGGCACCGCGCCCGCGCCGGTCCTGCCCGCGATCCGCACCGGTCCCAACGCAGGCGAGCATCTGCTCACCGCCGCGAACACGACCACGCCGGTCGGCGTCGACCTGCTCCAGGACATCTACCAGCTGCCCGAGCGCCAGGGCCTGCAGCTGATCATCGCGGGCCTCGGCGCCGGCCTCGACCACAACGGCAAGGCGCTGAACCAGGCGCTGATCAACGCCGACCCGGCGCTGAAGTCCACGAACCAGGTGATCTCGGTGCTCGCCGATCAGACCCGCACGCTCGCGGCCCTGACCGACGACTCCGCCAAGGTGCTGGGGCCGCTCGCCGCCCAGAGCAAGCACATCGGCGGCTTCATCTCGCACGCCGGCGCGGACGCCGCCGCCTCCGCCCAGGAGTCGCAGGCGATCGAGGCCAACCTCCAGGACTTCCCGGGCTTCCTCAAGCAGCTCACCCCGGCCACGCAGCGGCTCGCCGGCCTCGCCAACAGCATGATCCCGTCGCTCGACACCCTGAACGCTCAGGCGCCGACGATCAACGCGTCACTCCGAGGCCTTGGCCCGCTGGCCAAGGCCTCGATTCCAGCGCTCAAGACGCTCGGCGGCCTCGCAGCCAAGGGCGAGACGGTGTTCCCGCAGGTCAACACCGAGGTCCATCAGCTGCTGTCGCTCGCGACCCCGCTGCGGCCGCTGTCCACCAATATCGCCGCTGTCGCCAAGAGCTTTGACAAAGCCGGCGGCATCGAGGACGTCATGCGCTTCATCTACTACTACACGGGCGCCGTCAACGGCGAGGACGCGCTCGGCCATTACGTCCGCACGCTGCTGGAGATCGGCAGCTGCTCGGCGCGCAGTCAGTACCCCGTCGGCGGCTGTGGCGCCAACTTCGTCCCGAGCACCTCGACGTCATCGGGCAGCGTCGCCGCGATCGCGCGGCGCGCGGTGGCCCAGGCAAGCAGGACGCTCGCGAAGACCAGCAAGTCGGGGAGCTCGCTCTCCGGCATGACCAAGTACCTGTTCGGCAAATGAGCGATCCGTCGACCAACGGCAACGCGTCATCCAACGGCACGGGTCCGCGCCCGCGCCCGCGGCTCCCGATGATGAACAACATCATGATCGGCGCGGTCACGGTGCTGATCGGGATCATCGCGGTGTTCTTCGCCTACGGCGCCAACTCGGGGCTGCCGTTCGTGCCGACCTACGACATCAACGCGCTGCAGCCGGACGCGTCCGGGATCCAGAAGGGTGACAGCGTCGCGATCGGCGGCACGCGCGTCGGCTACGTCGGCTCGGTCTCGGCCGCCAAGCAGGCGGACGGCAAGCCGATGGCCGTGCTGCACCTGAAGCTCGACAAGTCACTCGAGCCGCTGCCGGCCGACTCGACCGACCTCGTGCGGCCGGTGTCGCCGCTCGGCCTGAAGTATCTGCAGATCACGCGCGGGCACTCCCACACCCCGCTCCCCCAGGGCGGCACGATCCCGCTCTCGCACACCAGCCTGCCGGTCGAGCTCGACGACCTGTTCTCGATGTTCGGCCCCAAGACCCGCAAGGGCTCCCAGACGAACCTCTCGACCTACGGGGTCGCGCTGGCTGGGCGCGGCAGCGACCTGCACCACGCCCTTGCGCAGGTCAAGCCGGTGGTGGACAACCTGCTGCCCGTGATGAATGACCTGTTGGCGCCCCAGGCGCACTGGTCTCAGTTCTTCCCGAGCCTCGAGCAGGCCGCACACGCGGTGGTCGGCGTCGCCCAGACGCAGGGCCAGCTCTTCAAGGCCCTGGATCAGACGTTCACGCCGCTCTCCCACTCGACGGGCTCGCTCAAGGCGGCGATCACGGGCGGCCCGCCCGCGCTGGAGACCGCCACGCAGCAGCTGCCGCAGGAGGCGCGCTTCATCGATGACACCTCCGAGCTGTTCAGGCGGCTGAAGCCCGGGTTCAAGGAGCTGGGGCAGGCGTCTGTCCAGCTGGCGCCGGCCGAGCAGGTCGGGATCCCGGTCCTGCAACGCACACCCGCGCTGAACGACCGGCTGACCGGCACGCTCACGGCGCTCGAGAACTTCGCGAAGAACCCGAGCACGATGCCCGGCCTGCAGCTGCTCACGCAGACCGCGTCACTGATCGAGCCGACGGTCGCCTACATCGAGCCCGCCCAGACGCGCTGCAACTACCTGGCCCTGTTCTTCCGCAACCTCGAGAACTCGCTGTCGGAGTCCGACTCGGTCGGTTCGATGCTGCGGGCGATGGCGATCACGCTGCCGCAGCTGCCCAACAGCGAGGCCGGGCCATCGTCGGCCCCGGCCAACGGCCCCGCGGCCGGCAAGATCAAGGGCCTCAGCCCGGCGCAGCAGTCGCTCGTCCAGGACAGCTTCCTGCACTCCGACCCGTACCCGGCCACCGCGGCCCCGGGCCAGCCGGACGTCTGCGCGGCCGGGAACGAGCGCTACGTCCCGGGCAAGACGGTGATCGGCAAGGCGCCGCTGAACCAGGCGACCACAGAACAAACCTCGCGGGTGCTGCCATGAACTGGGAAGCGCGCGGCCTCTCGCCGCTGAAGGTGTGCCTTGTCGGGATCGTGATCTTCATCGTCGCGGCGTATTTCATCTTCACCAAGGCGCTGCCGTTCACGAGCCATTACACGATCAACGCCGTCGTCCGGAGCTCGAGCCTGCTCGAGCCCGGCTCGCCGGTGCGGATCGGGGGCGTCACGGTCGGCAAGGTCAGCTCGACCGGCCGCTACCGGCGGACCGACCTCTCGCTCGTGACGATGGAGGTCGATAGCGGCGGTGAGATCCACCGGGACGCGACGATCCAGATCCGCCCGCGGCTGTTCCTCGAGGGCAACTTCTATGTGCAGCTCGCGCCCGGCACGCCGTCGTCGCCGGCGCTCCGCAGCGGCGGCACGATCCCGCTCGCCCACACCACCGACCCGGTGCAGATCGACCAGGTCTTCGACGCGCTCCCGAGCACGGTCCGGCGCGACCTGCAGAAGACGCTCGCGGGCCTCGGCACTGCCTTCGGCGCCAAGCCGACCGCCGCGCAGGACAAGCAGCTGCTGAAGGCGGTGCGCGGGCTCACGGGCGGCCAGGCGCTCAACCGCGTGTTCAACAACAGCACCGCCGCGCTGCGCGACTCGGGCCTCGACGCACAGGCGCTGACAGGGACCGACGGGACCGCCCTTGCAAAGTCGATCAGCGGCTTCGCCAAGGCGAGCACCGGGCTGACGCGCGCGGACAAGCAGCTCGGGCCGCTGATCGACGACTTCGACAGGACGCTGCAGGCGACCGCCGCCCAGCAGCAGTCG
>Ga0123356_10008095_pt1 | contig 10469 bp, 12 predicted proteins | sample TergutEmb28metaG_2_FD_92546 | JGI IMG/M metagenome (GOLD analysis project Ga0123356, IMG submission 92546) | Embiratermes neotenicus P3 segment gut microbial communities from Petit-Saut dam, French Guiana - Emb289 P3 | ecosystem: Host-associated > Arthropoda: Insects > Digestive system > Gut ... | reverse complement strand
TACATCCGCTAGGCTCAGACGGTAACGCCGAGCACGATCTATGATAGTACCGCATTCCCGATCGCAATTGTCTGCGATACAATCGACTTGGTATGTTCGGCTTGGGCTTGTGCCCGGTGGCGTTACCGGGCACACCTCAATAGCAGCGGACGCGAACGCGAGAGGAGCGGACTCGATGCGCTTCAACGACCTGCGGGCTTCAAGCAACATCGAAGACCGCCGCGGCATGGGCGGCGTCGCCAAGGGTGGCCTCGGCATCGGCGCAGTCGTGATCCTGACCCTGATCGGGTGGGCGACCGGGATCGATCCCAACACCCTTATCGGTGGGGCGGAGATGATGTCCGATGACGGGCAGCAGGCCAGTTATTCGCCCGCCGGGCGCGAAGGCGTGCCCGCCGACGCGACAGGCGGGTTCGTGGCCAAGGTTCTCGGCGAGACGGAGGACGTCTGGACCCAGGTCCTGCCGCAGCAGACCGGCGTGCAGTACCAGAAGCCGATCCTCGTCCTGTACTCGGGAATGACGCAGTCCGGCTGCGGCACCGCGCAGTCGGCTATGGGCCCCTTCTACTGTCCCCTGGATGGCAAAGTGTATCTCGATACTTCGTTCTTCCGCGACATGGAGCAGAAGCTCGGCGGCGGCGGCGCCTTCCCGGACGCCTACGTCATTGCCCACGAGATCGGCCACCATGTGCAGGACCAGATCGGGCTCCTGCCCAAGGTGCAGCACGCCGAGGCGATGTCCGATAGTAAGACCAGAAACGCCTTATCGGTGCGCACCGAGCTGATGGCCGACTGTCTTGCGGGCGTGTGGGCATACTATATGAACCAGCGTCACGCGAACATCGATGACAACGACGTGCGCCAGGCGGTGGCCACGGCTTCCGCGATCGGCGACGACCGTCTGGAGCGAGCGACCGGACGCGCGGTAGTTCCCGACAGTTTCACCCATGGCAGCTCCGAACAGCGGGTGCAGTGGCTGACGACCGGTTTGCGAAGCGGGAAGATCAAGGACTGCGACACATTCCAGAACATGTGACGTCGCCGGCCCGCGCGGATTGTCCCGCGATCGACCGCTAATACCCCATGCGTCGACGAATAAGGGTGCCGGCACGGCGGACGAGGCCGGCGAAGCCCGTCGGCATGAAATACATCACCAGGATCAGGAGCACGCCGTAGATCGCCCAGGGTGCCGATTTTGACAGCTCTCCGGCAAAGTTCGGCACCAGCAGAATGAAAAGCGCGCCGTAGATCGCTCCCGAAATCGTCGCAAAGCCGCCGACCGCAATGCCCACGAGCAGGGTGACCGACAAGAAGAAGTCGTAACTGTCGGGCGAGACAAACTGCACCACGATGGCCGACAGCGCACCCGCAACCCCCGTGTAGAAGGCACTGACCCCGAAGGTCGAGGTCTTGATGATGGCGCTGTTGATACCCATCGCCTCGGCAGCGACCGGCTGATCCCGAATCGCAATCATGGCGCGGCCAATGCGACCTCGGAGCAGATTATAGGCGATCAGAAACAGCACCAGCATGATTGCGTAAACGAAGAGATAGAGCCACTGGTCCTGGTTGATCGGCAAACCGAAGGGCACGTCGGGCTTCGACAACACGATGCCGGAAAAACCGCCGGTATAGTCCTCGAGCGCCTTGTGCTTCAGCACTTGCGGCGTGGTGACGGCGAGGGCGAGGCTGGCAAGGGCGAGATAGTGACCTTGAAGCCGCAACGCCGGCAGCCCGAAAAAATAACCGAAGACGAGACAGGCGATGCCCGCGGGCCAAATCGCAGCCCAATACGGCCAATCGAACGAATTCATGAGAATGGCGGCGATATAAGCGCCGATCGCGTAGAGCGCGCCATGACCCAGCGAGATCTGGCCATTGTAGCCGACCAGCATGTTGAGGCCCAGGAGCGCAATCGCATAGACCATCGCGAGGGTGAGCTGGAACGTGTAGAAATTCTGCAAGAGGAACGGCAGCACCAGGCCGGCCGCGACGAGGAGCACCACGCCCAGGGCGCTGCCACGGTCCAGCCGACGGGGCAGGGGCACGGCTTGAATCTGCGCCTTGGCCGAACCCATCAGCGGCAATGTGTCCATCGGCTCTTCGGCGACGCTCGATCTGGTTTCGATCTTGTCGGCCATGGTCAGACCCGCGTCACGACCGTGCGGCCGAACAAGCCGCTCGGCCTGGCCAGCAGCACCACCACAATCACGATGAGCGCGACCGAAAATTTGAGCTGCGTGCCGATGACATAGGCACCGAGCACATTCTCCAGGACGCCGATGATGAAGCCGCCCAGGGCGGCGCCCCAGGGGTTGTCGAGGCCGCCCAAGACCGCGCCGGCCAGGCTATAGAGCAGGACGCCGCCCATCATGCTGGAATCGAGGTAGAGGATGGGAGCAACCAGCATGCCCGAGACCGCGCCGATCGCCGCAGCCAATCCCCAGCCCAGCGCCAGCATCCACCCGACGCGGATGCCGACAAGGCGGCTCGATTGCGGATTCTCCGCGACCGCACGCATTGCCATCCCGAGCTTCGTGTAGCGGAAGAAAACAAAAAGGATGGCGACGATAACGAGGACGATGCCGATCGAGCCGAGCTCGTGGTTGGAGATGTAGTGATTGTTCCACAGCGGTTCGGAGGGGAAGGGCGAGGGGAACGTTTTGAGGGTGGTGCCGAAGATCCAGCTCGCGGTGCTGTTGACGATGACAAGCAATCCGATGAACACGATGATGAGGGAGATCACCGGCAGATTGTGGAACGGCCTGATCACCAGGCGTTCGATCGCGACGCCGGCAGCAAACGCGAAAATGATCGTCAGAAAAAACGCCCCCCAATAGGGCGTGCCGTAATCGATCAGCTCCCAGGCGATATAGGTCGAGAACATCGCCATTTCGCCCTGGGCGAAATTGATGTGTCCGGTGGACTGATAGATCATGACCAGCGCCAGCGCCAGACCGGCGTAAATGCCGCCCGATGCGATACCGCTGAAGAGCTGATGCAGGAGAGCGTCCATCGCCCGGCTCCTAATAGCCCAGATATGAGCGGCGGACGGTTTCGTCGGCTTTGACCGTCTCGGAGTCGCCGGAAACCACCACGCGCCCTGTTTCGACGAGATAAGCATGGTCGGCGAGGTCGAGCGCCAAGGTGGCGTTTTGCTCAACCAGAAGCATGCTCACCTTCGTTTCCTGATTGATGTGCCTCAATGTGCGATAGATCTCCTGCACCACGAGGGGCGCAAGTCCGAAAGACGGCTCATCGAGCAACAGCAATTTCGGGCGCAGCATCAATGCCCGCCCGATTGCCAGCATCTGTTGCTCGCCCCCCGACAAGGTGCCGGCCTGTTGTTGGCGGCGTTCGCTGAGGCGCGGAAACAGAGTGTAAACCGTGTCGAAATCGCGCGCGACATCGGCGCGATCGCGCCGCAAATAGGCCCCGAGGCGAAGGTTCTCTTCCGCCGACATGGTGGCAAACGTGCCCCGGCCGTCCGGCACGTGTGCCACGCCAAGACGTACGACGTCCTCGGTGGCGAGATCATCGATGCGCCGGCCGGCGTAGGTTATTTCGCCGCGACGGCGGCACAGGCCGCAGAGGGCGCGCAGCGTCGTCGTCTTGCCGGCACCGTTGGCGCCAAGAATGGCGGTGATGCCGCCCTGGGCCAGCTCGAAACTCATTCCGTGCAGCACGACGGTGTCGCCGTATCCCGCGGTGAGATTCCTGACCGAAAGCAGTGTCGCCATCACGCCGTTCCCAGATAGGCACGGATCACGTCGGGATGCTGCTGAACGTATGCGGGCGTGCCTTCCGCGATCTTGCGCCCGAAATCGAGCGCAACGACCTTGTCGGAAATTCCCATCACCAGGCTCATATGATGCTCGACCAGCAGGATCGTCATGTGAAAACGCTCGCGAATCTCGCGGATCGCGCGCGCAAGATCGCCCAGCTCCTCGTGGTTGAGACCGGCCGCCGGCTCGTCAAGAAGCAACAGCTTCGGCTCCGCAGCGAGCGCGCGCCCGAGCTCGACGCGCTTCTGCAAGCCGAAGGGCAGCGCCGAGACCGCGGTTTCCGCCTGGGCGTCGAGCTTCAGGAAAGCGATCAGCTCGCCGACGCGCTCGTGCAGAGCCGTCTCCTCGCGCGCGGCAATCGGCAGGCGAAAGGCATTGTCCATAAAGCTCGATCGGGTGCGGCAGTGGCCGCCGACCATGATGTTGCGCCTGACCGACATGGAACGGAACAGCGCCAGGTTCTGAAAGGTGCGGCCGATCCCCAAGGGGGCGATCGCATGCTTCGCCATGCGAATGAGCGAGCGCCCTTCGAACCGGATGTCGCCGGACTGAACCGGATAGAGCCGGGACAAACAATTGAACAGGGTCGTTTTGCCGGCACCGTTTGGACCGATCAGACCGCAGATCTCGCCGGGGACAACCTCGAAGCTGACCCTATCCAGCGCCACGATGCCACCGAAGCTGACAGCGACCTGATCAACCTCGAGAAGCGCTGTCACTAAACCGCCTCGGGCCGGGACGGAAATGGGATGGGCCGCGATGGCGGCGATGTCCGCGAAACCAAACCTATCCTCCCGACGATATTGTTGGCATCTTGGTTATCCGGGCGAACCGGGCAAGTCAATTCAATGTAATTCTATGCCCCGACCGCCTCGGGCTTTGCCACCGCCATGACGAGATCCCAGACCCTCCCCGGCGCCTCAATGTGAGCGTTGTGACCGGCGCCGGGGATGTTTCGGGCCCGCGGATCGAGGCTGCGCGCATCGGCCAGCGGCACCATCGCATCCTTTTCGCCGACTGCCACCATGACGGGCGCCCTGGCAGCGGCAAAGATCGGCCGGATATCGGGCGGATCATCGAGGCCGTTGATACGCGGGTCGGCCGCGAGACGGTATCTGCCGTTTTCTTGGGCAACCCCGGACGCGGCGGCAGAATCGCCTTGATCGACCAGGCCAAATTGCCCCGAGACTTTCAGGTACACTTCGACCGCGCGTTCCCTGGTGTCGAACCAGCGCGGCGGTGCCGTCGCGAATTGCCGGCGTCGGGCCAGCTCTTCGGCGCTCCAGTTGAGCTTGACGCCGAACGCCAGCGCGCCGAGCACCTTGACGCCAAACCAACCGGTTGCCAGCATCATCGCTACCGCGCCGCCAAGCGAATGGCCGACCACATACGCCGCCTCGTCGCCGATCAATGCGGCGAGATCGGCGGCGTAGGTGCCATAGGCATAGGGCCCGCGGTGAAAGGAACGCCCGTGACCGCGCAAATCGGGAATAAGGCATCTGCCGGGCCAATCGCGATCGATGAGGGGACGCATGCCGTTCCAGACGTCGCCGTTTGCGGCCTGGCCGTGGAGCAACACGAGAAGCGGCGCGCCCGAACCGGTGGACTGGAAATAAATTGTCTGCGTTCGATCCATTTTCCCAGACTATTCCGCGCTCGCACGCCGGAACAAGCGAAAGGAGACAGCGTCTTGAGACCGACGATTTGTCTGCTCTTGTTCGTCACCATGACGAGTTTTGCTTGGGCCAGGGAGGGTGACGGTGTCACCGGTCGTTGGCTGACCGAAAACAGGCAAGGTATTATCGCCATATCGCCGTGCGGCGATTCGATCTGCGGCAAGATCGACTGGATGCAGCCACCATCGGACGCACAACCCGGTCAGATCCCCCGCGACGTGAACAATCCCGATCCCGCCCTGCGGCAGCAGCCGATGTGCGGTCTCCAGATCATTTCCGGCTTTCGCCGCGAAAGTGAAAACCATTGGGTCGAAGGCCGCATCTATGACCCGCAAAGCGGCAAGGTCTATCACGCCAATATCACGCTCGAGGATGCCAACCATCTCCGCTTGCGCGGCTATGTCGGGATTCCGCTTCTTGGAGCGAGCCAGATCTGGACGCGCGCCAATCCAACCTATACGACCTGCCGCGCCGGATAGCGCTCTGCCACGTTCATTGACCTCTGCACTCGGGCTCGACCCACCTGGGAAGCAACGACTTCATCGCTGCGCGCCTGGATAAGCGAGGTTTGGCGATTGTGGCCAAATCGGAGGCCGAGTCATGGCTCGCACAGTTCGGAAGTCCGGATGGAGGTCGCGCTGTCTGAGATCAAGGTTGGTGGTACGGCATTGTGCGCCTGGATGATGACATACGCGACGAACTCGAGACGCAAGCCCGGTCGCGTGGCATCGGATTGGCGACGCTACTCCGTGATCTCGCCACGGGCGCGGCACGCGAGGCGCGGCGAAGCCGCATCCGTGAGGCCAGTGCCGAAATCGGGCGCCAAGTTGCGACATCCGCCAAGGGGCGCGCGTTCTATGAGGAGTGGGGAACCCCGCGCGCCGATGTCAACTGAACGGCCACCGCTCGTGCTGCGGGCCGGGCAGATCGTAGCGGCCGATTGGCGTGGCGATGCCAGACCCAAGGAGCCCAACAAACTGCGCCCGGCCGTGGTCTTGGAGGATGACGAGTTGTTCGCGCCAGGTTACCCGAATACGATCCTGGTACCGCTGACGGAAGACGCAGCGTTCGCCATTCCCGATCTGGCAGTGTCAATCGCGCCGACAGCGGAGAATGGTTGTGCCAAACCCTGCTGGGCGGTCTCGCAACTGGTGGCTGCAACTTCCAAGGCGCGCGTGCGGGCGACTCCGTCCCGCATCACCCAGGAGCAGCTTGCCACGATTCGCCGACAGATTGCTCTGGCTATCGGCATCACGCGGTAGGAACCGACGCGACCGACAATCAGCAGCTTCGTCATCTTCAACACTCGGAACGCACGCTCAGTCTAACTCGACAACTTCTTCGGGAGACCCCATACCGATACCAAAAGGCAGGAAATGCCGGACGTTGCGCGTAATGACCTTAAGCTCATGCGTGCGCGCGATGCCGGCAATGACAGCGTCCCCCATTCCGGGAGCGTGTCCACGGAGTGCCGCTGAGGCTTCCAATCTTCCTGAAACCGCCGCGGTATCTGTGTCCAGCCCAAGAATTTTGTCACCGTAGCCCTCGATCAGGCCGGCCAGCCAGCCTTTAAGGGCTGCGACCTTCGCCATTGCGCCCTTGTGATCGATCAGGGCTATTCCCTTTTCTATTTCGTAAACCGTGATGACCGACAGAAAAATCCGGCCTTCGCCATCCATTCGCTCAAGCCAGTCAAGGAATGGGGCCGGAGCGCCAGGAGCGGATGGCGAAAGCATCGAGACGATATTGGTGTCGAGCAGGAATCCGCTCAAAGTTCGACATCCCGAGACGGGCTGCGATTGCGCCCGAATTCGCCGCCAGGAAAGGTCCGCAAATAGGCGACTAGGCCCGGGCGCGTCCGTCCAAGCGCCTTGCGCGCAATTTCCGCCGCCTCGACGGAAACCAGTACGGCAGCGGGCTTGCCATGACGGGTAATTGTCACGAACTCTCCCTTGATCGCCTCATCGACGAGACCGGAAAAGCCGGCCTTGGCATCTCTCAGATTGATAGTGGACATTGGGCCTCCTGGCAAAGTGACCACATATGACTACAATAAGCGGTCCAGTCGCGGGTTTCAAGCTTGGCTTCGCCTGGCCTTGCGGGGCGCGTTGCAGCCCGCGGGTGCCCGCCCAGGGTTGTCTGCACGACGCTCAAATCGATCGCGTGGGGGCATATTTCCAGCCCTGTCGACCAGACCAATGGCTCGCCGGAGTGTGGGTTTGCCGATGAGCGCCCTTACCCGGGCAGGATACGGTCTTAGTATTCTTTGGTGATGCCTAGGAATATGGAGCCATCAGTGGCGCGAGGAGGTCCGCGAGGGCTTCAAGCAAGACGCGTTGCGCGCTTGGGAGGCCTATCAAAGCAACAGCCTGCATCTGACGATGGAAGAGGCCGATGCGTGGCTCAAAAAACTGGAAGCCGGTGAGGATGAAGAGCTTCCGCGGCTCCATATCTGAAATGGGCCGCGGCGCTTGCCAACGTTCAGCGGCCGGCTCGATCGTGACAAGGGGGCATTCTTATCGTCCGACATCCAAAAGAAGCCAGACTGCTTACGCGTTTCGACTGGTTTATCGCATAATGTATATTATGAGAAATTAGAGATATACCGCAGGATCAAACCTCAACGACCATCCCGTCATAAGCCGGCTCAACATATGACGGCAGCTCCAACCGCAGCGTCTCGTAGTCGAGGCTCTCGTCCATGTGCGTGAGGAACGCCCGCCTGGCGCCGACCCGCTCGATCCAGGCGAGCGACTTCGCCACATGCGAATGCGTCACGTGGGGCTCGCGCCGCAGGCAGTCGACGACCCAGACCTCGATCCCGGCGAGGATCCCGAATCCCGCATCATCCAGCTCAAAGACATCCGTCGAATAAGCGAAGCGGCCGAAGCGCAGTCCGAGCGACGGTGTCCGGCCATGGACCTGAAGGAACGGCACCACGCTCATGCCGGCGGCGGTGAATGCGCCGTCGATGTCATGGCGCTCGAGAATCGGCTGGTAGTAGTAACCGCTCGCGCCGGCGGCCCGGATGCCGTCCATAGCGTAGCCGAACCGCTCATGGATCGCATTCATGGTCCTGGCATCGCCATAGGCCGGGATCGGCCGGCCAAGGCGCCAGCTCGGAACGCGCAGATCGTCGATACCGTGGATATGGTCGGCATGCGCATGCGTGAAAATAACGGCATCGATGTCATTGATATTTGAAGATAAGAGCGCCTCGCGCAGATCCGGCGGCGTGTCCACCAGAACGGTCGTGCCGTTGTCCGCGACAGCGATGCCGGCGCGCCGGCGCCGGTTTTTCGCGTTCCCCGGGTCGCATCGCCCCCAGTCGCCGCCGATCTTCGGCACGCCCCAGGACGGGCCGCAGCCCAGGATCGTCACCTTCATGGCGCCGGGCGCCGCGCCTTGGCGAAGAGGCGGAAGAAATTGTCGCTCGTGATGCGGCCGAGCTCCTCGACGGAAACGCCTTTAAGCTCAGCGACCTTGGCGGCGGTGTGCACAATGAAGGAGGGCTCGTTGGTCTTGCCGCGCAGCGGCACCGGCGCCAGGTACGGCGCGTCGGTCTCGATCAGCAGCCGGTCGACCGGGATCTCCCGGACGATGCCGCGCAGCTCGTCGGCATTCCTGAACGTGACGATGCCGGAGATCGAGATATGGAAGCCAAGCGCCAGGGCCGGCTCCGAAAGGGCACGGGTCGTCGAAAAGCAGTGAATGACGCCGCTCGACATGCCCTCTTCCTCGAGGATCGAGACGGTGTCGTCATCGGCCATGCGGCTGTGCACGATCAAAGGCACGCCCGCGTCCCGGGCGACGCGGCATTGGGCACGGAACAGCTGCGCCTGACGATCGCGCGGCGAGTGGTCGTAATGATAATCGAGCCCGGTCTCGCCGATGCCGACGACCTTCGGCTTCGTTGCAAGCGCGCCGAGCCGCCCGATGACGTCATCGGGCGTTGCCCCCGTTTCGTGGGGGTGGATGCCGACCGTGGCCCAGATGTCCGGATCGGCCTCGGCGATGCCGACGACCTCGTCGAGGTCCTCGGCCTTCGTGCCGATGGTCAGCATCGTGCGCACGCCCACCGCCCGCGCCCGCTCGATTAGCCCCTGCCGCTGGTCCGGCTCGGCAAAATCGATATGGCAATGACTATCGACCAGCATCGGCGCCTTCTTCGACATAGCGCGGAAACACACCTTCGGGTTTCGGCAGCACCGTGCCGGTGACGAGCGCCTGCGCCGGGAGCGCCGCGAAATCGCGCCGGTCCGGCGGCACAGCGAGCTGGTCCAGCATCCGGGCGGCCGAATTCGGCACCACCGGCTGCAGCAGAAGCGCGAGATGGCGGATGGTCTCGAGCAGCACGTGGAGCACGGTGGCGCAGCGCGCGGGATCGCTTCTGTTGAGGGCCCAGGGGGCCTGCTCGTCGACATAGCGGTTGGCGGCGGCCACGACCTCCCAGAGATGGTCAAGCGCGCGATTATAGGCCGGCACGGCAAACTCCGCGCGCAGCTTCGGGAGAAGGCCTCGCGCCGCGCCGAGCAGCGCCTCGTCGGAAGGCTTGAGCGCACCCAAGGCCGGCACCCTGCCCTCACAATAGCGCTGGACCATAGAGAGGACACGCTGTGCCAGATTGCCGAGATCGTTGGCGAGATCCCCGTTGATGCGATTCACCATCGCGCGATGCGAGAAATCGCCGTCGCTGCCGAACGGCATTTCGCGGAGCACGAAATAGCGCAGCGCGTCGAGCCCGTATTTGTCGACGAGCGCCTTTGGCGTAACGGCATTGCCGAGCGACTTCGACATTTTGTCGCCCTCGACGGTCCACCAGCCATGGCCGAACACCCGCTTCGGCACCGGAATTCCGGCCGCCATCAGGAAGGCGGGCCAATAGACGCAGTGGAAGCGAACGATGTCCTTGCCGACCATGTGCAGGTTGCACGGCCAGTAGCGGCGGTACTTCTCGCCCTCGATGTCGGGATAGCCGACGCCGGTGAGATAGACGCCCAGCGCCTCG
>Ga0123356_10008094_pt1 | contig 10469 bp, 9 predicted proteins | sample TergutEmb28metaG_2_FD_92546 | JGI IMG/M metagenome (GOLD analysis project Ga0123356, IMG submission 92546) | Embiratermes neotenicus P3 segment gut microbial communities from Petit-Saut dam, French Guiana - Emb289 P3 | ecosystem: Host-associated > Arthropoda: Insects > Digestive system > Gut ... | reverse complement strand
CATGAAGAAAGATAAGCTTTTGTGGGCAGATGATGAGATTGATCTTTTGAAACCTCATATTCTCTTTTTAGAAGAGAAGGGTTTTGAAGTAGTTACCGTATGTAGTGGTCAGGATGCAATTGATTGCTGCAAGGAACAATCTTTCGATTTAATTTTTTTAGATGAGAATATGCCGGGCTTAAGTGGTTTGGAAACTTTAGCGATAATAAAAGAAAACAGTCCGGATACGCCTGTTGTGATGATCACAAAAAGTGAAGATGAAGGAATTATGGATCAGGCAATCGGTGGAAAAATTGCCGATTATCTGATTAAACCGGTTAATCCGAATCAAATTTGGCTTTCAATCAAAAAGAATTTACATAAGAACGTGATTATTACCCAGACAACAACTTCAGGATATCAGCAGGATTTTTCTAAAATCGGAATGCAAATCAATGAATCATTAACTGCCGATGATTGGAAAGAAGTCTATAAAAAGTTAATATACTGGGAATTGGAATTAGAGACTTCCCAAACGGGGATGTCGGATTTACTTAACATGCAAAAAACCGAAGCAAACGGATTATTCGGAAAATTTATTAAAAACAATTATGAAGATTGGATAATTAATCCCGATAAACGCCCTCTGATAAGTCCGGATATTTTCAAAAAACAATTGTTTCCTTTACTTGATCAGGGAGAAAAAATCTTCTTCGTTTTAATCGACAATTTCCGTTACGATCAGTGGCGTGTAGTAAAGGATATGCTCTCCGAAATGTTCACTTTTAATGAAGATCTGTATTATTCCATTTTACCGACCGCTACACAATATTCTCGAAATGCCATTTTTTCCGGATTAATGCCGCTTCAGATAGAAAATATGTTCCCCGACTTATGGATTGATGAAGAATCGGAAGAAGGAAAAAATTTGAATGAAGAACCATTGATTAGAACACAAATTGAACGCTTTCGTAAAAAATATTCTTTTGCTTATCATAAACTTAATGATTCGGTACAAGGCGAAAAGTTATTGAGTAATTTCAATCAATTAGATAATAATCAGTTGAATGTTATTGTATTAAACTTTGTCGATATGCTTTCTCATGCACGCATCGAGTCGAAAATGGTACGAGAATTAGCTTCTACCGAAGCGGCTTATCGCTCGCTGACGCGTTCTTGGTTTAAACATTCTACTACGCTTGAACTTTTCAGGAAAATTTCGGAAAAAGGATGTAAGGTTATTCTTACCACCGATCATGGTACAATCCGGGTTTCGAATCCGGTGAAAGTTATAGGAGAAAAAAATACAAATACTAATCTGCGATATAAATTAGGCAAGTCATTAACTTATAACCCAAAAGAAGTATTTGAAATAAAAGATCCCGGAAAAGTTGGTCTTCCGGCTCCAAACATTAGCACAAGATACATTTTTGCACTCCGTGATGATTTTTTTGTATATCCGAATAATCATAGCTATTATGTCTCTTATTATGCCAACACATTCCAACATGGAGGTATTTCCTTGGAAGAAATGCTAATTCCGATAATTACTTTGGAACCGAAATAGTAGATAGAATTTATTATGAAAAATTTTTCCCCCTGCTGAAAACACTTAATGGTAGTTTTCGTCCGGCTTTATCGGATAAAAACAATTCACCGGAATTGATCTGAGTAATTTTAGGGAAGTAATCTTTCATTAAATTTTCGGCAATTAACGAAGAAAATCCCATTGAATATAAATTAATAACGCAAAAAAAACCGGCTTCATCGACAATTCTACAACAAGCATCCATCAATTCTGCGATTTGATCCTCCAAAATCCATTTTTCTCCTTCAGGACCGCGTCCGTAAGCCGGAGGATCAAGTATTATTCCTTGATAACATTTTCCTCGCTTGACTTCCCGTTTGACAAATTTCAGTGCGTCCTCACATACCCAGCGAATATTGTCCAATCCCGAAGATTCCATATTTTCACGCGACCAATGCAAAACCTGCTTAACCGAATCAACATGTACTACATCGGCGCCGGCAGCTTTTGCAGCTAAAGAAGCGCCACCTGTATATGCAAATAGATTGAGTACTGAAGCTTGAGTCGAAAATTGTTTAACAGTATTGAAAATATAATTCCAATTTGCCGCTTGTTCTGGGAAAATACCAACGTGCTTGAAAGCAGTCAAACCCAAGCGGAAACGGAGTTTCATTGTTTTGTAGGTATAGCTTATAAACCATTGTTGAGGCATGGAAGAGCGGAGAATCCACTCGCCTTTTTCATTCCCTTCCGAACCTGACTTTCCTTTTTCTTTCTTAAACCAAGCATCGGTTTGTTTCTCCCATTCTTTTTCCGGTAATGCTTTTCGCCATACAGCCTGAGGCTCAGGACGACGAAGATAATATTTTCCGAACTGTTCAAGCTTTTCGTAATCGCCGGAATCAATCAATCGGTAATCCGGCCAAAAATCGGGATAAAGCAATTCCATCGTTTTATTTCTTCTTTACAATTCTTATTCCATATAAGAAAATATGAAACAAAGCGATCAAAAACAATATGATTGAAAAAGTGGAAATGTTTTCCCAGCCGGTACTTGATTGATGAATAATAGTAAGTGTAAGAAGGAATAATGCAATTCCTGATCCTATGATTGATAATAATTTTACCCCTTTCTTGGCTCCCAAAATACTTTTTCGAGAACCGTAAAATACATAAATATCATGTCCGAGAAGCATCCAAAGAATTAATCTAATCCATGTATCAAACGGTAATGATACCATCATAAAGAGGCAAAAGCAAATTCCTATAATTGGAACGACAGGAACATAAGGTGTTTTAAAAGCTCTGGGTGCATCCGGTTGATTCTTACGCATAACAATAATACCGATGGAAACAATTATAAATGCGAGAAGAGTTCCAATACTGGTTAATTCGCCGGCAACATGAGCCGGTGCAAACATGGCGAAAACGCTGACTAATAAGAGAAATAATAAATTACTTTTATAAGTGCTTCTATATTTTGGATGAACTTCAGAAAAAACTCTTGGCAATAATCCATCGCGACTCATCGAATAAAAAATACGGCTTTGCCCAAGCAGCATAACCAAAATTACCGATGAATACCCTGCAAGAATAGCGAGAATAATTGCTTTGTTCAGCCATGGAAATGCCGGTTGAATACTTCCATCAGGTAATACTTGACCCATGTGATCAATTGCGATTGCAACCGGAGCAATTCCGTCTCTTCCCTGAAAAACCGAATAATTAGCTACTCCGGTTAATACGTATGCAAAAAGAATATATAAAACCGTACAAATAATGAGCGAACCTATTATCCCTATGGGCATATTCTTTTTCGGATTTTTAGTTTCCTGTGCGGCAGTACTCACCGCATCAAATCCGAGAAAAGCAAAAAACACTACTGCTGCCGCTCTAAAAATTCCGCTAAACCCATATTCTCCCCATGTACCTGTATTTTCAGGAATATAAGGAACATAATTTTCTGAGCGAATATATTTCCATCCTAAAGCAATAAAAGCAATTACAACGGTTACTTTTATTAAAACGATGATTGAATTAACTATTGACGAACTTTCTGTTCCACGTATTAACAGCAAACTCATAATTATAATGATGAATGCCGCCGGAAGATTTACCCATCCGCCTTCCCATGGCCCTGCTGTCATTTCTATTGGCAAATGGAAATTAAATCCTTCGAGGAATTTTGTGAAATAACGGCTCCAACTAATACTAACTGTTGCGGAAGCAACTGCAAATTCCAACACTAAGTCCCAACCGATTACCCAAGCAATAAACTCACCTAAAGTGGCATACGAATATGTATAAGCGCTTCCTGCAACCGGAATCATGGATGCAAATTCGGCATAACATAATGCTGCAAAACCACAACCGGCTGCGGCGATTAAAAATGAAAGTGTAATTGCCGGTCCTGCATGCATTCCTGAGGCAAGTCCTGTTATTGAAAACAAACCGGCACCGATTATTGCTCCTAATCCGAGCGCAATTAACTGAAATGGACCTAAAGATTTTTTTAACGTACGTTCGCCTTCCTCCCTTGATTCGGAAATAAGCGATTCTATCGATTTTTTCTGGAAAATGTTCATTTGATAAAAAATTTGTGTTTTTGTATTGGATGCAAAGATAATTAAATATCGAAAAAAAACATATAATAATAGATTTAATGTAACTTTGTGACTTAATAATTATTTTTTTTCATCTATCTTTGCATCTTTATATAGCAGGCGATGAAAAATATTGTTTTCTTTTTGAGTATATTATCAATTGGATTATCTTGTAATCAAGGTGTAAAGCCGCAGAATCGCATTACAGAAACGGTTCCTGTTCCGGTTTTTAATGCCGATAGCGCTTATCATTATACTGCAACTCAGGTCGCGTTCGGTCCGCGAGTTCCGGGAACAGAAGCGCATAAAATTTGCGCTGATTATTTGTCCGGAGAATTGAAACGATTCGGCGCTACAGTTACCGAACAGGAAACTACTGTATATTTGCTTGATAGAACTCCCATAAAAATAAAGAATATTATCGGGTCTTTTCAACCGGAGAATAAATCCCGCATTCTTTTATTTGCACATTGGGATTCCCGTCCTTTCGCTGATCACGATCCCAATCCCGATAATTGGATGAAACCAATAGATGGAGCTAACGACGGTGCAGGAGCTTGTGCAGCTTTGTTGGAAATAGCACGTCAAGTTGGAATGAATCCGCTGGCAGTTGGAATTGATATAATATTTTTTGATATGGAAGACTGGGGACCTCCAGCGTTTCAGAAAAAAGACAATCATTATGCAGAAAATTACTGCTTAGGGTCTGAATACTGGGCAAAAAATCCACATATTCCAAATTATACTGCCCGATATGGTATTCTTTTTGATATGGTGAGCGCTCCTGATGCGCAATTTTACAAAGAGTTTTATTCACAACAAAAAGCTTCTGCAATAGTTAAGAAAGTATGGGAAGCTGCAAGAGCTACAGGGTACGGATCATATTTTATTGATCGTAATGGAGGTAATATTATGGATGATCATGTTAAAGTGATAGATTATCGTAAAATTCCGAGCATCAATATCGTTCACAATAATCCCAATTCTTCTTCAGGTTTCGGTTCGTATTGGCATACCCTTGATGATAATATGAGCAATGTCAGCAAAGTAACTTTAAAAGCAGTAGGACAAACGGTTTTATATGTCCTGTATAATGAAAAATAAAAATGATGACTATCAACGAAATACAAGAACTAATCATTGAAGAGTTTTCCGTTTTCGACGACTGGATGGATAAATATTCCTTGCTGATTGATATGGGGAATGAACTTCCTCCTTTGGATGCAAAGTATAAAACACAGAATAATCTTATTGAAGGCTGCCAAAGCCGCGTATGGTTGCAGGCCGATTGTATTGATGACAGAGTAGTTTTTCTGGGCGATAGCGATGCTGTTATTGTTAAAGGAATTGTTTCGCTATTAATAAAAGTTCTTTCCGGTCATACGCCGGATGAAATTCTCTCAGCCGATTTGTATTTTATTGATTCCATCGGATTGAAAGAACATCTTTCCCCTACCCGCTCCAATGGTTTGGTTTCAATGCTTAAACAGATGAAGATGTATGCGCTTGCTTTTAAAACAAATGAATAATTATCCGTAAAATGTTCTATCACAAAATTAAGCAGATTCCTCACTTTGTTCGGAATGACGATTCGGCAAATAGGACAATAAGCGGAAGTAGCGTTAAGATTTCTCCCAAAGGGAGAAATCTTAACGCTACTTCCGCACTTCCCTCCCATGAAATACTGTCATTTCGAAGGAGCGAAGCGACTGAGAAACCTTTTATTAAGATACTATGCGGATAATTTTTAAGACAAACCCATGAGAAAATTAAAAATTACAGAACTAAAGCGGTTAAGTCCGGAAGATTTTAAAAAGACCGAAAAAACTCCTTTAATTATTATTCTCGATAATGTAAGAAGTTTACACAATGTCGGATCTGTTTTCCGAACATCGGATGCTTTTCTGATAGAAGCAATTTATCTCTGCGGAATTACAGCAACTCCTCCTCATTCCGAAATCCATAAAACAGCTTTAGGCGCTGAAGACACTGTTGAATGGCAGTATTTTGAACACACGCTCGATGCTGTTAGTATGTTAAAACAAAAGAACTATCGAATACTTGCCGTTGAACAAGCAGAGAACAGTATTTCGATTGATAAATTCAGAATTGAAGATGAGAGGTATGCAATTGTGTTTGGAAATGAAGTTAAAGGAATTGATCAGGCAGTTATGGATTTTTGCGATGCTTGCATAGAAATTCCTCAATTCGGCACAAAACATTCGTTAAATGTCTCAGTTGCAGCAGGTATCGTAATTTGGGAAATATTTAAAGCAAGCCCATCTCAACAAACTCAATAATTTGTTCAGCAGCAGCATCTTTCCCATTCGGATCCCAAGTAGTTTTAAGACTTGCTCCAAACATTCCGGCAAAGAGATTCCAAAATCCCGCCCGAAAAGGACCTAAGAACGCCTTTAATATATTGTAAGAACTTTGATTACATTCTCTATCAACCAACTTAATCAATAATTTTCCTTGTGATAAAGACATCTTTCTTAACACAGGCATATACTCTTCATACAAATCTTTTTCAATACGCTTCAGATGTTCTTCCCGCTCTTTTTCAGTAGGCAAAGTCATGATATATTCGTATGTTTCGATCAATGTTGCATAAATGAGTTTTGCAAAAGGAAGAGTTTTTTTTATGTCACGGATTAATTTCAGGTATTTTTCTTCTTCACCAAAATTCTTAAAAGCCCGCGGAGGATAAACATAAACATCATTAAGCGTTATCACTCTAATACTATCGTTTTTTTCAATAATATTTTCGGAAATTTCTTGATTTGAAATGTATTGTGCCTCTATTTCCATACAACTAATGTATAGAAACAGCCAAAACATTATCACGGGTTGAAGTCGTAAATTCATTTGAGAATAAATATTCCGTATTTAGCTTTAGTTTATTTTCAAGAGTGTAAAGGTAGTAATTTTTCAAATCAATACTTATTTTTCCAATTATTTTATCTACTTTTACTCCGTTTAACATGCATCAGTAAATTTATTTTTATCATATTGTATGATTCCGCTTCAATTAATACAAAACGATCCATGGCTTGAGCCATACCGTAAAGCTATTGAGGGACGTTATAATTATTTTTTACGCAAGGAAAAAGAATTAACTCAAAACGGAAAAATCACTTTGAGCGAGTTTGCGACTGGATATCTTTATTTCGGATTACACCCTACAACAGATGGTTGGATATTTAGGGAATGGGCGCCGGGAGCTACTGATATTTATCTCATCGGCGATTTTAATCATTGGGAAGAACAGGAAACATACCGACTTAAACGGATTGATAACGGAATTTTTGAAATTTATCTCCCATTTAATGCTCTACATCATCACGATTTATATAAATTGAAAGTACATTGGCCCAGTGGTCAAGGCGAACGAATACCAGCTTGGGCAAATCGAGTTGTTCAAGACGGACGAACGCACATCTTCAGTGCACAAGTATGGATGCCGGAAAATCCTTATCGGTTCAAAGTACAGTCGTTTATTCCAAACGTATCGCCTTTGTTGATTTACGAATGTCATATAGGAATGGCAAGCAATGAAGAAAAAGTAGGAAGTTACGTCGAATTCACAAAAAATATTCTACCGCGCATCAAAGAAGACGGATATAATGCTATTCAAATAATGGCAATTCAAGAACATCCATATTACGGTTCGTTTGGTTATCATGTATCAAGTTTTTTTGCAGCTTCTTCACGTTTTGGTACGCCGGACGAGTTGAAGGAATTGATCGATACTGCACATTCTATGGGGATAGCAGTCATTATGGATATTGTCCATTCTCATGCGGTCAAAAATGAACTTGAAGGATTGGGACGATTAGATGGAACATATAGTCAATATTTTCATGCCGGCAGCCGGCGTGAGCATCCGGCTTGGGATTCGCTTTGTTTCAATTACGAGAAAAACGAAGTTCTACATTTTCTTTTGTCCAATTGCAAATTTTGGCTAGACGAATACCGTTTCGATGGATTCCGTTTCGATGGTGTGACTTCTATGTTGTATTACAGTCATGGTATGGGCGAATCTTTTTCAAACTACAATGATTATTATAGCGGTAATCAGGACGGCGATGCCGTTTGCTATTTAACTTTGGCGAATCAATTGATTCATCAAGTGAATGAACATGCAATCACGATAGCCGAAGAAGTCAGCGGGATGCCGGGATTAGCCGCTCCCGTTAAATCCGGCGGATATGGTTTCGATTACCGTATGGCTATGAATATTCCTGATTACTGGATTAAAGTCATTAAAGAAAAGAAAGATCAGGATTGGTCTGTTCAGGGGATTTGGTGGGAAACAACAAACCGGAGAGCCGATGAAAAGACCGTTTCATATACAGAAAGTCACGATCAAGCTTTGGTGGGTGACAAAACTATTATTTTCCGCTTGATAGACTCCGAAATGTATTGGCACATGATGACCGGCGATTCCAATATGACTGTAGATAGAGGAATTGCTTTACATAAGATGATTCGATTAATTACAGCTTCTACAATTAACGGAGCATATCTGAATTTTATGGGGAATGAATTTGGTCATCCTGAATGGATTGACTTTCCTCGTGCCGGCAATGGATGGTCGCATAAATATGCTCGAAGGCAATGGCATTTAGTTGATAATCCGGATTTGAAATATCGTTTTCTCGGTGATTTCGATAAAGCTATGATTCATTTAATAGGTAAGACAAAAAATTTTCAAGCTACTGCAATTCATAAAATTTGGGATAATGACAAAGATAAAATCCTTGCCTTCCGAAGAGATAATTTAATTTTTGTGTTCAATTTTAATCCGGATACCTCTTTCACCGGTTATGGTTTTTTAGTTCCTCCCGGGAAATACCGTACTGTCTTAAATACCGACAGTACTGCTTTCGGAGGTTTCGGATTGAATGATGATTCCATTGACCACTTTACTGTTTACGATGCGCTCTACGCAAAAGAGAAAAAAGAATGGCTTAAGCTGTATCTTCCTGCAAGAACGGCGATAGTTTTGGAAAAATTCATAATTCATAATTCATAATTTTGTTATGCTTTATCCCTTAAAATTTGAACCCATTCTAAAAGAAATCATTTGGGGAGGCGATGAAATTTGCCGCTTCAAAAATCTGCATCCTCAACGAACAGGTATCGGTGAGAGTTGGGAACTTTCTCACGTAAAAAACAATGTATCAATTGCCGCAAACGGAGAGTTAAAGGGAAAATCACTCGAAGAACTAATTGATTTATATAGAGAAAAACTCCTTGGAAAAAAAGTAATAGAACGATTCGGAACAAATTTTCCATTGTTAATAAAGTTCATCGATGCCCGTGATTCACTTTCTGTTCAGGTGCATCCGGATGATCTGTTAGCTAAACAACGTCACAATTCTTGCGGAAAAACCGAAATGTGGTATATCATTAATGCAACGCCTGAAGCATATCTATATTCCGGTTTTGCGAAATCAATAACTCCGGAAGAATATGTTAAAAGTCTCGAAGATGATTCATTTATTAATTATCTACAACGTCACAAGGTAGAAACAGGAGATGTTTTTTTTCTGCCGGCAGGTCGTGTTCATGCAATCGGAGCCGGATGCTTTATTGCCGAAATTCAACAAACTTCAGATATAACTTATAGAATTTATGATTATAACCGGAAAGATATAAATGGAAATTCACGCGAGCTACATACGGAATTAGCTAAAAACGCTATTGATTATAATTTATATTCCGATTATAAATTAAATTATATTTCCGGACAACAACCTGTTCAATCCCTTGTTTCCTGTCAGTATTTTACAACAAACCTTATTGAAGGTAAAAAAGGAGATACTATCCAAACCTCTCATCCGGACACATTTTCAATATACATTTGCCTTGAAGGAAATATACAGATAATCGATGAAAACGGCTATTCGGTAGATTTATTACAAGGTGAAACAGTTTTACTTCCGGCTGAAAATAGATTAACAACCTTGGTTTTTAATGAACACGGGAAAGTGTTGGAGACGTATGTTTAGGGGTTATCGACAACGTCGAAAAATGGAGACTAAAAATGTAGAGGCAAAAATTATATGAATTTTAAGTTAGATTTGATAATATGTGAGTAATAAAATCGTTTAATATTTAAATAATAATCTATATACGCATGAAATTTGAATCATTAAGTTTAAACAAAATTTTTAGGCATTTTTTGCCTTCATTTTTTTTCATTGTTATTTTCACATTGGCTGCATTTCAGTCAGGGATATTGATTGGTAATTTCATAGGAGCAATCATTGCACTATTACTTTTATGGAATCTCTTCTTGCAAAACAAAGTTATAAGTCGAATTTTAGGGATTATTTTTCTGTTAATTTCGT
>Ga0123356_10008093_pt1 | contig 10470 bp, 12 predicted proteins | sample TergutEmb28metaG_2_FD_92546 | JGI IMG/M metagenome (GOLD analysis project Ga0123356, IMG submission 92546) | Embiratermes neotenicus P3 segment gut microbial communities from Petit-Saut dam, French Guiana - Emb289 P3 | ecosystem: Host-associated > Arthropoda: Insects > Digestive system > Gut ... | reverse complement strand
GGCACCTGGGGCCTGGGTTTTTGTTGCAGAACATGCGCGACCGGTGCGAGTTGGGTTTGCCATAGGTTTACTTACCTGCGGATTGTCCTTTGGTATTTTTCTTGGATCAGTGGTAACCACTTGCCTGCACCGCGTCTTCACCCCAGCTCAAATAGCTGCAGGTGCCTGGAGAATTCCGTTTGTGATCGGCGGTGTTTTGGGATTCGTCGCAATGTGGCTACGACGGTGGCTCGCGGAGACTCCCGTGTTTGAGGAATTACGCAGACGTGCAGCGCTTTCAAGACAACTTCCCCTCCGCGTCATTGTGAAACACCATGTGCGAGCAGTGATAACGTCTATCCTGAGCACGTGGATGCTGACTGCAGTAATTGTCGTTGTGATTTTGATGACTCCGATACTTCTGCCTGAGTTGTTCGGGGTGGCGCCTTCTCAAGCTCGACTCGCAAGTCTGCTCGGAACGCTGGCCCTCTGCATTTCCTGTGTTGTTGTAGGTGCTGCAACCGACCGGTACGGGATCGTTCGAGTCGCAATGCCTATGCTCTTGTTGGTGATTGCTTCGACGTATGTGTTGTTTAAGATTGCAGCATTCGAGCCGATGATGCACGTCAGCACAACACCTCACTTGCTGATATCACTGTTTGTACTGGCTGGATTCGGAGCTGGCGCGATAGTTGTCACACCTATTCTGATGATTCAATCATTCCCGGCTCCAGTACGTTTTAGCGGAGTCTCATTTTCATACAACTTTGGGTACGCGTTGTTTGGAGGCGTCACACCGCTTCTCGTCTCGCTGTTGATTCATTTCGACCGGCTGGCCCCGGCCTATTACGTTGCAGTCGTGGCAGTGATCGGACTCGGCGCAACCATTGCAGGGTCGAAGTATGTAATCAGTGATCTCGAGTCTACCGTCCACGTACAAAGGACTCCGGCACAATTCGCCTCGACACTAACGGATTCGTAAGTGATCTGCTCCATTGAGAGACACCGCGGCAGCGTCTTGTAATTCTATGGCATCAATGCTGGGTGGTACGCCGTGATCCGCGTCTCCAACGCCTTCAAGATCTTCTTGGCCTCTTCGAGCGTGTAGCTCGCCCGTCGGTTCGGCCACGCGCACTTTCGCGAGCACCTTCGCGCCCGCGACAGGATCAGTCGGTTAGTCAGCGCTGGCGAACCCCGTGCTCAGCGCGATCGAGAGAGGTCGAGATGGCGCTGCGCCATCGAAGGTTCCAGGTACAGCTCCCACGTCTCCTCGTATCCTTGAATGGTGCGGGGGGCGAGAGCGCGCGTCTTCATCGACGGGACGAACTGCTCCGTCCAAAACTCGGCGAGCGTCAGCCGCTTGCCAACCGGACGGCGCACCCGTGGTCCCCGTTTGACGCGCAGCATGTGCTCGTCGCGCATGCGTTGCACGCCCCCGGAAACTTCCAGACGACCGCGCCGGCGGCGTGCCCACAGGTAGACGGCAACCTTCTTTCCCATCTGGGTAGCGCACGTAGAACTTGCCCGACCGTAGTATGATGGTCCCAAGTTGGTGTTCTCGCCATCATGTCCTTCGACGCAATTCCATCCAATTGGACACCGGCTGACACGGAGAATATCAATAAATCTTTTGTTTTCAGCGCGGAGAGGTGGCCGAGTGGTTGATGGCACCGGTCTTGAAAACCGGCATACCCGAAAGGGTATCGAGGGTTCGAATCCCTCCCTCTCCGCCAGTCCTGTCGGCGAGTTGCCTCGTTCATCATCGCTTCCTAAACCTTGCCTGAGAACGCTCTAACCGGAACGTTCGTGCCGCTGCATCGCTGTGACCGAATGGCAGAGACGGTTTTGAGCTACACGTTCTACGCGACGGCGACGTTGCAGCGGTGAAGGATTGCCGGATCGTCTTGTCATCCTCTCCCAGCCGAAAGCGCCCGTTCTCATCATTGGTCTGCTGGAGATAAAGACAGGCGCTGGTTCTCGCTGGCACGCTGCTCTGGCACAAGGACAAAAATGCAAGGAGTTGCTAACCTCAGCGGTAGATGGATGTTCGATAGACTCCCCGGCACGGCTGAAACCCGCCGACCAGCGAATTGAGATGAATTCTTCGGATGTTTTCGTGATATTGGGTCAACCGACTGGAAACTGGACCCAGTTGGGGAAAGCAATCGCCCCCGCCGTATCGGGTGTCTACGTTATAAGGACCGCCAACGCAAGGCCCGTAGGCCGACTGAGAGGCGCCTCCGATCTCATATACATTGGCCAAGGCAATCTTCGCGCTAGGCTGAAAGCGCACACCAGGGGATGGCTGCTTGGACTCATTCATACAGCAGTCGGGGGGCTAGAGGTGGCCTTCGCCCGGTCGCCTGACCCACGTCGCGACGAAATTACCCTTTTGTTCCGATACCTCACAGATCACTTAGAACTACCGCCGGCTAACAACTCGCGTACGCTAACGAATTCCCAAAAAGCAGACCTATCTCTCCTGCGCCTTGCTCCGCAAAGCACCTCCGAGCAGAGAGAGTGGTTGCTAAGAGAATTCTCGAAGGGGACCTTCGCAGGAAAAAAGTAAGGCCAATCCATAGCCTGGGAATGGGGCTGGATCGAATAAAAAAGGGGACCGGACCCAGACAGTCCGATCAAGCACTACGCAGCAGAGCCGGTACCAGCGAGCGCCGATGTCCGACGGGGGACCACGGGGCCCTGGGCCTTTCGAGTTTCACTTCGCTTCATCCTCTGATACCTCGGGAAGTTCTTCGACAAAACCATAAACGAAGTACTCTGTCCTGCCGGACTGGGAGTATGAAATGATTGTCCGCGACGGAAACCGAAATTCGAACTGAAGACATGCGTCTTGCCAACTTCCTTAGTCACTACAATCTGTGGGATAGATTCTTCGAAGAGCTGCCGCGAAGAGATAGACGGATGCTAGTAGGAAGAAGGCAGGAGACAATGAATAAACTGGTAAAGACCCTCCAACTGTTCCTTTTAGTTGGCTTCGCTGGCTGCGTGAGTGCCGCACAGACTAAGCTGTCCGTTACAGAAGCGAAGAACCACATAGGCGAGAAGGCGACGGTTTGCGGCGAAGTGGCCAGCACACACTATGCCGCAAGATCGAAGGGATCACCGACTTTCGTCAATCTGGACCAGCCCTATCCGAATCAACTGTTTACAGTGTTAATTTGGGGCAGTGACCGACCGAAATTTGGCAATCCAGATCGAGCGTACATGGGTAAGCACGTGTGCGCGACTGGAAAGATCAAGGACTTCCGGGGTGTCCCAGAGATCGTCGCTTACGATCCTTCTCAGATTGCTGTTCGCTAGCTTCCGTCACATCCGCTGTAGCTGAATTTTCTCTACTTTTGTTCTTCCTGCGAATTGGGCGTGGCAGGTCGTTGATTATTTCCGGCAGGTCCTCATCGTGCTCTCCTGTCCAAGTCGATCAACATCACCACGGGAGCGGGCCATCCTCATTCGAGAAGGTGCCTGTCGGACCGTTCGCGTCGAGGAGCGCAAGGCGCACGGGCTCACGTGCGGCCTGCTGGATGGTGCGCGTGCCCTCGAAGTTGTTGAGGTCGGTAGCTGTGAAACCTGGGCACGCAGCGTTGACCTTGATGTGTGTAGACTCGAGCTCCAAAGCAAAGGCGACCGTGATCGCATTCAGGGTCGTTTTCGACGGTGAGTAGGTGACGCCGAACATTGCACGATGCGGGTTTTTTGAGTCCGAGTTCAATGTCAGTGAGCCGCTGGCGCTCGATACATTCACAATGCGTCCCGCCGGCGCTTTACGAAGGAGTGGAAGCATCGCCTGGGTGACGGCAATGACGCCGAACACGTTCGTCTCGAACACCGCGCGCACCTCGTCCAGAGACGCAACGCTCGCTCGGCCCGACTTTGCCATCTCCTCCAGCGTTCTGCCCCGCTTGTTTTCAACCTGCGAGATGCCCGCGTTGTTCACGAGCACGTCGAGACGGACAAACTCATTCCGGATGCGCTCCGCCGCAGCGGCGATGGAAGCTTCATCCGTGACGTCGAGCTGGATGGCGAAGGCATCTCCGGCGATGCTCTTCGCGGCCCTCTCCCCACTCTCGAGGTTGCGCGATCCGACCAGCACGGTGAAACCGCGCGCGGCGAGATCCTTCGCTATTTGAAAACCGATTCCTTTGTTGGCCCCGGTGACCAGGGCAACGGGTTTGTCCTGCATAAGAGTCTCCTTTTCTTCTGTCGATGTGTGGTCAACGCCGTCACACTGCGTTAATTTGGCTAACGCCGAACCACCTTCCGTCTGCGGCTGCGATCATTGATGGGTTTTCGATTCGATCAACTGCCTGCTCTCACTGGTGGCGCACACGGGCACCTGAACCGGTTTCCGTCGCTGTGTTCATCATTTCCCTCCCAATTTTTGTTACAATGCTTTGATGAAGGATTCTTCAGGTTTGGACTTCGCATTATGTCGACGAACACGATAACTGCATTTGAGCCAAGAAAGACGCCTGTTCAAGCGAGGTCGACGGTCACGGTGGAAGCGATTTCTGAGGCGACCATTCAGGTTTTGCTAAGCCACGGGGCAGAGCGATTGACGACCACACGCGTTGCCGAGCGTGCCGGCGTCTCGGTCGGAACCCTGTATCAGTACTATCCCAATAAGCATTCGTTGCTGGCTGCCGTGCTGGAACATCATCTGAATGATGTGATGGCAAAGGTTGAGGCTGCTTGTGAGAGCGCATCTCATAAGCCATTGGCGGAGATGATCAGGGAGGTGGTGGAGGCGTTCGTGGACGCCAAGATGAAGCGTGTGGATATTTCCATCGCGCTCTACCGGGTCTCGGCCGGCGTGGGAGGGCCTGCGTTGATCAAACCCGTGGGTCAGCGTTGGCGGAAGCCGGTCGAGGCGATGCTTCAAACCGCCACGGATGCCGAGTCGCCGCCCGATAAAATCAGTATTGACATGATGCTTGCAGCGATGGCAGGCGTAATTCGCTCCATGCTTGAGGCAGAGCCGTCCCCCGCCACAGTCCGCAAATCACGAGAGCATCTCGTGCTCCTTTGTCAGTCTTACATGGCTGCCGCAACCGCTAAGAGCGGTTAGTGCACTCCACATGGTTTCTCCTGATTCTTGCGAGCAACCTCCCCCAATCGGAAATCGCTGGTCTAAGGTTGGTGCGTAGGGCGGAATGGCTTCATCCGTTGCTCCACCGTCCGGTACCGCCAGCTTTTGTGCCTTATGTACTTATGTTCTGCAAACAGTGTGACAGCAACACCTCGAGGTGGCTCGCCACGACGATCCTTGGATGGAATTGTAGTCTCCCGATTAGGAGATCCCGAGCATCGATGAACGCGGTTGATTTGGAGATACCGGTCTGAGCGCGCTGCGCATCATGTCCTTCAGTTGCTTGCGCGCACGTGACGTTCGTGCCTTTATCGTTCCGGAAGGCACTCCAAGGAGCCTGGCGGTTTCGCGAATGCTCAAACCATGGATGTCCCGCAATTGGAAGGCTCTGCGCAAAGTAGGTGACAGGCGGCGGGTCGCGTCAGCGAGTATTTCCGCAATCTCTCGCCTTCGGTAAACTTCCTCCGGAGTCGGTCGAGTATCTGACACCAAATCTGCCAGGGAAAGATTCTGATCGAGGCCTGTTTCGCCCGATGCGGTTTGTAATTGTGTCCAGCGTCGACGCAGCTTCATTCGCGCACTATTGATCACGATCGCAGTGAGCCACGTAGACATCTTCGCTTGGCCCCTGAACTGGTCCATGTGCGTCAAAGCTGCCAGCACGGCGTCTTGAACGGCATCTTCCGCGTCCGCTACGTTGCCCAGATGGGCTAGCGCGATTCGACGAAAGCGAGGCGAGTGCTGAGTGATTAGGTCCGTTAACTCCTGCACGTGTCGCTGTTGGCACGCGATCGGAATTAGCTGTCGATTGAATTCTAGAGCTGTGGTTGCCATTGATGGAACTCCCTCGCCCTTTGCTGCATGTCGGATTCCATTTCGGGGTCATCAGGTTCCTCTTCTTCATTGATAGCTCTTTGCCACTCCTGCTTCGGGTTTTGACGCGACATCGGCGTCTTGAGAGCCAAACTTCTCCAGATGGCGCCAACACTGAGTTCCACTTTCGAGATCCGATGACGTCCTTGCGTTGCTACCGCGACGTCGCGACTTCGGGACGACTCTAACCGCTGAGGGGATCAGCCAGAATCAGTACGCGCTTTCCGAACTGACCCGCGAATTATGTCACTCCCACAATTCGGAGATTGCCTTTGGCCATTCTCGTGCTCCCAGCCGGAACCAGATGCCGAAATCCTTAAGTCCCTTTAGCAATGCCCCCCGGGCGACGCCTAGGATTTCAGATAGAAATCTCATGAACGATCTTGCAGAAAGGAAAACCGTCGGGACGAACAGCGTTCAACCAATGGAATTGTCTCTCGCCGCCGGTCCCTTGAACGCTTTGGAGAGCCTTCGCGGCCACTGGCCGGAATATCTGATGGAAGCTGGTGAAACTGGGTCATATATGTTCCTTGTTTGTACGTTTGCCACCTTGCTGCTGCATCCCGGCTCCCCAATTCCACACTTCATCCCCAGCCTCCTCTTCCGTAGAGCTCTTATGGGACTCTTGGTTGGTTCGGCGGTGGTCACCATCGTGCTGACGCCTTGGGGCAAACAATCGGGAGGTCATTTCAACCCGGCAATAACTTTGACCTTTTATCAGCTGGGAAAATTGCCGTTTTGGGACATGTTGTTTTATGTGGCCGCGCAATTCGCCGGTGCCGCTGCCGGGGTAGGAATCGCTGCTTACGTGCTTCGCGATGCTCCGCGAAATGTTTCTGTGCGGTACGCAGTGACTGCGCCCGGGATATTTGGCAAGCCCGGAGCTCTCGCGGGCGAAGTGGTCATCTCTTTTATTTTGATGCTGAGCATCCTGTTCGCCTCAAATCGCGGGGCGCTGGCCCGCTACACACCCTATCTAGTAGGCGCTCTCTACGCAGCATTTATTACATTCGAAGCCCCACTGTCAGGGATGAGCATGAACCCGGCGCGAACCTTCGGTTCGGCATTTCGCGCCGACTACTGGCAAGCGTTTTGGATTTATCTGATTGCGCCCGCAGCGGGCATGTTCGCCGCCTCCCAGCTTTTCTTGTGGGCTCGCGGGGGGATCGGCCCCTACTGTGCAAAGCTGCATCACGAAAATGACAAACGCTGCATATTCCAGCACGGATATCGGCCGCCGCGATTCACGATTCTTGTTTCCCGGGAGACATCATGAAGAACAAGTGGAAGCTTGGCGTTCTCGTGCTCGCCATCGTACTCGTCGCCGCCTGGTACGCGTTTCGCCCAGAGCGGTTGATCGTCAATCGACCAGTAAACGAAGATTTTCCGGGGGCGGAAGTCGCCTCACCCGCACAAGTCGTCGAATCGGGCACTTTCTCCGGAGTCATGCATCCCACCAGGGGCAGTGCAACCATCTACCGTCTTGCCGACGGACAACGCATTCTCCGTTTGACGAACTTCAAAACTTCGAACGGACCCGATGTCCACGTGTATCTCGTCGCCGCGGCCGATGCAAAAGACAGCCCGACGGTAGAACGGCGCCGATTTCATCGGTTTGGGAACGATCAAGGGGAACGTGGGCGACCAAAATTCCGCGCTAGGGCGAGATCTGGATCTCGCGAAGTACCGGACGGTCTCGATCTGGTGCAAAAGGTTCTCTGTCAATTCGGTGCGGCTCCGTTGAGAGCCGACAACGCGATATTGCACAACTAGCCGGACAACTGAGAAAAAGGAAAACTCGTATGGATGCCAAAGGCACTTCACGGACACCAGCTCACAAGAACAAGCCTGAGAAATTTGATCTGGTAATTCTGGGCGGTGGCACCGGATCCACTCTCGCCGCGTGGACGTTTGCCGGCAAAGGACAGCGCGTGGCGGTGGTTGACCGCAAATACATCGGCGGGTCCTGCCCAAATATTGCCTGCCTTCCCAGCAAAAATATCATCCACACCGCGAAGATCGCATCGTATGTCCGACGGAGCCTCGAGTATGGAGTTGCATGCGATGGCTTTCGAGTGAATATGTCTGCTGTCCGCGAACGTAAGCGCAAAATGGTCTCCGGCCTGAATCAGATGTACCTCGATAACTATAAAAAGACTGGAGCGGAACTCATCTTCGGATCCGGGCATTTCGTCGGTCCGCGCACCCTGGAAGTTTCCCTCGCTGATGGAACCAGGCGTCAACTGCGTGGGACCAACGTGATTATCAGTACCGGAACAAGTGCCGCGCTGCAGCCAATTCCTGGTCTTCGGGAAGCCCAGCCGCTTACCCACATCGAGGTCTTGGAACTCGATCAGACTCCCGAGCATCTCGTCGTGATCGGTGGCGGCTACGTCGGGATCGAACTGTCTCAAGCCTATCGTCGCTTTGGCAGCAGAGTAACCGTCATCGAGCGCAATGACCGCTTGATGCATCGAGAAGACGAGGATGTAAGTGCTGCCATTGGTGCTCTCTTCGCAGACGAAGGAATTGAAGTTGTGCTGAACGCCCGTATTAAAAAGATTTCGGGCAAATCAGGCGAGTCCGTGAGGATCATCATCGAGCAAGAAGGAATAGAGAACGCGCTCGAGGGCAGCCATCTGCTGGTTGCAACCGGGCGCACCCCAAATACGGAAGCCATCGGACTGGACCTGGCCGGCGTCGAGGTGACCGATCGTGGATACCTCAAGGTCAATGAGAAGTTGCAAACGACGGCAAAAGGAATATGGGCCATCGGTGAAGTCGCCGGCACTCCGCAGTTCACCCACGTCAGCGTTGATGATTTCCGTGTTGTCCACGACAACCTTACCGGTGGGAGTCGCGTAACCACGGGCAGGCTGGTCCCGTTCTGCATATTTACTGATCCGGAACTCGCCCGGATCGGACTAAACGAAACCGAAGCGAAAGGCCGAGGCCTGGCGTATCGCCTCTTCAAGATTCCTGGAGAAGCCGTTCTGCGCGCTCGCTCCCTGTTCGAGACCCTCGGGTTCTTGAAAGCCCTGGTCGCAACCGATAGCGATCGCATTCTCGGGTTCAGCATGTTCGGGGTTGACGCAGGTGCAGTGATGACAACCGTGCAGATCGCGATGGTCAGAGGGCTGCCTTACACGGCGCTGCACAACGCCATTCTGGTTCACCCCAGCATGGGAGAAGGACTTATCCAGTTGTTCTCCTCCCCAGCTTCACAATGGAAACCCGCAAACGGGCAGCCCCGACAACGGCGGGCGAGAGTCGAAGATAGGGCTCGGTGAGACGCTCGACGAGCGACTTCAGGTATCGTCGCTACGGAAGTATTAAGATCCCCTCGGACGACGTCGCTTTCTGTAGGCTGCAACCTTATGGCGGTTCCCACATCGGAGGGCGCTGCACCACCGGCGGCGGTGGGACTTTGTCTGGTCGGAGAACCAGAGCACGCAGGCCTGATCTTCACAACGCTTGACAAGGCTAAAGTCGGCCGTAGCCAACAGAACGGCTGCGGCTTCGGCGATTGGCGCCAGGATGCCCTTAGCCGTGTCCGGTTGCTGTATTCGCTCGACGATCAGCATGCTCGGAGTTCTCCACACCAGTCGAGGACGAGTTTGTGCATGATCAAGAAAGCTGTTGAGCAGCGAAGGATCTCCGTGCAATCCGGCCTTTCTTTTCTCTACAAGCGAAACGATATTCTCCCGTAGCATTCGTGCAGAATGTAAAAGAGACAAAGGCCCTTCGCCCGAGCCAATCTTCGAGTAGGGGAGTCCGGCTTGCTCGAGCCATGCGAGCACATCCTCGTCCGTCTCAAAAAGGTCGATGATGTCACCTCCCACCCTCATGCGTGTGTTAACAAAATCCAGTGCGAGATTGCCTGCCAAGAATTGCGGGCGAGACTCAGAGAGGCGTCTTGTCGCGGAAGTTTTCAAAACAACTAAACCCAAGACCAAAGTAACCTTTAATCGGCGAATTGACAAGTTACACATTCAGGAAATAGCATCGCAAGTCAGAAATTCGTCGGTTTTTGGCCCACACCGACTCAGAATTCGTGCCTCTTCAGCCCAACGTCCCCATCCAGGCGGCGATGGCCCGCCCGATCTCGTCCGGCGAATCTTCCTGAACGAAATGAACCCCCGCGACCGTGACTTCGGTTTGCGCTGGCCACGCGCGGACGGTATCGAGATTCGCGCCGCCGCCGAGGAGCGCTCCGGGCTTGGCCTTTATGAACAGCTTGGGCACATCACTGGTCGCCAGCCATTCCGCATAGGCAGCCACGATCGCAGCCACGTCGGCGGGTTCGCCGTCGATAGGGATCTCCCGAGGCCAGGTCAGCGTCGGCCGTCGCCCTTCGCCGGGCTCTGCGAACGGACGCCGGTACTCCGCCTATAGCGATCAGCAGAATTGACCCACCTCGGATTCAGATGAGTTGATCAGTTAGCCTGCTACAGGGCAAACGGCAGGTTTACTCGATCTTCTGGAATGTCTTTGGGCTTATTGGAAAACTG
>Ga0123356_10008092_pt1 | contig 10470 bp, 2 predicted proteins | sample TergutEmb28metaG_2_FD_92546 | JGI IMG/M metagenome (GOLD analysis project Ga0123356, IMG submission 92546) | Embiratermes neotenicus P3 segment gut microbial communities from Petit-Saut dam, French Guiana - Emb289 P3 | ecosystem: Host-associated > Arthropoda: Insects > Digestive system > Gut ... | reverse complement strand
CCACCGCCGATACCCGAGGCTGCAGCGAGGCCGCCATTCCAGGAGTCGGGGTATCCATCAGCTTGTCCAACAACAGCATAGGAAGTTCCAGGCTGACCGGTGAAGCTGAAGGTCGCATCAGGGTTGATCTGAATGGCGGTGCACAACGCATCAACATTCGCCGGAGCTCCGATGGCTGCCACAGCAGCTTCAGGAGTACTGGTGTGATAGTAGATCGTCCCGCCCACGGTGTAAGTCGGGCATGCCCACAGTGTTGCATCGATCCACAGACCAGCAGGGAGCAGTTCACCGGTGAACTTCACCGGGGCCGTGACCGCAATGTTGATCCCTGTCGCATCAAGACCACCGCCAGCCAGTGGGAATGTCACATAGGTGACCCCTGGATTCGGCAATCCTGGCGAGGAGCCGACATAGCCGCCATACCACGACGGTGAGCTTCCAGGTGCACCCCACATCCCTTGACCCGCATACACGACGTACGTACCAGTCGGTGCCAGACCAGAAATAGTGTACGTACCATCATCGAAGGTTTCGGCATAGCCGCAATCAGAGGTGATGGTGTTAGACACTACCCGGCAAGCCATAGCCCAGAAGAAGTAATCCGCATCAGCATCGGCACCCTGCCAACCACTGACCGTACCAGTAACAGAACTACCCGCAACAAGCTGAATGTCCAGACCATGTGCGGACACTCCGGAAGCCCCAGCCGTAGCAACGTCAAGATCACCAACCGCGGGGGAATCACCAACATATCCGCCAGCCCACACCAGCGGGTAGCCTTCCACAGACACTGAGAATGCATGCTGTTCGCCAGGAACGGCATAGCAGGAGTACGTACCGTCCTCCATCACTGGTGCGCCCTCAAGCCAGACCAAGCCTTCGACAGGATCGATCAGGTAACAGGAGACATACCCAGTGCTGCTGGGCGTACCATCAGGAAGATAAACAGTCCCGGTGAGCTTCGCAGCCTGAGCCATAGCGATGTCAATATCATCGAGACGGGTTGCATTGTTCGGCATGTGAACCACATAATCCGGGTTTGTTAGGTCGATACCAGTTGGTTCGAAGTACGGAGATGTCCAGCCTCCGTATCCTGTTGTCAGGAAGTCAGCATCATCAACAAGGATTCCCGAGCGGGTGACCCACACCAGGTAGTCTCCTCCTGGAAGCAGCGGTTCAAGGAAATAGAAACCAGCGGCATCGATTTCCGCCCAGACCGGGACACCCAGAACAGGTGTGTCGCCTGAGTAGTCGATGGGAGCTGCCATGATATACCCAAGGATGTCGAAGTTAGCAGGGGCATAGAAACCAGGCAAAGTCACCCAGCCGGAGATACTGCTTGCCTCGACGAGCGTAATGTCGACTGTCATGGTTCCATTAGGCCCTGGGACCCTGAACTCAAGGATGCCGGGGTTAGGAAGATTGGGGTTCTCATCAGCGCTAATGAATCCACCTGCCCATGATATGAAGTAACCAGGAGCCCAGCCCGCGATAACGAGAGTCACGTCAGGGTCAACCACAAAGTAGTACTGGCCATCCTCATCTGCGTACGCATATTGGCAGTCGGTGTATACGACACCGGTGATTGCGCAGTATTGGATTGCGGCCCAGTCTGAATCGGAGGTGACTGTTCCGCTGACGATAACGCCAGCAACCATAGTGATGTCGATCCCTGTGATGTCATCACGGGTAGGCGGAAGAGTGATCGGCACCATCCCAGCTTCATTAACCTCCATATCGGGGGAAACAAAAACGGTTGCATGCTGCCCGTAGAAGGTTGGTATCAGACCCTCGGGGAGGATGCCAAACGGATACGCGAAAACGACGTAGGTTGCTCCCGGTGCCAGACCTTCAATGATGAAGTCACCATTACTGTCACATATTCCAGAGAACCCGGTATAGGTCAAAGAGAAACTGTCTCCATCGAGTTCCACTTCGATAGCAAGGACTTCAACGTAGTCGTCTTCATCAAACTCGTAACCTGCAGGCAGAATGATCTTTCCGGAAATCGTGGATCCGAGGACAAGTTCGATCTCATCAATGGGGATGACACCTGGGCCAGGAATTGAGACTGTCGTAACAAGAGGACTCGACAGGTCCTCGACATCGCCGACAGCTCCGCCGAGCCATGATTCCAGATACCCGGGAGCCTCTGCACTGATGACGACAGTCGAGCCAACAAGAACCGGTATTGAGTAATTGCCGTCATCATCGGTGTACGCTCCGATGCAATCGACCAGCATGGTGAGAGCATCGTCAACAGTGCAAGCCCACACCCATGTTTCCATAGGAACTACTGGGGTAATTGTTCCCTCAACCCATGCCTGGTGGGGAATGATCTCGATGTCGAGGCCTGTTATGGGTGTTCCATCAGCATCCATCGAGATGATGACGTTTGGGTTCGTCAAATAGGCGTCCGCGGGCACATATAGCATTCCCTGACCACCATAGAACGCCCCAAAGTAATCAGTGGGACTGATCATCAGGTCCATGGGCCTGACGAAGGCTACGTAATCCCTGCCCGGTTCGGCTTCATCCCACCAATAGGAGCCATCCGACTCAATCCACGCTAGTCCAAAAACATCTCCATCGATATACGGGTTCTCCTGGTCTGCATCAGCTACGCTCATTATGTAGACCCACCCGTACCAAGGATCCTCGTCATCCGGGTCGACGTCCCAGTCGTAGCCTGGCGGCAAAACCACTGTGCCGGATAGGAATGGGGTACGAGCAAGCGTTATGTCTGGCACCTCGGTATTTCCAGGGGTAAGGATCGGTACCTTGGTGACGAGATCACTGGAGAAGTCGGTATCCCAGCCGACGGCTCCGCCTAGCCAGGTGTAGCTGTATCCCTCGGCGAACGCGCATAGAACCATGGTGGTTCCAACAGTTGTAGGTACGACGTAGGAGCCATCATCATCGACCCCATATGAGTTGCAGTTCGAAGGCTCGAACGAATCATCAATCTCACACGTGATTACTGATGCGAATGAGTCTTGGGGCCAAAGAACAGTTCCGGTGATTAATGCATTTGGTGCGGCTACCTCAATGTTGACGTTTTCTAGTGAATCGCCCGCGGCATTGATGGAGACAATGATGCCTGGGTCTGATAGAACCCAGTCCTGTGGGTAACCCGTTATCGTAGATCCATTAGAGAAGGTTGTCCACGCAAAGCTAGGAGTGATATTCAGCTCATCTGGTAGCACGAAGACTACATAGTCTGCGCCGGCGATACCGCCAGCCCAGGAATAGGTGCCATCCGGGGTAATCCAAGCCATGTCAGTGACTCTTCCATCTAAGTGCGCAGAGTCAGTTCCGGCATCAGCGACAGATGCGATTCGGACGTGGCCGAGATTAGCATTGGGGTCGCCTAAGTCATCAACCCAGCTATATCCGTTGGGTAAGGTCACCGCTCCAGAAATGGTGATTGCGGAGGCGAGACGGATTGGCTCATCGATCGTGATCACACCAGGGCCTTTGACCTCAAACTTTGTGAACAGAGCAGTGGACACATCCTCTGTCCATCCTGTTGCTCCGCCAGCCCAGGTGTAGGCATAGCCGGGAGCATAGGCAGAAACCACGACAGTCGCTCCAACTTTCACAGGGACGGAGAAGGTGCCATCATCATCGACATATATCCAGCCGCAATCAACAAAAACCGTCAGCGCTTCGTTGGGCTCGCAAACCGCCACATTGGCTCCATCTTCACCTACTGGTTCAACGGTGCCTTCGATGTGAGCCTCGGCAGGGATCATTGTGATGTCAATGCCAGCCTGTGATGTTCCAGCAGCGTCGATGGAGACTATGCTAGCCGGGTTCCCCAAAGCGGAAAGTGCAGGGCCGCCCATCGATGAAAACCCACCGGGATATGACACAAGGAGGTCATACGAGGTGAGAGCCAAGTCGTATGGGTCGACGAAGACAACATAGTCCTTGCCGGGTTCAGCCCAAGGCCAGGAAAAGGTGCCGTCGGGCTTTACATCCGTACGACGAGTCATTTCAAAGAATGGATACTCCGTGCCTAGGTCAGTCACGGGTGCGATAGCAACACGGCCCATCCACGGACTGGGATCCAGTGGATCAACGTCCCAGTCGACCCCGTTGGGGAGGGTGACGCTCCCCGAAATCGAAACTCCAAAGTCTTCAAGCTCTGGGATAAGTGTGAGGATGCCATCAATGTGTGTCTCACCAGGGGTGAGGATCGGAATCTTCGTGATGAGAGGCTCAGAGTAATCATAGGTCCAACCCGTGTACCCACCGACCCATGTTTCGAGGTAATCATCCGCCCAGGCATCAACAATGATGGTTGAGCCAACTTTGACCGGGAGTGAATAGGTGCCGTCAATGTCCACATTTGCGTAGGTGGCATCTACAGCATTGAACCACTCATCGATCTCGATGACATATACAAAAACGTCAGAGAAACTGGGAATGTCAACGGTGCCGGTGGCATATGCCTCAATTGGGACCATGGTGATATCGACACCCGTCAGCGGTGTTCCTGCGGCGTCAACTGAGAAGACAATGTCTGGGTTGGCCAAGTGAGCGAAGTTGACATCACTCAGCATTGCAAACCCACCGGCATAAGTGCCAAAGAGAGCGCACGGTGTATTCAAGTCGCGTGACAACGCATAAATCAGGTAGTCAGTGCCCGGCAGCGCCTCATCCCAGGAGTACGTACCATCAGGATTGATCGGTACCACAGTCCACTCCTCAAAGTAGGCATCATCAGTGCCGACATCAACCACAGACACAATGCCGACATCACCCAACCAAGGAGCAGGATCTGTGGGGTCAACAGACCAGTTGCAGCCAGCCGGCAGATTGACCTTCCCCGAGATGGTCGTGGTATCTGCAGCCTGGGCGGCAAAAGTACCCCCTAATAGAGCAGAAAAAGAAACAGAAACCGCTGCCACAAGGGCTAGTATGCGTCGGTGCATGATGACTCCTCACATGTGCATCCGAGTGTGTCCCGAAAGCGGACTCCCCCCTGCAGAATTGGCCCCGTGGCATCCTCGACTACCGGGGGAGCAACCCTGGCACATATAATATAGTGTGCATAGCAGTATTATCACCCTGATTGCTTAGTGATACACATCTCCTTAGACAACTCTTAAGAAGCGGTCTGTTCGTCGTGGAGACAGGTCAGATATAGGTTAGATCCGAAATCTCCAAGAAGGCGGGTATGTGGGTTGTAATAGCTGCCCATAAACTGATTATTCAGCCCAATTCCATCGCCGAGAACCTCACCATAGGCTTCGAAGGTTTCCACGCAGTCGGTTATTCGCATAAGGCGCTTGGCGATGCCAAGAATGATCCCTTCGGGGTTCAGGCTCACCGGGAGAAGGTGTTTGACTAAGCCGCCGAAACGAGAGATGAAGATGGACTGTAGACGCGTTTCCACAGTGTACTTCGTTGAAGGCTTCAGTCCCTCAATAACAAGGCGGTCGAAGCCTTCGCTTGCTTGAGTCAGAGTCTGGAAGAAACCGGTGACTGCCTGGGTTCCGTCCCGAGAAGCCATCGTCCAGATCACCTTATTCGGCTTGGCGCCAGATTCTCGATCAGTACGGAAGAAGCGCCCGTACTGTAAAAGAGCCCGGTGGTGTTTATAGAACTGGATCTGCTCGCGAATCTCGGCTCTCTCGACCTTCGACAACATCCGAAGATCCAGCTCATAGCCCAGACAACCAAAAGCAGAAACATTAAAGCGGGTTGTGAGCGGGGTATTCCGCAGGGTTTGTTGGTGCGGTGCCTCAGAGACGTGAGCACCCATAGCTGAGACCGGATAGAGATGAGTCAGACCCCCTTGGATCTTCAGGCGCTCAATTGGATCGGTATCATCAGAGGCCCATATCTGCGGCGAATAGCACAGCATTCCCAGGTCGAAACGATTTCCCCCGGAAGCACAGGATTCCAACAGTACGCTCGGTCGGGACCAGAAGATGCGGGCTAAGACCTCGTAGAGTCCAAGGATGTAGCGATGGAAGAACTCGCCTTGGTTGGCCAGCCCGGGGGAAAACGCATCTGACAATCCCCGATTGAAATCCCATTTCACATAGGCAGCACCAGTGTCGTCGATGATCCGACCCACATTGTCAACGATGTAGTCGCGTACCTCCGCCCTGGTGAGGTCGAGGACTAACTGGTGGCGGCCCATGCGTGCAGTCCGGCCGGGAGTAGTGACAGCCCAGTCGGGGTGGGCTCGGTAGAGATCGGAGTCGGTGTTGACCATCTCGGGTTCTACCCAGATGCCGAACCCGAGCCCAATCGAGCGAATACGGTCAGCAAAGGCAGGCAGACCGGAGGGAAACTTGCGGCGATTGACCCGATAGTCGCCCAGCCCTGCGCGATCCGAATCGCGGGCACCGAACCACCCGTCATCAAGGACGAAGACCTCCGCGCCCAAAGCCTTCGCCCGACGAGCCAAACCAAGGAGCTTACCGGAGGTGAACTTGAAGAAGGTAGCTTCCCAATTGTTGTAGACCACCGGACGAACTCGGTGTTTCCAGTCGCCGCGTACGATGTGGTCATTGACGAAATCATGGAGGTTCCGTGATGCTCCCCCGATCCCATCCCCGGAACAGGTCATGACGCCCTGGGGGGTTTCGAAAGATTCTCCTGGAGCCAGCACCCATTCGAAGCAGTGCGGATTGATTCCCAGGGTGAGTCTCACTACATCATGGTTGGACTTCTCAATGACGCTGCGATGGTTGCCGGAGTAGATGAGGTTGAATCCGTAAACCCGCCCTTGGGACTCAGTTGCTGATGCTTGCGCCAGAAGAAACCCTGGGTTACATCGGTTCGAACTGATCCCAGTAGTCGATGAGTTCACCATTGCCCCATAGCCCACAGGTTGGTCTTGGAGATGAGCTTCCTTGATCCATCCGCCATGCAGACTGAGAAGACGAAAACCTTGATCGGGGATGTCCACCATGAGGGAGGCTAGCTTGCGTACTGACATAGGTTCTTCACCCAGGTTAGTCAGGGTGGCTCGTCGTGCAATGACATTGGCAGACTCGAAGACGGTGTACCACAGGATCAGTGAGAGGTGAGCAGCTTGGTCAACCAACTCGATCCGCAGGGTCTGCGCATCAGCGCCGTATGCCAGGGGCAGTGTGTCAGCTTTCATGGCACCGGGGATAATGGCGTGATTGGAGTAAAGGAAATCACAACTATAAGCACCGTCGCTGCCGACTACCTCAATCGGCGACTCACGAAAATCTCCGGCACCGACCCCAGACCATTCCAGACAAAGGTGATCCAAGCAATAGAAGGGATCCTCGTCACTATAGGCAATGGAGGTACCTATCTCAGCGCTGCGTTTGATGGCCAGGGACTCCGCTGATTGATCCCTGGGCAACCGAATCCCATAGTGCAGATGCTCAAGATGACCGTGACTGGTGATGCGGAACCAGTAGCTGGAGTCCTGAGTCTCCAGGCGAAAGACCTGATCTGCATCGGCAATCATAACGAGGCAGCTCCCTCGCGAATCACCATGGCCTCCCAGGGCAGGAGAATCCCATCCAGTCGGCGCCTGCCGGTATTGGAGGCCACACACATCGACTCTCCCGTACCATCGCCTTCGCTGGCATCGAGCTGATCGAGGTACTGGATGTACCCGGAGAAGTTCAGCCAGATCGTGTAGGCAGGATCGGTGGAATCCTCGGCAGGGGTACGCCGGTAGACCATGATCGCACGGTCAGCAAAGACTGGTTCGAATCCACCGTCCATCAGCGTGGGGCAGTCGCGGCGCAGTCGAATCATCCTGCGGTAGAAGTTGAGAACCGAGCGAGGATCGCTGTCCTGGCGCTCGTAGTTCAGCCAGGTGGAGTTGGAGTTAATCGGCAGCCATGGCCGCGAGGTAGTGAAACCAGCTCCCTTGGATGAATCCCATTGCACAGGAGTACGGGCATTGTCTCGCGAAGAGTCGCGGATGAGCCGCCAGCGCAGAGGTGCAGGGATGAAAGCTTTAGCGAGGAGTTGATCCATGTTGCGGCTCTCAACATCATCGAGTTGTTCGATGGAGGTGAAATCGAAGTTGGTCATCCCGATCTCTTGGCCTTGATAGAGGAAGGGGGTGCCACGCAAAGTGAACAGTAAAACCGCAAACAGAGAAGAACTGCGGGACCAATACTGCTTGTCGTCCCCGTAATGAGAGACGATTCTCGGCTGATCGTGGTTCTCCAGGTAGAGAGCATTCCAATCCAACCCCTGCTCCCAGACAGTGAGCCGGTTCAGCAGAGTATCGGCACGGAAGGGCTTAGGCCCGTACCTGGCAAACAGTCGGTCGACTTCCAGATGGTCAAAGTAGAAGAGTAGGTCAAGCTCCTTGCGGTCGGGATCGCACAGGGTCTTAGCCTCCTCTAGCGAGACCATCACCGTTTCCCCGACAGTGAAGGCGCCGTACGGATCGAGAACATCACGGCGCAGTTCTTGGAGGATCCTGTGCGTGCCATCGCGGCCCTTATAGTGTTCCAATCCGCGGATGATCGGCAGGCCGTGCCCGTCAGCCAAGGATTCTTTGTAAAGCAGTGAGATCACATCACAGCGGAAACCCGAGATTCCGCGATCCAGCCAGAAACGCATCACATTCTTGATTTCTTCGAGGACCTTCGGGTTGTGATAGTTCAGATCCGGCTGAGCCTTATCGAACAGATGGAGGTAGAACTCTTCTCGTACCTCATCCCAGGTCCAAGTACTTCCCATGAAGAACCCCGTCCAGTTATTCGGCGGCAGGGAAGAGTCCTTGCCAGCCTCATGCCAGATGTAGTAGTCGGTGTACGGCTCGATGCTCTGTCGGCTCGCCTGGAACCACTGGTGCTGATCGGAGGTATGGTTGATGACCAAATCCATGATGATCCTCAGACCGCGCTTCCCGGCTTCGTTGACCAGACGATCGAAGTCCTCCAGTGTCCCGTACCGCGGATCAATCGCGCAGTAATCAGAGATGTCATATCCGTTGTCAGCATCGGGGGAGCAGTAGAGCGGGGATAGCCACAGCGCGGTGACTCCGAGTGCTGCTACCTGGTCCAGACGAGAGATGATTCCTGGGATATCACCGATCCCATCTCCATTCGAATCCTGGAAGCTGCGCGGATAAATCTGGTAGAAAACAGCATCTTTCCACCACGGCCGCTGTGATGATAACTGGTTCATGTGTTCAGTCTAGTGGCCTGGTGTACTAGGATCTCTAAGTTGCAAAGATCCTTGTATCCTCCGATTCTTAGGGAATGGGAAGACAAAACCTACCAGCGGAAACCTTGGTAGATTGGGATGAAATTAGAGAGGGACACTCGTGGACGCGCGGCCATTTCAGGTTGACTTACAAGGAGTCGTTGATCTTCTTGGTCGCCATATCTATTCCAGCCCGCGGGTCTATCTGCGCGAACTCCTGCAAAACGGGGTTGATGCTATCACCGCGCGGAAGACCTACTGTGAAGAAGAATCACTGACGATAGACCCAACGTGGGGAATCACCATTTACCCTGCCGAGAATTCGCAGTTTGTCCTGGTTGATGAGGGGATGGGACTCACCTGCGACGAGGTCACTGAGTTACTGGCTACCGTTGGGCGCAGTTCGAAGCGTGACATCCTCAACATGGCACGCACAGACTATCTCGGTCAGTTCGGAATCGGGTTGCTTTCCTGCTTCATGATCTCCGATGAGATTCGGATTCTGACTCGATCAGCGACTGGATCCCCCTGTGTTGAGTGGGTTGGCTCCGGTGACGGAACCTTCTCAGTACGCGAACTCGACCTCCAACTACCGGTCGGTACGCGGGTCTATCTCACTGGGCGCTTCGACACCGCTGAACTGGTTTGCGAAAGTGCGGTGTCTCAGCTTGCTGCACTCTATGGGCAGTATCTTCCTGTGCCCATCGATATTGCCAGCTCCCCCGATCCGATCTCCGGGCCTAACCCAGCCACGGACGAATCGCAGGTGAACTGGGATAAACCCGAGTACTCCACGCGCATCAATGCTCATCCCATCTTTCTTGATGAATCACCCGACCCAGCAGAGCTAACTGTCTTTGCCCAAGAAGAACTGGGTTTCGAACCACTGGATGTTATTAACCTGTCGGCTCCTGGGACCGGTACACGAGGCAAGGGCTTCGTCCTGCCGTACGCACCGCCGCCCAATGCCCACCAGTCCACCCAGGTTTATCTCGGCAGAATGATGCTCTCCCAACGCGAGGATGAACTACTGCCGGACTGGGCATTCTTCGTACGCGCAGTACTGGACTCCACCGGACTGTCACCAACCGCTAGCCGCGAGGGGATCGTCGAAGACTTCTCCTTGGAGTACACCCGAGACCAGCTTGGTGCCTGTGTACGATCCTGGCTGATGGATATGGCGGTCCATCACCCTCACCGCTTTGAGACCTTCCTGTCGGTTCATGAGCTAGCGATCAAGCAGCTTGTTCTTCACGATGAAGAGATGGCCATGATCTTCATGGGGTGGCTCTCGGT
>Ga0123356_10008091_pt1 | contig 10471 bp, 7 predicted proteins | sample TergutEmb28metaG_2_FD_92546 | JGI IMG/M metagenome (GOLD analysis project Ga0123356, IMG submission 92546) | Embiratermes neotenicus P3 segment gut microbial communities from Petit-Saut dam, French Guiana - Emb289 P3 | ecosystem: Host-associated > Arthropoda: Insects > Digestive system > Gut ... | reverse complement strand
GATGCTCGCGATCGCGCGCATCCTCAGGACCGGCGCGCGTCTCTTGCTGCTGGACGAGCCGACCGAGGGACTGGCGCCGGTCATCGTCCAGCAGATCGGCCGCACCATCCGTGAAATCAAGAAACGCGGTTTCACGGTGCTGCTGGTCGAGCAGAACTTCCGCTTTGCGGCGACTGTGGCTGACCGCCATTTCGTCATGGAGCACGGACGGGTGATCGACATGATCCCCAACGATCAGCTCGAGACCAGCATGGACAAGCTGCACGAATATCTCGGGGTCTGAGCACCAGGGCAACCAAATAAAGTCGAGGACAACGTCATGCAGATCACGCGACGCAGTTTGGTTGGCGGTGCCCTGGCAGCGAGCGCGGCACCGCTCGGGCGCGCCCGCGCGCAGACGCCGAAGATCACAATCGGTGTGCTCAACGATCAATCCGGCGTCTATCGTGACGTCACCGGCCAGACCTCCGTGGCTTGCGCGCGTCAGGCGGTCGAGGAGTTCGGAACCGGGCACGGCTTCGACGTCGACATCGTCGTCGCCGATCACCAGAACAAGCCGGATGTGGCGGTGAGCATCGCGCGGCAATGGTTCGACGATGGCAACGTCGACATGCTGGTCGACGTCCCGACATCCTCGGTGGCACTCGCGGTGCAGTCGGTCGCGCGGGAAAAGAACAAGACCTACCTGAACACCACGGCGGGCACGACCCAGCTCACCGGTCCGCAATGCTCGCCGAACTGCATCCATTGGACGTTCGATACCTACATGCTGTCGAAGTCGACCGGTGGTGCGATGGTGAAGACGGGGGGCGATACGTGGTTCTTCATCACCGCCGACTACGCCTTCGGCCAGCAGTTGCAAAAGGATACGACCGCCATGATCGAGGCGGCCGGCGGCAAGGTGGTCGGATCTGTCGCCTATCCGTTTCCGGACACGTCGGATTTCTCGGGCCCGCTCGTGCAGGCAGAAGCGAGCGGGGCAAAGGTGCTCGGCCTCTGCAATGCCGGGGGCGACACCGTCAATACCGTCAAGCAAGCGAATGAATTCGGTGTCGGCAAGAAGATGAAGATCGCGACACTGTTGATGTTCATCACCGACGTCAACGCGATCGGTCTCGATGTGGCGAAGGGACTGGTTCTGACCGAGAGCTTCTATTGGGACCTCAACGACCGGACCCGCGCCTTTACCAAGCGGGTGTTGCCCAAGACGCCCAACAACTATCCGAACATGAACCATGCCGGCACCTATTCGGCGACGCTGCATTACCTGAAGACGGTCGCTGCGATGGGACCGGCCGCCTCCAAGGCGGACGGTCGGGCAACGATCGCGCGCATGAAGGCGATCGAAGTCGACGACGATGCGTTCGGCACGTCCCGGATCCGCGAGGACGGGCGCAATCTCGTCAAAGCCTACCTCTTCGAGGTGAAGACGCCGGCCGAGAGCAAAGGGAAGTGGGACTACTATAAGCTGCTAGCCACGACACCGGGCGACGAGGCGTTTCGTCCGTTAGCCCAGGGCGGCTGTCCGTACGTCAAAGCGTGATCCGGCCCCGTGGCGACCCCAAACGGAGAAAGCCATGACAGTATCCCGTCGCGGCCTGCTCGGTGCGGCCACGCTCGCCGCGGCCCTGCCGGTGGCGGCCCCGCGCGCGCAGGGCAAACCGGTGGTCAGGATCGGCGTCCTCAATGACATGTCGGGAACCTACTCGACCACCACCGGGATCACCTCGGTGATCTGCACGAAGCAGGCGCTCGAGGATTTCGGTGTCTCCGGCAAAGGCCTCGCTGTCGAGGTCCTCTCCGCCGATCATCTCAACAAGCCCGACAATGCCGTCAGCATCGCCCGTCAGTGGATCGATGAGAACGGGGTCGATGTCATCCTCGACGTGCCGACCTCATCGGTGGCACTCGCCGTGCAAGGCGTCGTCCGCGAGAAAAACAAGGTCTACATCAACTCGGGCGCGGCCACGACCGCGCTGACCGGCGAGCAGTGCTCGCCCAACATGATCCATTGGACGTACGATACGTTCATGCTCGCCCAATCGACCGGCGGCGGAATGGTGAAGGCGGGCGGGGATAGCTGGTTCTTCATCACCGCCGACTACGCGTTCGGCCATCAGCTCCAGGCCGATACCACCGCCTTCATCACCCGGGCGAACGGCAAGGTGCTCGGTAGCGTCGCGTACCCGTTTCCCGGCACGACCGATTTCTCGTCCTTCCTCGTCCAGGCCCAGTCAAGCGGGGCCAAGGTGGTCGGGCTCTGCAGCGCCGGGGCGGATACCGTCAATCAGATCAAGCAGGCGGGCGAGTTCGGGTTGACGCAGTCGGCCAAGCTGGCCGCGCTCTTGATGGTGATCAACGACGTCCATGCGTTGGGATTGCAGACGGCTCATGGGCTCAATCTCACCGAGAGCTTCTACTGGGATCTCAACGATCGGACTCGCGCCTTCCTCAGCCGCGTCAAACCCAAGCTCACCGGCAACTACCCGAATATGATCCATGCGGGCTGCTACTCGGGCACGCTGCACTACCTCAAGACGGTCGCGGAGATGGGACCCGCCCAGGCCAAGGCGGACGGGCGGGCGACCGTCGCCCGGATGAAGGCGATGCCCGCCGAGGATGACTGTTTCGGCAAAACCACGATCCGGGAGGACGGGCGCAATCTGGTGCCGGCCTACCTGTTCGAAGTCAAGACGCCCCCCGAAAGCAAGGGGCCGTGGGACTACTATAAGCTCGTCACCACCACGCCGGCGGACCAGGCATTCCGGCCGCTGGCGGATGGGAAGTGCCCGTTCGTCCATGTTTGAGGCTCCATGATCACCATCTTCGGAATTCCCGGCCCGCTGCTGTTCGGCCAGCTTTTGCTGGGGCTGATCAACGGCGCGTTCTACGCGTTGCTCTCGCTCGGCCTAGCCATCATCTTTGGCATGCTCAACATCATCAACTTCGCCCATGGGGCGCTGTTCATGATGGGCGCGTTCGTAGCCTGGATGCTGCTCGAATATGCCGGGATCGGCTATTTCCCCGCCTTGATCCTCGCACCGCTCCTGGTGGGCATCTTCGGGCTGATCCTGGAACGGACCGTCATCAGCCGGCTGTACAAGCTTGACCATTTGTACGGCCTGTTGCTCACCTTCGGGCTCGCACTGGTGATCGAGGGCCTGTTCCGCAACGCATACGGCAGCTCGGGCATGCCGTACCGGATCCCGGACGTGCTGCAAGGCGCGACCGATCTCGGTTTCATGTATATGCCCAACTACCGTGGCTGGGTGGTGCTCGTCGCACTCGTCGTCTGCCTCACGACCTGGGCGGTGATCGAAAAGACCTCGCTCGGCGCACGGCTCAGAGCGGCGACCGAGAACGCACCGCTGGTTCAGGCTTTCGGGGTGAACGTGCCGCGCCTGATCACGCTCACCTACGCGGCCGGCGTCGCCCTCGCGGGCTTTGCCGGCGTGCTCGCGGCGCCGATTTACTCGGTCAATCCGAATATGGGATCGAACTTCATCAATACGGTTTTTGCCGTGGTCGTGATCGGCGGGATGGGCTCGATCCTGGGATCGATCATCACCGGCTTCGCGCTCGGCGTCATCGAAGGATTGACCAAGGTGTTCTACCCGCAGGCTTCGGCAACGGTGATCTTCCTGGTCATGGTCATCGTACTGATGGTCAGGCCGCGCGGGTTGTTTGGAAAGGCTGCCTGATATGTGGGGCTTTTCGCGCGCACAAGCGGTCGGGTTCCTGATCATGGTCGCGCTGATCGTGATCGCACCCTACGTGCTCTATCCGGTGTTCCTGATGAAGGTGCTGTGCTTCGCCTTGTTCGCCTGCGCCTTCAACCTGCTCATCGGCTATGTCGGTCTGTTGTCCTTCGGACATGCGGCATTTTTCGGGATGGGGAGCTACATCGCCGCCTGGACCGCGAAACACTGGGGCATCACTGCCGAGGCCGCGATCATCCTGGGCGGGCTCACCGGCGGCGTGCTGGGCCTCGTGCTCGGCTATATCGCGATCCGCCGCCAAGGCCTCTATTTCGCGATGATCACCCTAGCACTTGCGCAGATGGTGTACTTCTTCTGTCTCCAAGCGCCGTTCACCGGTGGCGAGGACGGCATCCAGCAAGTGCCGAGAAGTCCGCTGTTCGGCGTGATATCGATGCAGTCGGATATGCATATCTACTGGCTCGTCGCGGTCATCTTTCTTGTAGGGTTCCTGTTTATCCATCGGGTCGTCCATTCGCCGTTCGGTCAGGTCCTGAAGGCGATCCGCGAGAACGAGCCTCGTGCGACATCGCTTGGCTATCGCACTGACGACTACAAACTCATCGCCTTCGTGCTCTCGACATTCCTAGCCGGGATCGCGGGAGGCACCAAGGCCCTGGTATTCGGCATCGCCACGCTGACCGACGTGCACTATTCGATGTCCGGCGAAGTGGTGCTGATGACCCTCCTTGGCGGTCTCGGGACCATCTTCGGGCCCGTGATGGGCGCGTTCGTGGTGACCGCGATGGAGAACTATCTCGCGCAGTTCGGCGCATGGGTAACCGTGACGCAGGGCGCGATCTTCATTATCTGTGTGCTCGCCTTCCGCCGCGGTATCATCGGCGAGATTGCCGCCAGGCTCAGGATGGCGCTGTAGTCTGAGGCGGAATAGCTCCGCGGGCGGGCACTATGCGCCCGCCCGGCGGCGAGCGAGGGGTCGCCGCCTCGTCGTGTATCGCTAGCGTGCCCTCACCGTCCGGTCCATTTGCGGGGCAGCATGAACCTGACTCACGCCAAGCCCGCCGGCCGCTTCAGCCCGCCCCGTCTATTTGCGCCGGAATCGGTCGCGATCCTCGACGCAGATACGCCGGCCGGGCGACAGGTCCTCGCCAATCTGCTCATGAGCGGGTTTCAGGGCGCGATCCTGCCGGTCGCACGGGGCCTCGCCTCGGTCGGCGGCGTACTAAGCTACCAGGACATCGCCTCTCTGCCCCTGGTTCCCGACCTCGCGATCCTCGCAGGCGACGATGCAGATCTGGCCCGCACGGTTCCGGCATTGGCGGCGAAGGGGACGTTCGCTGCGGTCGTCCTCGGCAAGGCGGGTGATCCGGGCGCTCTGCTGGCAGAAAGCGGGGTGCGGATCCTCGGCCCTGAATCGTTCGGCATCGCCGTAACCCGGATCGGGCTCAACGCCACCCGCGGGCATTTGCCGCCAAAACCCGGGCGGGTCGCCCTCGTCTCGCAATCCGTCGCTCTTTGCCGGGCCGTGCTTGACTGGGCAGAGCCGAACGGCGTCGGGTTCAGCCATATCGTCGGCATCGGCGGCAATATCGATCTGGGCTTCGGCGTGGTGCTCGACTGGCTCTCACGCGATCCCGGAACCGGCGCGGTCTTACTCGATATCCGACATATCAGGCGGCCGCGCGGCTTCATCTCTGCGGCGCGTGCCGCCGCCCGCACGCGCCCGATCGTGGCGATCCGAGCCGGCGGGCAGCTGATCGATCCGACCGGGCGTGCCGATCTCGCCTTCGAGGCCGCTCTGAGGCGCGCGGGGATCCTGTCGGTGACCCGCTTCGACGAGCTCCTGGCCGCGGCCGAAACGCTGACGCGGGCCCGCCCGCTCCGGGGCGAGGCGCTGGCGATCGTGACAAATGCCGTGGGCCTCGGCCAGCTGGCCGCAGATGCAGCGTTGCGGCACGGGGTGGAACTCGCGACCCTCACCCACGCAACACACGACGCGCTGGGTCCGCTTGTGACCCCATCGATCGAAGCGCCGGATAGCGGGCCGGCTTATGCCGGATTAGCCAGGCCAGGGGCGCTGGCGGAGGCGGCCGCGCGACTCGTCGAAGCACCCGAGGTGGGCGGTGTGCTCGCCGTTCATGGGCCATCCGGTCCGGAAGATACCGCCGCAATCTCGGCGCTTGCCGCACTCGGGGGTTCGCTGAAGGCTCCCCTGCTGGTCGCGGCCATGGGAGAGACGACGGGGGCCGCGCACCGGCGAACGCTCACCGCGGCCGGGCTCCCCACATTCGACTCACCCGAGCAAGCCGTACGCGGCTTCATCAATCTGCTGAACGACCGCCGGAACCACGCAGCCGCGCGCGAGTTGCCGCCCAGCACGGTTCTCACGGTGAGCCCGGACCGGGCACGGGTCCGGGCACTCTTCGCGGCGGTCCGTGCGGCGGCAAGACGGGAGCTCTCGCTCGACGAGAGCCTTTCGGTCATCGCCACCTACGGCCTACCGAGGGCTTCGCTGCCGCCGAAACCGGATACGGCGGTGCTGATCAATGTCTGGGACGACGCGACTTTCGGGCCGGTCATCGATCTTCGCGCCGCGCGGCCGACCAGCACAGCGCGCGCGGCCGATCTGCCGCCCCTCAATTTGCCTCTCGCCCATGGCATGATCGTCCGCGCCGGACTTCCTGTTCTCGGAGATTTTTCCGAGGCGGCACTTGAGCGGATCGCCGAGGCGCTCGTCCGCCTGAGCGAGCTGGTCGTCGGTTTCCCGGAGATCGCCGCGGTCGCGTTTTACCCGCTCGTGGCCGATCCCGCGCGCGCCGCGGTCGTCGACGCCCGCATTTGCCTGCACGAGCCGGGCGCCGTCACCAACCGGCTCGCGATCACGCCCTATCCGGCGGAGCTCGTGGAGGAGTGGACGAGCGGTGGCGAGCGACTGACGATCCGCCCGATCCGGCCTGAGGACGCACAGCAACACGGGGCGTGGTTTCATCGTCTCTCGCCGGAGGACGTGCGCTTTCGTTTTTTCAGCGCCATGCGTGACCTCCAGCCCGAGTACATCGCGCGGCTGACACAGGTCGACTACGATCGGGAGATGGCGTTCGTCGCCGTGCGCGCGACAACCGGCGAGACGGTCGGGGTAAGCCGGATCGTGGTCGAGTCAGATGAGCGTTCGGCAGAGTTTGCGATCGCAGTGCAGCCCGACATAAAGGGCAAGGGGCTCGGCAAGCAGCTTATGCGAAAGCTGCTCGAGTGGGGGCGTGCGCATGGCATCGAAGAGATCATCGGTCACATCCTCGCCGACAATGCACCGATGCTCGCGTTCGTGCGCCGTCTCGGCTTCGAACTGCATCGCGCGCACGGAGAGGAAGACGTAATCCGGGCCACGCTGAGGCTCACGCCGGACGGGTAAGCAATCGCCACACACCCCTGGGCGTTGCGGCGGCTTTTTGACTTGTCTCTGGCGCTGAGTGCGATCGCCACCCGAGCCCGCATGTCGCCGGGGTTCGGGAGCGTGGTGATCCCGATCAGGGCCCGCCGAGAGCCGCGACGCAGACGGTGATCAGTCCGAGCACGAGATTGAGCGTGATCAGCCTGCGGATGGAATCGACCGCCGCCGGGCGGTCCTCGCCGCGGCGGAAGCGCGCCCAGGGAGCAAAGAAGATCGCCACGAAGATCCCGGCCATCACGAGGCCCAGAAGCTGCATCAGATTGAGGTGCCAATCGGCGCGGGAAAACCCCCCGTAGACACCGTCGAGCATCGCGAAGCCGGTGACCAGCGCGAGCGGCATGACGTGCCAGATGACGAGGAAGAACCGGCGGAATACCTGCTCGTGCAGCATCATCCGTTGCGCGGGTTCGATCGCGGCGAGGCTCGGGCGGAGCACGAGCAGCGCGAAGAACATCCCGCCAACCCAGATAACGGCGCACAGGATATGAATGGCGAGCACGATGCTCCAAACCGTCATGACGCGCTCATCTCCGCGTGATCTCCTGGATGTCGTGGGTGGCGAGCCGCCGTGCGGTGCCGAGCGCCGATCACTCTACCGGATGTGGCCTACCACAAACATGCCGCTCCCGCTCACACGCCGGGAGTGGCAGACTGGGCGCATGCGGTTCGATCCGGCATGGCTCAGCGAACTGGCCCGCCGCCCCGAACTCCTCGATCCCGGGGAGATGGCGCGCGCCGACGCCGCATCCCCCGGTCTCGGCGTGCCGGGCCGCGCGCTGATGGAGAACGCCGGATGGGCCGTCGCGCGAGCGGTGCGGGCGCGCTTGCGTCCGTGCCCCACGCTCGTGCTGTGCGGCCCCGGAAACAATGGCGGCGATGGCTATGTGCTTGCGCGGCTGCTCGCTTTGCAGGGCTGGCCGGTGATGGTCGCCGGGCTCGCTCCGCCACGTGCTGGCTCGGATGCCGCGCTCGCCGCTTTGCGCTGGTCCGGGCCTGAAGCGAAATTCGGGCCAGACGAGGCCAAGCGCGCCGGGCTGGTCATCGATGCCGTGTTCGGCGCCGGTCTCTCCCGTGACGTCGACGGGGTTGCGGCTGCGACACTGGCGGCTGCAAAGCGGATCGTTGCGGTGGATATCCCGAGCGGGGTCGACGGTGCGACCGGCGCGGTCCGCGGGTATGCGCCGCAGGCCGTGCTGACGGTGACATTCTTCCGGCTGAAGCCCGGTCATCTGCTGCTCCCGGGCCGGGCGTTGTGCGGGGAGACCCTGCTCGCCGATATCGGCCTGCCTGAGGCCGCCTTGGCCGGGATCGAGCCGCGCTGCTGGGCCAATGGTCCGACGCTCTGGCAGATCCCCAAGCCCCGTGCGGCCGGACATAAATATACACGCGGGCACGTCACCGTTCTCGGTGGCGCGACCATGACCGGCGCGGCGCGGCTCGCCGCCGCGGGCGCTCGCCGGGCCGGCGCAGGCATGCTGACGATCGCGGCGCTTGGGGCAGGTGAGATCTACCGCGCCGGCGAGGCGGGCGTCATTGTGTCCGACGCACCGCTCGCGGAGCTGCTCGGCGACGCGCGCCGCGCGGTATGGGTCTGCGGTCCCGGACTGGGTCCTGAGCAGGCGCGCAGAGCACTCCCCGCCCTGATCGGAGCCGGACGCCGCGTCGTTGCCGACGCCGATGTCTTCTCCGCTTTTGCAGGCGAACCCGACGCGCTGCAGGGCGCTGCCGTCCTCACCCCCCATGAGGGCGAATTTGCCCGCGTATTCGGCTCTCCCGGACAGGATCGCCTGGCGGCGGCCCGTGCGGCCGCGACGCGAACCAACGCTGTCGTTCTGCTCAAGGGCGCGGACACCGTGGTGGCGGGGCCCGACGGTCGGGCCGCAATCAACGCATCGGCACCGCCGTGGCTTGCGACCGCCGGGGCCGGCGACGTGCTCTGCGGCATCATCGCGGGCCTGATTGCGCAAGGAATGCCCGCCTGGGAGGCGGCGGCGGCCGGTGCGTGGCTGCACGGCCGTGCCGCAGCATGCGCCGGACCTGGGATGATCGCCGAGGACCTCCCCGCTCAGCTGCCACGCGTCTTCGCCGAACTCGACGTCTATTCATCTGAACCAGGGATCGCGGATGGCATATCATCAGGCTCCGCGAGGAGAATACGATGAGCGAAACGCTTGCCCCCGCTGCCGTGCGTGGTGCGAACGCGCCGCCTACGATCGGCCTGTTCGACCGCGCGATCCGCCGCATCGCCAGCGTGTGGCGCGACATGGCGTCGGGTGTGAAGCCCGACGAGGGCGAGGACATCGCCGCACAGATGCGGTCCTGCCTCGATAGTCGGGGAGGAGAGGTGAGTGCGCGCAATCGCGCCGCCAAGCTCGCGCAAACCTACCTCTCGCTCGATCGGGACGGTCAGATCGGCTTTCTCCGCGCGCTCGCCGGCTTCGATTCCGATCCCGAGGTTGTCGCGCGCGCCTATGAGAGCGTGCAGAAGGCGAAGGACGTGGCCGAGCGTGCCTCTGCCAAAGCACGTCTTCGCCGCGCCCTCGAACCACCACGCGTGCGGCTGCTCACACAGTTCACGACGATCCCGGACGGGATGAAGTTTCTCGTCGATTTACGCGGCTTCCTGCTGGGCGCGAAGAGGAACGATCCGCTGCTTGGCGCGCTCGAGGCCGATCTGAAAAATCTGCTCGCAAGCTGGTTCGACGTGGGCTTCCTCGAGCTCCGCCGGATCGACTGGGCGAGCCCCGCGGCGCTGCTCGAAAAGCTCGTCGGCTATGAAGCCGTGCACGAAATCCGCTCCTGGCGCGACCTCAAGGATCGGCTCGATTCGGACCGGCGCTGCTACGCCTTCTTCCATCCGCGCATGCCCGACGAGCCGCTGATCTTCGTCGAGGTTGCGCTCACCCAGGGCCTCGCGGGCAGCGTCCAGCAGCTGCTCGACCAGAAGGCGCCGGTGCTCGATCCGCGCGTGGCCGATACGGCAATCTTCTATTCGATCAGCAACTGCCAGCGTGGCCTCTCGGGCATCAGCTTCGGCAATTTCCTGATCAAGCGCGTCGTCGACGTGCTCTCCCACGAGTTCCGCAATCTCAAAGCCTTCGCGACCCTCTCGCCGATCCCCGGATTCCGACCCTGGCTCGATGCGAAGCTCGGTTCCGCCGACGAGTGGCTGCTCACCGATGAAGAGGCGTCGAACCTGCGCACGGCCGCCCCGAGCGAGCTTCCGGCGCCAGAGACTGCGAATGCCGCGCTCGCCGCAATTCTCGCCCGACGCGGCTGGCACCGCGATCCGGTCATGCGCAGG
>Ga0123356_10008090_pt1 | contig 10471 bp, 6 predicted proteins | sample TergutEmb28metaG_2_FD_92546 | JGI IMG/M metagenome (GOLD analysis project Ga0123356, IMG submission 92546) | Embiratermes neotenicus P3 segment gut microbial communities from Petit-Saut dam, French Guiana - Emb289 P3 | ecosystem: Host-associated > Arthropoda: Insects > Digestive system > Gut ... | reverse complement strand
GCGACCTGGGCCACCCGCTGGTGCACCAGGTACGTGGCGCGGGACTGCTCATCGGTGTCGAGCTGGTCGCCCCGATGGCCGCTGCTGTGGCCGCCCGCGCCCTGGACGCCGGGATCATCGTCAACGCCGCGACGCCGACGACTGTGCGCCTGGCCCCTGCGTACGTCTTGACCGCTGACGAGGCTGACCTGTTCACGCAGTTACTCGCTGACCTTCCCACCGACCTGGAGGACCTGTGACCGTGCGGCACTTCTTGCGCGACGACGACCTGACCCCGGACGAGCAGCGCACTGTGCTGGAGCTGACCGCGACGCTGCGTGGTGACCGGTTCGCCCTGCGCCCGCTCGAGGGGCCCAGGTCTGTGGCTGTGATCTTCGACAAACCGACCCTGCGCACCCAGGTGTCGTTCGTCACGGCCGTCGTCGAGCTCGGTGGGCACCCCATGATGGTCGACGGGAACCTCGCCAAGATCGGGGTGCGCGAGTCGATCTCCGACGTCGCCAACGTCCTGGGCCGCCAGATGAGCGCCATCGTGTGGCGCACCCACGCACAAGAACGTGTGGAGGAGATGGCCGCCGTCGCAGGTGTCCCGGTGGTCAACGCCCTGACCGACTCGTTCCACCCGTGCCAGGTGCTGGCAGACCTGGCCACTGTCGCCCAGCACCGTGGCGGTGTGGACGCACTGGCCGGGCAGACCCTGGCCTATGTGGGCGACGGGTCGAACAACATGGCGCACTCGTACCTGCTGGGTGGGGCCACCGCCGGTATGCACGTGCGGATCGGCTGCCCGGGGATCTACGTCCCTGACCCGCGGATCGTCGCCGACGCTGCAGCCCGCGCCGCCCAGACCGGTGGTTCGGTCACCGTGCTGGCCGACCGTGACGAGACGCTGGCCGGGGCTGACGTGGTCGCCACCGACACCTGGGTGTCGATGGGCCGCGAGGACGAAGCAGCCCAGCGTGAGGCTCCGTTCGTGCCGTTCCGTCTCGACGCGGCAGGGATGGGCCTGGCCGCACCTGACGCGATCGTCCTGCACTGCCTTCCGGCGTACCGTGGCAAAGAGGTCACCGCTGAGGTCCTCGACGGTCCTCAGTCGGTGATCTGGGACGAGGCCGAGAACCGTCTCCACGCCCAGAAAGCCATCTTGGCGTTCCTCCTCTGACCCGGCTGCCGCTCACCTGCAGTAGGTTTGACGCGAAAACCTCAGTTATGGTTTTAGAGCGTCATTACTGCGAGGAGCCACCATGTACCAGCCCGGACGATCCGTGGTCGCACTGTCTGCTGTCGCTGCGCTGGTGGCAGGTGCGGTGGCGATGGCAGCATGCACACCCAAGAGCTCGTGGGAGCAGTCGACAATCCCCGAAGGCCTCGATGTCTACTACACCCAGAAGGTGGAGTGGATCTCGTGCGCCGACGACGACGGGTTCTCCACAGGTGTCCCCAAGATCGACGAGCTGAACGAGCTGGACACCTTGGAGTGTGCATGGATGACGGTGCCGATGGACTATGCCAACCCGTCCGGCGAGACGATCGAGATCGCCCTGGGCCGGTCGGTGGCCAAGAAGTCCAAAGGGTCGGTCGTCGTCAACCCTGGTGGCCCTGGTTCGTCAGGGGTCGAGCTGGTGCCCTCGCTGGCCACAGATGCCGGTCCGGTGCTGCGCGAGTCCCTGGATATCGTGGGCTTCGACCCACGGGGGGTGGGACGTTCCAAACCCCCGGTGGACTGTGTCGACGACCAAGGGCTGGACGCCTACCTGTCCACCGACTACGACACCTCGACCGCGGCTGGTGTCGCGGAGGCGCAGGCGGCCGCTGACGCCTTCGCGGCTGGGTGCCTCGAGCGCACCGGACCGGCGCTGCAGTTCGTGGACACGATCTCCGCGGCCCGCGACATGGACGTGCTGCGTGCAGTGCTGGGGGAGACCAAGCTGACCTACCTGGGTTTCTCCTACGGCACCCAGCTGGGGGCGACCTACGCGTCGTTGTTCCCCGACAACGTCGGCAACATGGTGCTCGACGGGGCGGTCGACCCGACTGTGACACCTAACGAGAAGACCTTGATCCAGGCCGGCGGTTTCGAGTCGGCCCTGCGCGCGTACGTCACCGACTGCCTGGAGTCGGACGCCTGTCCGTTGTCGGGGTCGGTGGACGACGCCATGGCACAGGTCACCGCTGTGGTCGACGCTGCTGAGGCTAACCCGTTGCCCACCGGCACACCCCGTCCGCTCACTGGCTCGCTGGCCCTGACCGGCATCATCGCCCCGCTGTACTTCAAGGACCCCGGTTGGGACTTTCTGACCGTTGGGCTGGAGGGCGCGATCACCGACGGTGACGGCACGATGCTCCTGGTGATCGCCGACCTGTTCTACAACGACCGCTGCAACGACCTGGTGTGCCCTGAGGAAGACGGTTTCTTCTCCAACTCGACCGAGGCGCATATCGCGATCCGCTGCGCCGACTCTCGCGACGAGGCCGACCCAGAGACGGTCGCGGCCATCAACGAGCAGATCATGCAGGTCGCCCCGATCCTGGGCAAGTACTTCGTCGACGAGGGTGTGGACAGCTGCGCAGCATGGCCCACACCTGTGGCCACACCCCTGGACTCCTACGACGCCATCGGTGCTGGGCCCATCGTCGTCATCGGTACGACCAACGACCCGGCCACCCCCTACGAGTGGGCGGTGACCTTGTCGAAGAACCTCGACGAAGGGGTGCTGATCACCTACGAAGGCGAGGGCCACACCGCGTACACGTCCGCCGGGAAGTGCGTCCAGGACGCTGTGGACGACTTCCTGGTCAACGGAAAGGTCCCGACGAACGGTCTGACCTGCTGACCCGGGCTACTAGCAATTCGCCTGCGATCGTGGGAGGCTCGCCCTGCCGAGACACCCGTCCCACAGCCGGAAGGACCCAGCATGGGCAAGTACGCCGTCACCGACCCCGCAACTGGTGAGGTCGTCGCGACCTACCCCACCGCGACCGACGAGCAGGTCGAGGCGGCCCTGGCCGCAGCGTCCGCAGCCGCCAGAGGTTGGGCGCGCACCACGACGGTGGCGCAGCGCGCCGCACTGGTCGGTCGGGTCGCTGACCTGTTCGACGAGCGCAAGGACGAGCTCGGGGCGATCATCTCCCGCGAGATGGGCAAACCGTTGGACGACGCTGTGGGCGAGGCGGAGTTCGCCGGTGCGATCATCAGGTACTACGCCGACAACGCCGAGACGCTGCTGGCCGACAGACCAGTGGAGCTGTCCGACGGCGAAGGCACAGCGGTGATCCGTCACGCGCCGCTGGGTGTCCTGGTCGGCGTCATGCCGTGGAACTTCCCGTACTACCAGGTCGCGCGGTTCGCCGGTCCGAACCTGTGCGTGGGTAACCCGGTGATCCTCAAGCACGCGTCCCAGTGCCCGCAGTCGTCGGCTGCGATCGCCCAGATCCACATCGACGCAGGTTTCCCCGAAGGTGCGTTCACCAACGTGTACGCCAGCACCGCCCAGGTCGCCGCGATGATCGCCGACCCGCGCACAGCCGGTGTCTCGCTGACCGGTTCGGAGGCTGCGGGTATCGCCGTGGCCGAGGTCGCCGCACGTAACCTCAAGAAGGTCGTCCTGGAGCTCGGTGGTGCCGACCCGTTCATCGTGCTGTCCACCGACGACCTGGACGCCACGGTCGCCGACGCTGTCGCAGCGCGGATGGACAACACCGGGCAGTCGTGCAACGGCGCCAAACGGTTCGTCGTCGCCGACGACCTCTACGACGCGTTCTGCGAGAAGTTCACCGCTGGTATGAAGGCAGCCGGCGAGGGTATCGCCCCGCTGTCGTCGGTGGGGGCTGCCGAGTTCCTGGCCGAACAGGTCGACCGGGCTGTCGCCCAGGGCGCCACCTACGCCTCGTCCGGCGTGCGCAACGGCGCTTTCTTCCCCGCCGGTGTGCTCACCGACATCGCCGCTGACAACGACATCGTCCACGAGGAGCTGTTCGGTCCGGTCGCGATGGTCTTCAAGGCGTCCTCAGAGGCCGAGGCTGTGGCCATCGCCAACGACACCCCGTTCGGTCTGGGCTCGTACCTGTACACCACCGACCCGGAGCAGGCCGACCGGGTCGCCAACCAGATCGACGCCGGGATGGTCTACGTCAACTGCGTCCTGGCCGACGCTCCCGAGCTGCCCTTCGGCGGTATCAAACGCTCCGGTTTCGGCCGAGAGCTCGGCTACCTGGGTATCGAGGAGTTCGTCAACAAGAAGCTCATCCGTATCGGATGACGCATGCGGTGGGGTTCGCCCAGGCGGGCCCCACCGCCGCACGAGCGTCCGGGGTTGTTCATCGCGTCGGCCACTGTCGGTGTCGGCAGGCGTGTGCGGTCGTGCTACGAGAACATCGGTGAGGCCCACACCGCTGTCGTCGTGGTCGGGATCTCGCCCACCCTGGTCAGCTCCAGACGAACCTGGCTCCGACCGCTGACTGGGACGTCCACCAAGATAGCTTTGCCGTGGGAGACGTTCATCTCCCACAGAGGCGTCGACGACCCTTTGGCGTACACCGCGAACCTGACGGACGCCTTCGCCGACGACGTTCCGTCGGCAATCCCGACCATGAAGGTCAGACGTGTCGCACCGCTAGGCACCTTGTACTCCAGGTAGGGGACGGAGCCCTTTTTCGGTGTGCAGGTCAAGGTGGAGCTGTATGAGGTGCCGTTGATCTTCGCTGTACCGCTCTTCCAGCCGTCGGCGCACTGCGGGTTCGAACCGACCGCAGCGGCAGGCGTGAGGTACGTCCGCAGCGGCGGTTGCTCGGCGACCGGCTTGGTCGTAGGTGTGGGGTTCGCAGACGGTTTGGTCGTGGGGGTGGTCGACGGTTTGGGTGCGGGGGTGGCAGACGGTTGGGGTGCGGGGCTGGGGGTTGCAGATGGCTTGGTCGTGGGAGTTGCAGACGGTCTGGTTGTCGGCGTGCTGGTTGCCGGCGGCGTGCTCGGGCTGCCTGTGGGTGCCTGACCAGCGTCCGGCGCCGCCTCAGGTGGTGTCCCGTCGGGGAACGGTCCGCCTGGGAACAGCTCGCCTGGGAACAGTCCGTCTGGTGGCCCGTACGGGGAGCTGTCCGGTGACGTGCCCTGCCCGCCCTCAGTGCCGTCGGTCTGGCCGGTGCCCTCGGTGGCGCCCTCGGTCTGGCCGGCGACGGTGGCCGGAGACACCAGGTCGTTCTTGGACGAGTGCGCCGCCCACGCGCCACCGGCAACGAGCAGGACGACCAGGGGAGTCGCAGCCAGCGCGATGATCGTGCGCCGCCGCGAACGCTTCGAGGGGTTGTCGACCGCGACGGGTACCTCAGGGACCCGGTTCGACGGACCGTCGGGTGGGTTCCCCACCGGGGTCAGGTTGCCCTGTCCGTCGGGGACTGCCTGCGGGCCCGACGGTGGTCGTACCGCGACGGCAGGGATGACGCCAGAGACCGGTGCGAGCAGCGGCTCAGGGCGAAAAGCCGGCACAGTGCGCAGCGCTCCGACGACGGTGGCCGTCTTCGGGTCGTCCGGTGGTACCCCGAGCATCCCGGTGGCCTCGTGCACGACACGGGCGACCGCAGGGGTGCGCGCCGAGCCGCCGGTGAGGAACAGCTGGGTCAGCGTCCGGGTGCGCGAGGAGACCAAGGCCGATCCGACCAGTGCGGCGACCCGCTGCAGAGGTTCGTCGATGATCTGCTCGTACTCGGCGCGGGTGACGGTGACGGTGGCCTGGTTGTCGCCTGCCACCGACACGGTGATCTGGGCCGCGGGGTGCTCGGACAGGGTGTGCCGGGCCTGGCGGACCAGCTCCAGCACCGCCAGCCTCGAAGCGATATGCGCCGGGTCGGCCAAGATCGCGACCAGGTTCGGGTCCAGCCGGTCGGCGAGCCACCGGTACAGCAGGTCGTCGAAGTCGTTGCCGCCCAGACGTTCGTCGCCTTCGCGTGCCACGGCTTTCAGCCCGCCGCCGGGTGTGCTCTCCAGGATCGTGACGTCACAGGTCCCGCCGCCGACGTCGACCACCGCAACCCGTGACCCGACCGGCAGGGACGCCGGCACGGTGCTGGCCTGCACTGACGCGACCGGCTCGGGCACCAGGATCGTCATCTCGGCCGGGAGACCTGCCAGGAGGGCGGCATTGAGCAGCGCGGCCTGTCGTTTGTGTTCCCAGTGCTCTGGGTGGGTCAGGATCACCCGTTCTGGTCCGGTGCCTCCGGCTGCTGCGACGGCGCGGTCGCGTACCACCTCCAGCACCTGCGAGACCACGGTCGACGCGCGGAACTTCGTCGAACCCACCTGCACAGGCTCGTAGCCCAGACGGGCCTTGGGTGTGGCGACGAACGTGTCCGGGTTCGAGGCGTGTGCGTCCAGCGCGGACTGGCCGACCAGCCAGCAGCCGTCCACCCGCGCGACAGCCGACGGCATCGTGTGCGACGACGCTTCGAGCCGGACCGTCTCGATCCGACCCTCTGACGTCCACGCTGCCGCGGTGTTGACCGACCCGAAGTCGATCGCGAGCACCCAACCCATACAGCTCCACCGCCCCTGGCCGCAGGTCCGACCACCGAGAATGTCCGAAATGTCTCAATAGTGACCGTATCAGACGACGAGTTGATGACTCGGTTGCCACAACGGTTTCCGCCCGGGTGAGACCTCCCAGGACCGTCGGGGCGAGGCTGCGGGCTGTGGATCGGTCCGGGCAGGGGTCAGTCGTGGGTCCTCAGGACGCTGAGACGGTCGAGACGTTCGAGGATGACACCTTCGCGCAGCGCCCAGGGGCAGATCTCCAGGGCGGGAAGGTTGAAGATGTCCATGCACGCCTCTGCGACGAGCGCGCCGGGAAGGATCTGGTGGACCCGGCTCGTGCTCACCCCCGGCAGGGCGGCCAGCTGCAGACGCGACATGGCGATGAGGTGGGGGAGCCGGTTACGCAGGCCCGTCAAGGGCAGGACGCGGTGGACCAGCGGTCCGTCTCCGGACGGTGCGGCCCCGCAGATGCGGGCAAGGCTGCGGAAGGTCTTGGAGGTGGCGACCGCCTTGTCAGGGACCCCTGCGCGTATCAGGTGCCCAGCGTCACGGGCGATATCTGCACGGATCTGGCGGCGCAGCTCGCGCAGTACCTCCTCCTCAGGACGCTCACCGCTGAAGACCTGCTGGGCCAGACGGGCAGCGCCCAGGGGTAGTGACCGTGCGACGTCCGGCGCTTCGTCGCACCCGGTGGCCAGCTCGAGCGACCCGCCGCCGATGTCGAACACTGCTAAGCGTCCGGCCGACCAGCCGAACCAGCGTCGTACCGCCAGGAAGGTCAGACGTGCCTCGTCCTCGCCGTCCAGGACTGTCAGCCTCACACCGGTACGCTCGCCAACTGTCGCGAGCACGTCGTCGGTGTTGACAGCGTCGCGTACCGCCGAGGTGGCGAAACCGAGCATCTCTGAGCAGCCTTTGTCCTCGGCGACCTGGATCGACTCGCGCACGAAGCTGGTCAGCGCCTCGATCCCGACCTGGCTGACCGCCCCGGTCTCGTCAAGGTGCTCGGCCAGGCGCAGGGGCTGCTTGTAGGAGAACGCCGGCAACGGCGCCGCGCCCCCGTGGGCGTCGACCACCAGCAGATGCCCCGTGTTGGACCCGATATCGAGCACACCTAGCCGCATACAGCCACGTTACTGCCCCAACCCCTGGTGTGTCCCTACCCGATCCGATACGTGTAGTGACGGACCGCGGGACGTGTCCGAGTCGACGACGTGTGGGTGCGGTCCAACCTGCAGTCGCGTTATGAGAACTTGGGCGAGGCCCAGACCGCCCTGGTGTAGGTCGTGATCTCACCAACCCGTCTGACCTCCAGGCGGACTTTGCTTACGCTGTTGACTGAAATGTCAACCGAGAATACTTTTCCGGGGGTGACATTTTTCTCCCACAAGGGGGTGGTCGACCCGGTGTCGTATACTGCGAACCTGACAATATCCCCCTCCTTGGCCGTTCCATCTGCAATCCCGACCGTGGCGGTAAAGCGTGTCGCACCGGAGGGAACGCTGTACACCACCGATGGAGTAAAGTCGGCATTGTTCCACATCACACAGCCAATGGCCGTCTTGTACGACGTCTTGCCGATAGTTTCTGATGGAGAATTGAACCAGGCCCCTTCGGAGCATTCTCTAGTCATGGAGTCTTGCCTATAGTCACCATCGATAGCCAACATCACGGGGAGCGTCTTGGGCGTGTTCTCCACGGCCGGCTTGCTCGTCGGTGTGCTCGTGGGAGTGTTGCCGTTCGCCGGGTCGTCCGAGGGTGGTAGCTCGATCACCTCGCCGGTGATGGGGTCGATAACAACAGTCCCGTCCGACCCCGTTCCCCGCTCGGACTCGGCCCCCAACCCGCTGCCGGGGCCTACGTCGTCTGGGGAGCTGCCAGGGGACCCGTCCAGCCCGGTGCCGTCACTGCCGTCGGCCCCGGCGACAGTCTTCGGGGTGAAGGGACCGTCCTTGGACCCGTACGCGGTGCCCAGCCATCCACCGACAACGAGCGCGACAACCGCGGGAACCGCGGCCACCAGGGCTATCGTGCGGCGTCGGGGCCAGTGCTTGGAGGGGTTGGACGACGTCACCGGTGCCTGGGGAACCTGGTTCGCCGGACCGTCAGGCGGGTTCGCCTCACCGGTCACGTCCGGGCTGGTCTGCGTATCCGTCTGCCCGGTCGGGTTCAGGCCTGCCGCTTCCGCAGCCTGGGCACCTAGGAGTGCGCCTAGCGCTGCCACGAGCCCGTTCGTCTCGGTGGCGAACGCTGAGCCGCCCGGTGGAGGCGGTGGCACGGAGGGAAGGATCGACAACGCAGAGGTAGGTCGGGGGACTGCGTGGAGCACTGTGCGCAGCGCCCCGGTGACCGTGGCCGTCTTCGGGTCGCCCAGAGGGGCGCTGAGGATCCCGGTCACCTCGTGCAGGACGCGTGCGACCGCCGGGGTGTGCGTCGAACCGCCGGTGAGGAACAGGTGGGTGAGCTTCTTGGTCCCCGAGGAGATCATGGCTGAGCGGACCAGCCCTGCGAGCCGACGCAGAGGTTCGTCGATGATCTGCTCGTACTCGTCGCGGGTGACGGTCACGGTGGTCTCGTTGTCGGCCGCCACCGACACGGTGATCTGCGCGTCAGGGTGCTCCGACAGGTCTTGTTTGGCCAGGCGGACCGACTCCAGCACTGTGAGCGCCGAACCGACATTGGCCGGGTCTTGCAGGATCGTGACCATGTCGTCGTGGCCCGACGCCCCCAGCTGGTCGAGCAGCCACTGGTACAGCAGGTCGTCGAAGTCGTTACCGCCCAGACGTTCGTCGCCTTCGCGGGCCACGACCATCAGACCGTTGTCCAGGACCCTTTCCAGGATTGCGACGTCGCAGGTCCCGCCGCCGATATCGACTACTGCGACACGCGACCCGATCGTCAGCGACGCCGGTTCGGTATGGGCCCGTACCGCAGCGACCGGTTCGGGCAGCAAAGTCGTCATCTCGTTGGGAAAACCTGCCGTACGGGCCGCTTTCAGCAAGGCCGCTTGGCGTTTTGGCCCCCAGTGCTCCGGGTGGGTCAGGATCAACCGTTCCGGTTCGGTGCCCCCGGCTGCTGCGAGCGCCCGGTCGCGCACCACTGTGAACACCTGGGCGACCATCGTCGAGGCCCGGACCATCATGGAACCCAGCAGCGTCGGTTCGTAGCCCAGCCGGGCCTTCGGCGTGGCGACGAACGTCGTCGGGTTGGCGCGTCGTGCGTTGAGCGCGGACTGGCCCACTCTCCAGTGCCCGTCCACCCACACGACAGCCGACGGCATCGTCTCGGACGACGGTTCCAGCCGGATCTTCTCGATCCGACCCTCCGACGCCCACGCTGCCGCCGTGTTGACCGACCCGAAGTCGACCGCTAGGACCCAACCCATACTGCTCCCCACCGTCACAGGCCGACGGTCGACCATGCAAGATGCCTAGACGATGACGGTATCAGACGATATGTTCCCGAACTGACGTATGAGGGCAATCGACACCTGATGGTGGAGTCGAGACGTGCTGGCCCGCCGATGCTGGTCTTCCAGGACCGACAACCCCGTGAGCGTGCCTGTCGTCGCGCCCAGGGGCTTTCGTAGCACGACCTCGTCGGAGCTTTGTTGTTCAGGCGCAATATCTGCGCCCACGCTAGACGGACGAGTGCTTCTCCCTGTAGGCCAAGACGTCGGCGACCGCGACCAGGCGGTGGACGTTCGGCTGCTCGTAGGGGATCTTGCGGTCGTCGAGCAGCTTGACCAAGGTGGTCCGCGAGACGTTGAGCATCTGGGCTGCCTGGCTCGTGGTGACCATCTGCGCCACAGGTTCGACCCGCACCGGCGACCCCTGCGCCAGCGCGTCGACCACACCGATCAGGGCCTTGCGGATCTGAGCCGACGGTGCAGTCCGCGACACCGCGTCGCGCAGCCGCGCCAGCGACCCCGGGTCTGTCGGCGGGTTGATC
>Ga0123356_10008089_pt1 | contig 10471 bp, 10 predicted proteins | sample TergutEmb28metaG_2_FD_92546 | JGI IMG/M metagenome (GOLD analysis project Ga0123356, IMG submission 92546) | Embiratermes neotenicus P3 segment gut microbial communities from Petit-Saut dam, French Guiana - Emb289 P3 | ecosystem: Host-associated > Arthropoda: Insects > Digestive system > Gut ... | reverse complement strand
TCCATGAGGCAGATACCGGCTTGCCACAAAAGCCGCACATTAAAGTGGAGACAGCAGCGAACGCAACCATGGCGTTGCAGGCGCCCTGTGCAGCTCCTCCCAAGTAGCTTGTTGCACAACATGACCCTGTTCCAATACAACTACCTGCTGAGGGCACAGACGTCGAAGAACCTCAGCCTGATGATCAACGGCAATCATGCTGAAGCCGATTGTCTGGCTCCAGAAAACCAGGGCATCAATCAATTCGCGAACTAGCTGGCGATCCAAACCGGCAAAGGGCTCGTCAAGTAGGACCAAAGGCGGCTTTCGCGCCAGCATCCGTGCCAAGCTGACACGCCGTGCCTGCCCTCCGGAGATTGAAGACGCAGAAGCATTCCATTGGGGCCCAAGTTGCAGACGGTCGCGCAAGGTCGCAATCCAGTCATCGTGCTCCTTTTCTAATGACCAGTCTTTCGGTAAACCGAAGGTAATGTTCTGGCTCACAGTCAGGTGAGGGAATAGACTCGGTTCCTGAGTCAAATATCCAATCGGCCTCTTGTGCAAAGCGAGAGATGGAGGAAACAAATTCACTCCACGCACTTCTACATAGCCATGATCCGGCTCCTCGATTCCAGCAATGCATGCGAGAACCGTACTTTTGCCCGCTCCCGATGGGCCAAACAGCGCGAGCGAAGCGCCTTTCTCCAAATCGAATCGGACATCGACATTGAAGTCTCGCCGTTTTTTCCCGACATGTGCTCTAAGCATGGCGACGTTTCTGGGCAAGCACATGAATCAACCAGGGCAGCGGCAGCGCAGCAGTGAGAAATAAGACAAGGAGAGGCATGACCGCAGGAAGCCCAAAGCTTTGCAGATTCACCCAGAGTTGTACTGGCATTCCTGAAGGATAGTAGGCCGTTACAACCACCGCTCCAAATTCTCCGACCGTTCGTACCCAAGCAAGGCTCAGCGCAACCGCAAGTCCTAATTTTGACAATGGCAGCGTTACGCGCAGAAATACTCGAAGCGGTGGCAAACCTAGCAAGGCAGCTTGTTTCTGTAGAAGAACAGGGACTGCATCCAGGGCAGCCACTGCTCCCAGAACGTAATAGCCCATGCCGACATATACCTGGGTTGTGACAAAGGCCGTGGCGCTATTGCTCATAACGATTCCATAGCGTTCCAGCCGTGTTCCAACAGAGCTGTACGGACCAAACGCCAGTGTCATCAAAATGCCAAGAGCCAGAGGAGGAAGGAGTACCGGAACCAACAGAATTGCTTGCCACAGCAAGCGCTCGCGAGCCCTGCACCCTGCGATATAGGCAGCAACGGGAGTTCCGACCGCGGCAATGATGATCATCGCCAGCGCAGTCATAAGTAGTGAGACGCGCACCGATGCCAACGCGGGCTCGCGCACATCGGATCCCCACTGCCACGGGCCGATTCGCGCAAACAGCGCCGTCAATGGATACAGGAGGACCGCGGCGAAGAGTGCTGCTCCCAGCCGTGCGATCCACCGGCGATTACTTGTCATGCGTGTAGGGCGGACGCGTCGCCTGGCGGATCGTAATAGAACTTCCGAAAGACAGCCTGCGCCTCATCGCCCTTGATCCATTCCACAAACGCGGCTGCTCCCTTCGGGTTCGGAGCGTCTTTGAGCACGCCCGCGTAATAAATCAACGGCTCGGGAGTGTATGTTTTTCCACCAAGGGTAAGAGTTACGTCGGGATGCTCGCTACGAACATTTTGGCCGCTCAGGTTTATTTCTTTCGGCAGCGTTATATACGGAAGATTGAATGGGCCGGGCTGGATCTTGTACGCAGATGCAGCATCCAACTCACCGCTTTGCAACCGCGCCTGCACGGTTGTTTCGGTAAAAATCTGCTTTTCGTTAATTGTTGGACCGAGAATTCTCCCAACCAGATCAGGCTGTTTGTAAATCTTGGCTGCGATCATCATTGTAAAAATGATGTTTCGTCCCTGGGGATCGGCAATGGGATCCGTTCGGCCAAAACGAATACCAGGCTGCTGAAGAATTTCCCACCAGTTGCCCTTTCCTTTATCCGCAGCTTCAAATTTCGCGGCGAAACGGCTTTTGGGGCTGTACGCAATTACCATCTCAGTACGCGCTACGGGTTGAGCACTCTCGGCTTTGCCGGCGCGAAGAATCGTCAACATCGGCCCCGGTGTGACGGGAACAAATACGTCAGGACGGATGCTCCCTCCGATGATCAACTGCGCCAAGGCGCTCGATCCCTGCGCGCGTCCGTGGAAATCAAGTTTCAAGGTTTGTGCGACCGATGCTTTAATTGGACCTTCCATCATCGAGCCCATGGAACCTGCGTATGCGACATCCAGAACCGGTAGATCCGCAGCTAGCAATTCACCGGAGAACCCGATGACTGCGCCTCCAATAACCAGCCGGTGGCCACGAGCAAGCAGTTCTCGTCTGGTCAATCCTTTGGGATTCGGCCTCATATGAGCCCTCTCGCTCTGAAGAGCTGAGAATGTCATATACGATTTAATACGAGATAAAATGGTACTGTCAAACGATTCTATGTGTATTTCTACGTGCAGAGAAACCTTGAGAGGCGGCGGGGGCGGATTTCCCTACTCTTCGCGAATCGAAGTCTGGCCGAAGTGACTGGAATCGGGGGCGATTCTCTGCGATGGTTGGGGTGCCGAAATTCTTCGAGATCGCCGCGAACGCTTCAACTTTTTGCTTCAGCATCGGTTTGGATTACTTACCAAACCTCCGCGTCCTGAAAAGGCCCTTGACCAAGTGTCGCCTACTGAGGAAGCTTGATCACGTCCAATGTCACGAGTGAATAGATAGAGCGAGCATGCTTCTTGTCCTGGGGCGCGACAATGCGGAATGGCCTGTATCGCTCCGGCAGGGGAAGGCCATTCTCTTTGTCGGCAACTATGACTTTCTCTCCTCCGAGCTGAGGATCAATTTCTCCAAGCGAAAACACCGCCTGGAATCCGTCTTTCCCGGTTGCGAGAATGCACACCGGCACTCCCTTACCTGCCGGCATGTGGCTAAACTGCCAGCCGGCTTTCACCAAGATGTCATAGAGCAGCACGCCCTCATAGATATCGGTTCCGCCATCGGACGCGAGGGACGCAGTGGTGCGCGGCATTTTGGCAAGATCCGCGGCGGTGAGCGTGAGCGGCGCCGGAACAGCCCCCTCCACCTTGAGGACTGCGGGTTGCACAGGGGCGTTCTGAGCCGCATAAACGGTTTCTGAGTCGATCAGCGACGAACTCATGTGTTTGCCGGCGAACATCATCAGCAAACTCAGCACCACGGCACCACAAAGTGTTTTTACCGGAATCTTCGTCATACGTAATAATCTAACCTAATCTAGTTCCAGGAGCGTGCCGATCATGCAGCAGCCGCACCTTCGCATTAAGCCAGCGCCGGGAGCTCGCGCCAGACCATCGTTTTCCCGCCTTGTCCAGGTCTTCGCACTGGCCGCACTCTGCGGTGCGTGCTCTCTTGCCCTTGAATCCGACGTCGCGTTCACATGGCACCTGCCTCTTGGCTTTCATACCCCTCCCGTTCCTGCTGACAATCCCATGCTTCCTGCTAAGGTCGCGCTCGGCCGATATCTCTTTTATGACTTACGGATGTCAATCAACGGGGAAAGCAGTTGTGGTACCTGCCATATCCAGCGTTATGGTTTCACCAATCAGCTCCCGCTGGCAATCGGCGCAACCGGCCAAGAGCACCCGCGCCGGGTCATGCCGCTTGCCAACGTAGCCTGGTTTGCATTCTTCGACTGGGCCAATTCCAATGTCACGCAGCTTGAAGATCAGTCTGTGACTCCGCTCTTCAACGACCACCCAATCGAGCTTGGCCTCAATTCCACCAAGGACAACTTTCTCAAGATCGTCGCGGCTGACCCAATCTACATGAAACTTTTTCCGGCGGCGTTTCCGGGCGAGGCCGGCCCCTATACGTTCGTTCACATCCGCAAAGCGATCGCCGCCTTCGAACGCACGCTCATATCCGGAAACTCTCCCTATGACCGCTATCGCTATGCTCACGATGAAAACCCTATCTCCCCTGCCGCCAAGCGCGGTGAAGACCTTTTCTTCCACATGCCTTACGGCTGTTCCCATTGCCACGGCGGCTTCACCTTCGGGGGAATAACCATCTACCAGTCAACAGACGGGGAAATCACGAGCGGGTTCGCGAACAACGGTCTCTACAACGTCGCAGGTAAGTTCTCGTACCCGTCCGATAACCTGGGCCTCTATGAGCACACTCATGATCCGGCCGACATCGGCAAATTCAAGCCGCCGTCATTGCGCAACGTGGCCGTGCGCGCACCATACATGCACGACGGCAGCCTGAAGACCCTCGATGATGTCCTCGATCACTATGCACACGGCGGCCGCGCCATCAGGAAGGGGCCGAATGCTGGCGACGGCAGCAAAAACCCAAACAAATCCTCTTTTGTTTCTGGCTTTACGCTGACTTCTCAGCAGCGCGCTGACCTTAAAGCGTTTCTGGAATCCCTGACCGACGAGGAGTTCCTGACAAACCCCAAATTCTCCAATCCGTGGCCGAAGTCGAGGTAGTAGGTTGCATTGTAACTCGTGGGCCCATGACCTCCGGCCCTAGTCGATGTCCAGCAACTCTTCAAAGAAGCCATTCGCGGTCAACCAAGTGGATCTCCCAATCCAATGGCGCTTCTCAGCCTTCTGCTTAACCGACCGCATTCGAAGATGGCTGCTTCGGAGTCGAATGTAGTGGGATTCCGGTAGTTTCCGCGCTCAAAGCAAAACCGGAAAAAAGTGTTTCTGCGACGCCGCGACCACCGGGGCTCTACACTCTAAAATGGACGCCGGGCATGTGATGCCTCATCCAGGAGAACTGAATGTCAAACAATACCGTCCTCATTCCTGCAACGAATCTCGCCGCCAAAAACAAAGCGCACTTTCCCAACGAGAGCCCCGAATATCGCCGGGCTCGCAACGCACTTCGGTGTGAGGAAATCGAGCTCCGCCGGTGCGTCGAGCACGTCGCTGCACTCCGCCGCGGACTGCCCCCCGGGGGTGAAATTCCCAAAGACTATCTCTTCGAAGGTTCCAACGGAGCCGTTCGCATCTCGCAGCTCTTCGGCGATAAAACCACCCTCGTGATCTACAGCATGATGTTCGGCCCTCAACGTGAGCAAGCATGTCCGATGTGTACTGCCATGCTCACATCATGGGAAGGCACAGCCAGAAATCTTCGCGAGCGCGTTGCCCTCGCTGTCACCGCGCGCTCGCCGATCGAACGGCTCGTGGAATTCAAGAAAGAACGAGGTTGGAAGAATCTGCAGATCTACTCCGATACAGACGGCGAATACACTCGCGCCTACGTCAACGCTGATGATGGCGATGTCCCAGGCCTTTCCGTTTTCACACGCACCGATGGTACAGTCCGCCACTTCTGGAGCGGGGAGATGAGCGGCGAGATGGCCGACCCAGGCCAGGACCCGCGTGGGGCGCCGGATCTCGATCCGCTCTGGACGATTCTTGACCTCACACCGGTAGGGCGCGGCGCCACCTGGTATCCACAACTCGAATATGTTGGACTGACGACATTCAAGTAAAGCATGGGAGCCAGGTGAAAATCGACAGTCGTCTGCGCACAGACGAGGTTACAGGCGACTCTTTATCTGTCCCGGAATTGTTGGGAAGAGGAACATGGCAAACCGCTTTGGCTCAGACATTCTGATTCAAGCCCCTCATACTAAGACAGCCGCCCGGTTTTATGTCCGTCACCTCGGTTTCGAAATTACCGACGACAATCCGAATATGATCGGTTTGCACGGCCCGCACATTAACTTGTTCATTGAGCCTGGGCCGCCCTTAGGACCAGTCTTGGAAGTGACAGTTGACGACGTTGACGGCGCAAAACAACGGCTGGTGGAGCAGGGCTGTCAAATTGTCAAGGACGAACCGGACTTTCCTCGCTGCTATATCAAGGACCTTAACTTATAATTTACAACCTGACCAGATGAGACTGGCATGTCGTCCCAATGGAGGTGGCAGCATCGATAGTCTTGAGCGTGTGGTCCGAACTCGCGGCGGGAGCGCCGGGACTCGAACCCAAGGCCTCCTGCATGACAAACGGGCGTTCTAACCAGCTGAACTAAGCCCGCGCATTACTTCATTCCTCATTCCCAATCCTTCCCGTACGCGCCTCTCCGTGTCTAACCTAATAGCAGCTACTCGCATAGTCCTTCACTCCCATCGCTTTCAGCGTCAGCGCGGAATCAAAATTACCCACATCTTTAGTCGCAAATGACGGTTCTACGGGTGATTATCCGTAACTTGGAGCGCCGGGCGGCACCTTCTAAGTGCTTGAATTTACCGTTCAGCTAAACCCTGAAAAAGCTGGCATCGGTGGTTCAACTCCGTCCCTGGCCACTATTGTTTTCCTCAGTCGCTATCCCCAGAGTTGCTTCGGTCCGCTCTCCGTCCGCTTTGATCCACGCATGGCTGAGTTTCGCCCGCCCAAGTAGGCTCTCGACTGAGCTCGCGGCCGCGGAAACGATCAGAAGGTGAAACGACCCCCGATCACCGGAGCAAAGTTATTGTTGTGGAAATAGGGGACGCCCGGGCCATGCGGAATGGCGATGGCCAGACCGCCGCTCACCCAGGAGTATGCAACTCCGGCAAATCCGTCGAAACGCGGGGTGAAGCGATGTTGCGTATAGAGCGACACCTCGTTGAGCGTGCCCGCGCAGGAACTGCGGAAGCCGGCGGTCGGGTTACAGGCCGGCGGAACACGGAAGTTGTTTTGCCGCTGTTGATACCAAGAGAAAGTGACATCGGTTTTTCTGCGGTAGGTGTACTTCACGCCTGTCCACCAGATCTGCAGGCGCTTTTCAGAATCAAGATTGTTGTTTTCGACCCCGCTCATGATGTAACCGCCCTGGTCCGAGGCGCCAACGCCCAACGGGTGCGACGGGTTGTTCTGCCAGATGTATTCGTATCCGGCAAAAAATTTGAACGGGTTCCACGCATACTTGGCGGCGACCATGATTGCGTTGTTGTCGGTCACGATGCCATAGACGGTGTTGGCCGGGTCGATCAGATTGGCCCCAGTGATGGGATTTGTGTTGATGCTGTTGGTGGTCGACTGATATGGCTGCGTCAGACTCTGAGGCCCCAGCAAGGGGTTCAACACGCTGATCGCCTGGTTGTAGTGTTGGTAGACGACGTCTGCGGACAACTTGCCGTAATCTCCGCCGAGGTTGAATCCCCAGGCGTTGTTATTCGCCGTTTCCGGCGTGCAGGTGGCGGCAGTCCAGGTTGTGGACGCCGAGAAGCAGCCGCCGGAACCATCGATGAATTTATACATCGCGCCGAAATGGACCGGGCCATAGGCGAGGCGATACTTAATGGCCTCGTCCCAACGGGTATCCTCGGTGTCTCCGCCGCCGGCCATCGTGCCGTTATACCCGATGTAGGAAAAGGCATAGGCGCCGCCGGCCGGATCGTAAAGGAGCATCACATCGGTACCGAGGGCGCGCTGACGACCGAAGGTCAGCGTGCCGAAAAGGGCGGACGAAATACCGCCATAGATTTCGTCATTGAAGGGTTGGCCCGCGCGCGCGCCGTCGATGTTGAACGAATAGCTGAGCCTGGGAAGGCCATTGTTGATGGTCTGGGTGGCCGAGGCGTTAGCGAGCAGGCCAGACTGCGGATTGATACCCGTTGAAGCGTTGAACACAACGAACCAGCCAGGCAGAAACTCTTCCTTGCCCCTGATGCCCAGACCCGTTTGCGACAGATTGTTCGGTGCGAGGATGAATAGATGCTGATAGCCGTTTCGGTTCACCAGAGATAAGCCTTCATAGTTATAGCCGTTGTTCGGTAAGCCGTGGCTGATCCAGCCGAGGCCGACGTCATACGCACCATACAGCGTGATGCCGTGCCAGGTCAGCGTGCAATCGGTGGTGGCGAATTCGCGGCCGCTCGCGCAGGGGTCGGGCGTACTTTGCTGAGCAAAGGTCAAGGATGACGAAAGAAAAAAGCCAACCGCTGCGATAAACAGACAAGGCTTGCGCATTTCGACCTCGAAGAAATCAACGTTTGAGACAGAAATCGCGAGTGTACATGAGATATGATTCTATTGTCCAGAACTACACGATTTAATCACTTTGGCAACGAGCCCATGGGCTATACTTACGGCGGATGCGACCGAGTTGAGCGCTAACTTCGTTGTCGCTACGATTGCCTCCCGATGCACAAGAACAGCAAATCCGAAGGGAATATTGAGGAACTACTCCGGGTGCGCGATGCAGCTTTGCAACTGGGGATCAGCTTTCCGACAATTAAGCAGTGGATTTACAAGAAGAAGATTCGGAGTATTCAGACTGCGGGAGGTCATCACCGCATTCCGCAAGGGGAAATCGACCGCCTGCTTTACCGTACGCGTGGCCATAACGAAAGTGAACGGCGGGGCAGCTACCGGCGCATCAGCGGGCGGAATCAACTGGTCGGCCGCATCGTTGATGTCCGAGTCAGGGGCCTGGTAGGCCAAGTCACCCTTTCTGTTGGAGAGCAACTGATCACTTCCCTCACTACTTCCGCTGCGGTACGCGAAATGAACCTGAAGAAGGGGCAAACAGCGGCAGCATTGATTAAAGCGACAGAAGTGATGATTATCCGCGTTTCGCACGTGGGCGACGACGATACGAACGGCAGCGGCCAAATCGCATAGTGACCCTCGCTGTGCTCGCGTCCCCAATCCATGCCGGCGAACAAGTACGGGGCTTCGCAGAGGTGGGTGAGCACGACCAACACCAATCATCCCGCTCGGAGAAGCTGTATGAGCTGATATGGAGTCTCTTCCGCGAAGCCAAATGATTACCGAGCCGGAAAGCAGCACGGAAACTGGCAAGAGCGCGACTAGAGCTTTGACAATTGAATATTATTGATAATGATCCACACGTTTTACGCAAAGAATAGGCGCGATGATGTAATGGGCTGACAAGGGTGTCGGGATTTATCAACTACCCGACGCAACTCCTCGTAGGGTCGTGATGGGCAGTTGGAAAATGCGCAACGTTGGCGAACGTGAGCGCTGGTGTCAATTCGTGGGTGCTATTTATGGTGCCCGTGGTGCCACGGTTTGTGGTGCCTTCCCACATTCGTCGGCGAGTTCGGGTCTCGTGATGCCCTGAACGGAGTTCATGACTTCCTCATCTACCAGATCAGGAACACCAAACCAGAGACCGGGAACACCCTTGATACTATTTCGACGTGGCTGTGTCGAAACTCATTCTGCTCATTGTTGTCTTCTTCTTGACGGCCTTTGTCAGCGTTGTCACAGGCAGCACGTCTCTCATCACCGTCCCGGCGATGATTGCGGTCGGATTTGATCCGCATATCGCAGTTGCGACGAACATGCTTGCGCTCATATTCCTGAGTGTTGGGGGTTCGTTGTCGTTCCACGGGAAGGGCGTAATCGAACGTCGTGTTCTTCCTCTGGGAATCGTTCTCACTGTCATTGGCTCTGGTGTCGGTGCATTGCTCCTGCTCCGTATTCCGGCCGGAGCACTGCGACTGATAATTGCTGTCGCGATGATTACGGTTGCAATCTTCTCTCTGCTGAGGCGTGACCGCGATGCTGTTCGACACTCTGCCTCTGTTATGGACCGAACGACGGGGTACGGGTTGACGTTCGCTCTCGCAGTTTACGGCGGATTGTTCAGCGGCGGTTACGTCACGATGCTGACCGCCGTCTTCGTCTTCTTCTTCGGCCTCAGTTTCATTCAATCTGTGGCGACGACAAAGGTCGTCAACATTTTTTCGTCCCTCGTCGCAACGGCGATATTCACATCGCGCGGCGTCGTTGATTACAGGGTCGGTACAGTGCTGGGAGTGACGATGTTCGTCGGGGCGCTTGTCGGAGGAGGTGTCGCTCTGAGGCTCCCAGCAGTTTGGCTCAAGCGGGTCTTTGTCGTCACTGTCGTTGCGCTGGCGGTCAGGATGCTCTGGTCCGTCGCCTTTTCATAGAGTCGTCCGAGATGCAGCCCACGCCCCGTCACCATCTCGCGGTTTGTGCGGCCACCGATGAGAGATTCGACAGGTTGCTGTTGTTTCCGGATCCGCTATATTTATATATTCCATGAACCCATGTTGCCATGCGACATGTCGTATAGCGCCATATTGTTGGGTGGGTGTCCGTCTCATGGGGAATTGTTTTGGTGCCTGCAGCGGTCTGCCATCCCTATGTAGACGTCTATATTCATTCCAGCTATTTGTCAAGTAGTTTTCTACATAGGTTATAATAAAACATGACCAGAGAGCCTCGGCTGACACACATCACCGCTCTGATTCTCCAGGCGATTGACGCGGGGATTGTCTACGGCTTCTCCATTATGGAAATGACCGGTCTTCCCAGCGGGACCGTATATCCGGCCATGCGGCGCATGGAGGACGACCAACTGATACGCTCTCGTTGGGAGCGGCAGGCGAT
>Ga0123356_10008088_pt1 | contig 10472 bp, 11 predicted proteins | sample TergutEmb28metaG_2_FD_92546 | JGI IMG/M metagenome (GOLD analysis project Ga0123356, IMG submission 92546) | Embiratermes neotenicus P3 segment gut microbial communities from Petit-Saut dam, French Guiana - Emb289 P3 | ecosystem: Host-associated > Arthropoda: Insects > Digestive system > Gut ... | reverse complement strand
CCGGCATCCGCACTTCTTGAGGCACTCGATCCCGAGCAAAATAAAACATTCCGTGATAATTACATGGAAGTACCATTTGATTTATCCGAGGTAATGTTTATAACAACAGCAAACACAACTGATACTATCCCGCGTCCGCTCCTGGACAGAATGGAAGTCATTGAGCTTACAAGCTACACGGATATCGAAAAGCTGCAAATAGCCAAAAACTATCTGATCCCAAAACAGCGCAAGAAACACGGGCTTTCAGGAAAACAGCTAAAATTCACCGATAACGCAATACTTGAAATAATCTCATCATATACGCGCGAATCCGGAGTTCGTATCCTTGAGCGTGAAATAGCCGCTGTATGCAGAAGAACGGCAGCCAGAGTCGCTTCCGGAGAAGCAAAGACAGTCAGACTTGATAAAGATATGCTTGACGATTTTCTGGGTGTGCGAAAGTACAAGCCCGAAACTATTGCTCAAGGTTTTGAAATTGGTATGGCAAACGGTCTTGCATGGACAGTTACGGGCGGAACTGTTCTTGAAGTAGAAGTAAACGTACTTCTTGGAACAGGGAAGCTGGAACTGACAGGCAATCTGGGTGATGTAATGAAGGAGTCCGCACAAGCGGCAGTTTCTTATATCAGAAGCAGGGCAGACAGGCTTAATATACCGACTGATTTCTATAAAACACATGATATACACATTCATTTTCCCGAAGGTGCTATCCCAAAGGATGGACCCTCTGCCGGAATAACTATGTGTATTGCGGTAATTTCCGCACTCAGCGGTGCTCCGGTTAGACGCGATATTGCCATGACCGGCGAGATAACACTGCGCGGCAGGATACTACGGATAGGCGGACTGAAGGAAAAAACGATGGCAGCTCTGCGCGCAGGAGTCAAAACAGTCATAATCCCATCCGAAAATGAACCTGACCTCGATGAGATCGACCAGCTTGTCAGACAGGATCTAAACTTTATTACTACTGAAAACATTGACGACATTCTTGATGTTGCCCTTGATTTTACAGGAGTCAAAAGTAATAAGGAACCAAGCAGGGTGTCACCGCTGCACGAAAAAGAGCAGCCGGTCCCGGGCAGAGGTTCCACGATAAAACACTAAAGACAATGAATATTAACAATGTTGAGTTCATAAAATCAGCAGCCAACGCAAAGGACTTGATCGAAAGTCCTCTGCCGCAGATCGTCTTTTCAGGAAAATCCAATGTCGGAAAATCATCAGTGATCAATAAACTGCTTAACCGCAAAGGCGTAGCGCGCGTCAGCTCATCACCCGGAAAAACGATCCATGTCAACTACTTTTTGATCGATAATAAAGTCTATTTCGTTGATTTGCCCGGTTATGGATATGCAAAGGTCGCAAAAACCGAACGAACAAGATGGTCGGTACTGATGGAAGAGTTTTTTTTACAACCTGACCACATAACACTCGGGGTAATGATCGTTGATGCAAGACATAAACCTACAGCAGACGATGAGATAATGGCACACTGGTTTAAAGAATCGGGTTGTAACATGGTTGTCGTAGCGAATAAAATAGACAAAGTAAAAAACAGCCAAAAGGCAGATAACATGGCTGTTATACGTCAGTCACTTGAACTAAAAGAAAGCACCCCTATAATAGAATTTTCTGCCGAAAAAGGCACAAACAGAGGTTTGCTTCTTGCAGAAATAGAAAAAGCAACAACTTAAATATGAATGTACTAATCGTTGGAGAATATCATTGGAAGATTTTTTCAGAAATTTCAGTAATATAGGAACACTTGCAACAGATGCAATCATGAGGATAATCCCCGCTCTCATCTGCATAACGGTTCACGAATTAGCTCACGGTTTCACTGCATATAAACTGGGTGACACAACTGCAAAAGACATGGGCAGACTAACGCTTAATCCCATAAGACATATTGACCCTTTAGGACTTCTGATGATGCTCATTGTACGTTTCGGTTGGGCGAAGCCTGTACCGGTCAACATGTATAATTTTAAGCACCCGAAATGGTATATGGCTATAACCGCTATCGCCGGACCTGTATCAAATATACTTCTTGCAATCATATTTATGTTTATAATGGGTCTTGTCATAACACCGCTTGGCGGTTCTGTTGTTTATTACCATGGAATGCCGTTTCCTGATTTTGAAACAGCGGGTGCAGGAGAAATAATCTACAGGATTCTTGAATTTGCGATGTTTTTGAACCTTGCATTGGCTGTTTTTAACATGCTTCCGATTCCTCCGCTTGACGGTTCAAAAGTATTAGCAGCATTTCTACCGGACAAGATTTATATTAAATGGATAAGACTTGAGCGCTACGGTATGGTTGTTATTCTTGCTCTTATGGCAATGCAGTTGTTTTTAGGTGTAGCAATTTTCAGTGGATTTATCATACATTCAGCATTGTCGATTAGAAATGGATTGAATGTATTTTTCGAATTCGGATATATGCTGATCAATGGTTAGGAATCGATTATGGAACAACCGGTATTTAAACTCGAAGGGATCATAAAAGAAAAAGATGATATGTCCGACTTTGAAGGTCCGCTGACGTTGATACTTCAATTACTAAGCAAGGACAAAATCGAAATAAGGGATATAAGTATCTCAAAAATCCTTGAGCAATACCTTGCCTATCTTGATGAAATGGCAGAACTTGACCTCGATATTGCAAGTGAGTTTGTTACTATGGCGTCGCATCTGACATATATTAAGACAAAAATGCTCTTATCAGGCGGAGAAGAAGTCTCAGAGCTTGAACAGCTTATCTCATCTCTTGAGGATCTTCGCCGGGGTGATGTATATTTCCAAATCAAAGAGATCGCGCATACTCTGTCAGGTATGTACACTCGTGACGGTATCATGATGGCAGGCCCTCCGGAGTATATGGCACCAAACACAGAATATGAGTATGTTCATTTCAGTGAAGAGTTGCTTGAAGCGATATTTAAAGTCATCGGAAAAGAAAATCTCAAAATAAGCAGCATCAACCCCAGAGAGCCTGTTTATCCGAGTCGTGTAGTGTATTCGATCTCGGAAAAAATAGATGAGGTATTGGATAAACTCAGACGCAGCGGTGAAATGCCGGTCGAAAAGTTGTTTTATAACAGTAAAAGCCGTACAGAACTGATAGCTACACTTGTTGCAGTGCTTGAGTTGTGCAGAGTCGGCAGTGCATATATCTCCGGCGGTTCAGATGATATGAAAATAGCATATACCGGTACAGGCAGAGCAGCGGAAACATCTGATTTTACAGCAGAGGAATTACCATATGATTAGTCTTGAACATATGGACAGCAATGAAATTGAATGTGCTATTGAAGCGATATTATTTGTATCCGGAGAACCGGTAAAAATATCGCGTATTTCGGAAGTGCTGGGAGTCGCAGAACAGGAAATCGAATTTGCCGCCGACAGACTTAGGGATCATTATAGCTATGTGCGACGCGGGATCAGGCTTGTGAAGCTCGAGGACAGATTGCAGCTTTGTTCGTCACCCGAATATGCCGACTATATCAGAAGAGCACTGGAGACCAGAAAACCGCCGCAGTTGTCGCAGCCGGCACTCGAGGTGCTATCGATCATTGCATACTTCGGACCTGTTACCAGGGCATATATAGAGCAAATAAGAGGTGTTGACAGTTCTTATACTGTTGGATTACTACAGGAGCGTGAGCTGATAGAATCATGCGGACGGCTTGCAGCACCCGGGCGTCCTATGCTTTACAGAACAACACATAACTTTTTAAGAACATTCGGACTGGAATCTCTTAAAGAACTACCTGAGCTTCCGCATGTAGATAATACAGGCAGCGAGAAAGAGGGAATACAAAATGCTATCCTCGAGCTAAAAGCAAGAGAAGCCGAACTTGCTGAAATGGCAGAGACTGCGATCGAGCCGGAACAGGAACCGGCACCGGAACAGACAGAAGGATCAGAAGCAGCAGAACCGGAAGAAGTATCAGAACAAGAATCAACAGAGACGGAGCTTTAAAATATGCTAACATGGGCTATCGTCATATCAGTGCTTGTATTGCTTGCACTTTTACGCTTTGGTGTGATCGTGGAATATAGTGAAGCCGGTTTTGATTTATGGGCGAAAATAGGCTTTGTTAAGCTTAAACTCATGGGTGAAGGTGTAGAAAAAAAGCCTAAAAAGAAGAAAGAAAAGAAACCTAAAGAGAAAAAAGAAACTAACTTAAAAGACATGATGCCCGGCAGCTTAAGTGAATTTATGACGATCTTACGGTCAGTTGGCAACATGTTAAATAGGCTCAAACGCAGACTTCTTATTAGAAAGCTGGTTTTACATTTTACATCCGCAGGGGACAATCCGGCTAATACCGCAATTATGTTCGGTGCTGCAAATGCAGGTTTTAATACGATAATACCGGCACTGGAGAGAAACTTTAGGATCAAACACCGTGATTTAAGATCAGGATTTGATTTTGAAGCAAAAGAGCAGAAGATTTATGCAAACATCGCAATTTCGATTGCAGTATGGGAAGTATTTTACATAATATTTGCACTGTTTCCGATTCTTAGAGTATTGTTTAAAAGCAGAAAAAGAGCAAAAAAAGTACCTGATGACAAAAACATCGATTTAGATCGAAAGGATGGACAAGATGATGGACAAACACCCAAGCAGTGAATTAATGGAAAATGCACTTCAAAAAATGAAGGAAATGATTGACGCCAATGCAACGGTAGGTGAGCCGATCACAACAGCGGACGGCATGACACTTATACCTGTATCGAAGGTAAGTTATGGATTTGCAGGCGGCGGTTCAGATCTGCCGCAAAAGAGCGAAAACAAAAAAGGATTCGGTGGAGGAATTGGTGCCGGTGTCAATATCACACCTATAGCGTTTATTATTGCCAAAGACGATAAGGTCGACCTGCTTTATGTTACACCGACTGCAATGACTTCTGTTGACAGGATAATCGAAATGGTTCCTGATGTAATGGATAAGGTCAATGACTTTATGACAAAAGACAAAAATAAAGATAAAGACATAGACGAGTAATATTTAAAAATGCAAAAACAACCGGAGAGACTACAAAAGATCCTGTCAGCCTACGGAGTTTCTTCAAGAAGAGCCGCAGAAAAAATGATCCTTGAAGGACGTATCCTTGTAAATGGGATTCAGGCAACGCTTGGACAAAGTGCACAGTTCGGAGTTGATCTGATCACTGTCGATGGCGTGCCGATCATCGGTGAACTCGAGCCTGTATATATCATGCTGAACAAACCTTGCGGGTATATTACAACAGTCAGTGATGAAAAAGATAGAAAAACCGTTATGAGTCTTGTAGCAGATACAGTTACCAGAGTATATCCTGTAGGAAGACTCGACATCAACTCCGAAGGCTTGCTTTTATTCACAAATGACGGAGAGTTTGCAAACAAGATCATGCATCCGTCAAATGAAAAAGAAAAAGTCTATGAAGTTACAGTTCAAGGTGATGCTCAAAAAGCACTTGAGCTCTTGCGACAGCCGGTCGAAATCGATGGTCATACAGTCCGGGCAGTCAAAGTCGAGCTAGTCTCGGCATCAAGTAATGCAGGCACACTTTATATCACTGTGGTCGAAGGTCGCAACAGACAGATACGAAAAATGTGTACAGCTTGCGGTGTCAGAGTCAAAACATTAAAACGTATATCTGTCGGAACACTAATGCTTGGTGATTTAAAAGCAGGTACGTGGAGACATCTGACAAAAGAAGAGGTAAGGTCACTTGGATAAAGATATTCTGCATGTAATCGAGGCTTTTTCAGACAGCATGTCAAAAGCTCAAAAAAGGATCGCCGAATACATTTTAGGCAATATCGATAAAGCTGCTTTTATGACCGCTGTCAGACTTGCCCGCTTTGCCGAAGTCAGTGAATCAACAGTTGTCAGATTCGCCATGGAACTCGGATATGACGGATATCCGGAAATGCGACGTGCACTGCAGGATTCAATGCGTGGTAAGCTTACATCTGTACAGCGCATCAAAGTCGCAAAGGACAGGCTAGGCAGTCGTGATATCCTGACACAAGTATTATCATCCGATATCGAGCAGATACGCCAAACAATGGAAGAAACCGATAACGCTGATTTTTCAAAAGCAGTCGATGCTATTGTGGAAGCAAAAAACATTTATATACTGGGGCTTCGATCATCTTCGTTTCTGGCAAAATTTATGGGATTTTATTTTGATTTGCTTTTCAGCAACTCCCGCGTTATAAGTGAAAGTCCTGACAGTGAGGTTTTTGAGCAGATAGTGCGACTGTCAGAAGGTGATTTGCTGATCGCGATAAGCTTTCCCCGTTATTCACGCCGTACAATAAAAACCATGCAATATGCCCGCAGTATCGGTGCGAAAATAATCGCTATAACAGACGGGATGGCATCACCGCTTACAGAACTTGCAGATATATCCCTTTGTGCCAGAAGCGACATGATTTCTTTCCTTGATACTCTTGTTGCTCCGCTCAGCTTAGTCAATGCACTTGTTGTTGCCGTAAGCGAAAAAGCACCGGGTGACTTATATGAGAACTTTGAAAGACTCGAAAGGATCTGGGACGAGTATGGTGTATACGAACAGATATAGGAGTTAGTTATGGAGCAAAAGAGCGTAGCACTGGACGGGCCTGCAGGTTCGGGAAAAAGCACATTGGCAAAACGTACCGCAAAACATTTTGGATTTATTTATGTAGATACCGGAGCTCTATACCGCTCTATCGGTTTATTTGCATTTCGAAACGATATAGCTTCAAAAGACAGGGATGGAGTTATTGCACTGCTTCCTAAAATCAAGCTTGAAATGATGTATGATGACTCAGGAACTCAAAGAATGCTTCTGTGCGGTGATGATGTAACAGATGATATCAGATTACCCGAAATATCGACATATGCATCTGATGTATCAGCAATGCCTGAGGTCAGAGCATTTTTATTATCGATGCAAAGAGACATGGCAGTCCAATATGATGTGATCATGGACGGACGGGATATAGGGACTGTTGTATTACCGGATGCAGGTCTTAAGATATTTATAACAGCAGATGCCGAAGCACGGGCAAAAAGAAGATATCTTGAACTCGTTGCCGGTGGCGTTCAAACAACACTCGAGGAAGTTTATGATGCAATGATCATAAGAGACAGAAATGACAGCCAACGTGAAGCAGCGCCGCTTAAAGCCGCTGAGGATGCTGTATTGCTTGATACGACAATCCTTGACTTGGACGAGAGCTTTGAAGCGATCTGCAATCTGATAACCGGGAGATTCGGAATATGATCAAAAAGGTAAAAGCGAGTTACAGATATTACAGATTTGTCTTTAGAGTAGCTGCTCCTTTGATTCGTATATTTAGGCCTTTTGAAGTAGTTGGTAAGGAAAACCTTATAAGCGGTCCGGCTATGGTGTGCTCGAATCATTCGGCAATGATCGACCCGTTTCTGATAGCGATCTCATTTGGAATAAACGATCCGGTTCATGTAATAGCAAAAATCGAGTTGTTCAAAGTGCCTCTTGTATCAGGATTTCTACAGAGAATGGGTATGATCTGTGTCGACAGAGGCATAAATGATATTGAAACGATCAAAGAATCACTCGGGTATCTTAAAAAGGGAGAGAAAGTCGTTATCTTCCCGGAAGGTACCAGATCATCAGAATATGATGTTCATGCAGCAAAGAGTGGTGCAGTAAAGCTTGCTGAGCGCGCAGGTGTTCCGGTGATACCCGTTTTCGTACCTCGAAAAAAGCCTTTTTTCAAAAAGAGTACACTGGTCTTTGGTGAGCCGTACATGATCGAGAAGCAAAAAGAAAAGCGACACGCTGATGATTACACAAAACTATCCGAAGATCTGATGAGCAAGATAGAGGCGCTGGATCCCAGTACTATCCGCTTATGAAAATAATCGTCGCTGAATCAGCAGGATTTTGTTATGGTGTAAGCAGAGCGATATCAATGTGTAAGGATGCGGCGATTACTCATAAAAATTGTGTTACACTGGGTTCGATCGTTCATAATGAGCATGTAGTTCGTGAACTCAGAGAACTCGGCGTGCGTGTTGTTAATAAAATCGATGATATCACATCAGATGATACTGTTATAATAAGAGCCCACGGGGCAGGGAGGGAAGCGATCGATTCCCTTGCTGCTCTTAACGTAAATATCATTGATGCAACATGCCCGGCTGTTGCAAGAATACACAATATCGTACGTGCCGAATCAAGTGACGAGCGTGTTGTTTTAGTGATCGGATATCGTGACCATCCGGAGATCGAAGCGATAACCGGCTGGTGCGAGAATTGTCATGTTTTTGAGACACCTGACGAGCTTAGAAGGTGGCTCAGTATCAATAATAATGCACAATTACCACTTTCTATTGTCTTCCAGACTACAAATACTGCTTCCATTCATGCTGATTGCAGTGGATTAATAAAAAAAGAGTGTACAAATCACAGAATATTTGATACAATATGCGACGCTACGTTTAAACGGCAGCAGGAGGCTGGTGAAATAGCAAAAGTCGCTGATATCGTTGTCGTCGCAGGAGATAACAACAGTGCAAACAGCCTCAATCTTGTGGACATATGCAAGCAGCACTGCGCAAACGTTTTGTTTGTTCAAAGTTCAGACGATATAGAGCTTGCAAACATCCAAAAAGCAGATGTTGTCGGTGTTACAGCCGGCGCATCGACCCCGGCGTTTATCATTAAGGAGGTCACCCGGAAGATGAAAGAGGAAGTAATTATGGACGGCACTCTCGTAGAGCAAGATACAATTGATGCTCTGCCCGCGCCGGAAGGAACCGAAGCAAACGATGCAGAGACGACCCCTGCCGAGTTCGAAGCTGTATCAGAACCCGAAGTCAAGGAAGATAACACAGAATCAGAATCAGTAGCAGAACCGGAAACAATCACTGATCCCGAAACTGAAGCAGAGGACTATGATAATATGTCTGATAGTGATTCTGACGAGTCATTTGAAGAAATGCTTGAAAAGTCAATAAAAACTTTACGTACAGGTGAGAAAGTGACAGGTATTGTCACATCTATCACTTCGACCGAAGTGTCTCTAGATCTTGGAACTAAGCAATCGGGATACATTCCGATCACAGAGTTTACAGATGATGAGCACACTGATATAAATGAGATAATAAAAATCGGCGATACGATCGAGTCTTTTGTTATGCGTGTTAATGATGTTGAAGGTATGGTCATGCTTTCTAAAAAACGTCTTGATGCGATCAAAAACTGGGATATCGTAGAATCTGCAAAAGAAAACAGAACGATCGTCGAAGGCGTTGTTGTTGAAGAAAACAAGGGCGGAGTTGTTGTCAACGTTAAGGGCGTACGAGTTTTTGTACCGGCTTCGCAAACAGGTTTACCTAAAACCTCACCAATGACAGATCTTCTCAAAAAACCAGTCAAGCTTCGCATCACCGAAGTAAACCAGTCGAGAAGACGTGTCGTAGGATCTATTCGTTTAGTACAAAACGATGAACGCCGTGAAAAATCCGATCAGGTTTGGACAGACATCGAAGTTGGCAAAAAGTATGACGGTATCGTAAAGTCAATGACGACTTACGGTGTATTTGTAGATATCGGCGGAGTCGACGGAATGATCCACATTTCCGAACTCAGTTGGACAAGGATAAAGCAACCTTCAGAAATCATGTCTGTAGGTGATGAAGTTGCCGTTTATGTACTTTCGTTCGACAAAGAAACCAGAAAAATATCGCTCGGCTATAAGAAGAGCGAAGACAACCCCTGGACAAGATTTACCAGCCACTATACAGTGGGTGACGTAGTTAATGTAAAAATAGTCAAAATGATGCCGTTTGGTGCATTTGCAGAAATTTGTCCCGGTGTTGACGGTCTGATACATATCTCTCAAATCACAGACCACAGGATCGGACTTCCTTCAGAGGTATTGTCTGACAGTCAAATGGTTGATGTTAAGATCACAGAGATCGATAACGACAGAAAAAAAGTGTCTCTGAGCATCAGAGCACTGATCGAACCTACATCGCAACCAATAAGCGAAGCAGAAGTAACTGAAGCTATGGAAGATGACAGAGCTCCTTTGATCCTTTACGATACTGACTCACCACCGCCAATGGACGATGAAGATGAGGAAGAAGCTGTTGAAGAAGTGGTAGAAGTAATAGAATCTGCACCTGAGCCGGAGGCTGAAGAAGTTGTAGAGCCGGAACCGGAGCAGGAAGAGAAACCCGAAGAAGAAGCTTAAGAAGAATAAAGTGCTTTTTCTGCATTATATGAACTGCGTACGAACGGGGCTGATGCTACATAGCAAAAGCCCTTTTTCTTTGCTATTTTTTCGTACTCTGTAAATATCGCCGGTTCAATATACTCTTGAACGGGAAAATGGTTTTTGCTTGGGGAGAGATACTGTCCGATCGTTATAAATTCGCAGCCGGCTTCAAGCAGATCGTCAAATGTTTTAAGTACTT
>Ga0123356_10008087_pt1 | contig 10472 bp, 7 predicted proteins | sample TergutEmb28metaG_2_FD_92546 | JGI IMG/M metagenome (GOLD analysis project Ga0123356, IMG submission 92546) | Embiratermes neotenicus P3 segment gut microbial communities from Petit-Saut dam, French Guiana - Emb289 P3 | ecosystem: Host-associated > Arthropoda: Insects > Digestive system > Gut ... | reverse complement strand
CGTTGGATGTGATACGTCCGATATTTTCAGCAGCATGCAGTGCCGAACCGTTGGTTCCGCCGCCCAATCCTTGCATAAACATATCACCGGGTGCCATGTTGAGGATGTCAGCGGGAATCCAGCCGTTTAAATACCATTCGCGCATTTTTTCACCTGAGCGCAGCCATGATTCAGCTTCTTGGATAGGCATGACCGTGACTGTGCCGTCCAGATTTATTCGAGATGCCGCAGCACCGCTCGTACCACCGAGGAAGCCTTCCGGACCGTGTAACGGCAACATTGTCCAACCGAAACTTGTTGATAATAAGGGCCATACATTATCTTCTTCTTCTGCAATGGTGCTGAAGAACAGTTCCATATTTTCAAGTGTGTTCGGAACCGGTAAATCATGCTTGGCGCGCAGGTCTTCGCGGAAGGTCATGCTGTGGAAGACGCCTGAAATCGGGGAGTTGGCTGTCATGGGGATACCGAGCAGAACGCCGTCGATTTTCATTGTATCAAAGAATGTTGCGGGGATCGTTGCATAAATGGGGCCGCCGTATTGCGCCATAAGATCATCGATCGGTGCAATAAGTCTTTGAGCATGAAATGATGACAGGTCTGATGAACCGCTCCATATGAAGTCGATATCAACGCCGGCTGCTATATCGAGTTGGATTTTTGTTGCATAATCAGACCAGGGTGCCCAAGTCAATTCCAAATTAACAGCAACATCCGCACCCATCTTTTCATTGATCGCAGCAAGTACTTCAGGCATGCGAGTGGGTTCGTCGCCTGGGTAAGTCGTCTTGATCGTCACGACGGGACCGAGTTCGACTTCGTCGTCATCATCCGGATCGTCAGCATCGGCAGTCGTGGTTTGATCGGTTGTTGTTGAACCTTGATCTTGTTGATTTCCTGTGTCCGGTGTGCTTGCAGGTGTGTTATCGCACCCGATCGCAATCACTGCTATGAGCATGATTGAAATAATCAGAGCGATAATTCTTCGAACGTTCATTGTATAATCCTCCTAAAAAATTTTTTATGATATACGAGATTATTGAAAAACAACGATCTCGGAATATCTTATTCTTTCACGGAACCAATCAAAATTCCTTTAACAAAATGTTTTTGAATAAACGGATAAATGAATATAATCGGACCTATTGTGAGTATAACTGTTGCCATTCTTACACTTTGCGACGGTAAAATTACATGTTGGACACCGGTTTGTGCTATTGCGCTTTGAGATGAAAGAAAGTTTAAGTTTGCCATTATTCTGTAAAGGTTGAATTGGAGCGGTACGAGGTTTCTGTCGTTTATGAAGAATAAGGCGTGATACCAGTCGTTCCAATAGTTGAGCATGTAAAAAAGTGTTATCGTAGCAATGATCGGTTTTGATACCGGTAATATGATCCGCATTAAAATCTTGAACTCCGATGCTCCGTCTATCAAAGCGGACTCGCGCAGTGATTCGGGTATTCCTTTAAAATATGTCCGCATGAGCATGACAAAGAACGGAGTGATCAACATCGGAAGGATCAATGCCCATATACTGTCATTTAAACGTAAGTATCGAACCAAAATGATATACCACGGAACTAAACCGCCGCTGAACAGCATGGTGAAATAAATGAAAAAGGAAATATAGTTTCGTAATCTGACAGTTTTTATTGATGTTACATATGCAAGTGTTGAGGTTAAAAACAAACTGAGAGATGTTCCGACTATAGTAACAATAATAGTTACGCGATAACCGATAACAATACTGTCACTGTTAGCAAATAAGAAGTTGTATCCCGCCGCGGAAAATGTACGCGGCCATAAACTTACGCCGTGAGTAATAAGATCACCTTCCGCCGTAAAAGATCCGGATAAAACGATCAAAAACGGGATCAATGTACCGAGAGCAGCAAATGATACGATCATATAAATAAAAACAGTTGATATATGAAATTTTCTTACAAGCATATATTTTTGCTCCCTTAAAATAATGCGTTATCTTTATTGACTTTTCTGACGATCAAATTAGCGGTCAGGACTGTGATAAAACCGAGTACAGATTGTAAAAGACCTGCTGCGCTCGCCATTGCAAAGCTTCCGCTTCCTCCGGCAACACCCTCAACACCGCGTATTGCTCGAAATACATATGTATCGATTACATCTGTGTTTGAAAACAACATTACATTTCGTCCGACCATATTAAAGATCATTCCGAAATCACCGTAAAATATCCTGCCGATTTGGAGAAGCAGCATGATAGATATCGTCGGTATTATACACGGTATGGTTATTCGCCATACCAGTTGCCATTTATTGCATCCGTCGATTTGCGCAGATTCATAAATCGTTTGGTCGACACCTACTATTGCAGCCAAATAAATAATACTTCCGTAACCGATTCCTTTCCAAACCGATGTGATGGTAAGGATCGCGGGCCAGTGTTGCGGACTGTTGTACCACATCACAGGTTCCATACCTATTGTCCTGAGTATTGCATTTATGAACCCGATATCTGTCCCGAAAATATATGTACTGATCGTGCCGACAATTACCCATGAAATAAAAAACGGGAGTAAAAGCAGTGCCTGAGATATGCGTTTAAAATATTTACTTCGAATTTCATTGAGCAATAGAGCAATGCCTACGGCACAAATCAATCCGAAGCTTATAAAAAGTGTATTTAAGAAAAGTGTATTGTAAGTGATTCGAAACATATCGCCGGAACGGAATAAAAACTCGAAATTTCTCAGTCCGATCCACGGACTTCTGTAAATACCTTCGATCGGGAAGTATTGTTTGAAGGCAAGGATGATACCGGACATGGGCCAATAACAAAAAACGGCAAACCAAACAATGCCGGGTAAAGCAATAAGATAAAGCGATCCGTTTTTTTTCAAATCTCTAATCAAATCATGTGCTCCTTAGTAAAAAATCAGGCTTTACATAATAAAATCAGGCTTTATACAATAAAGATAAAACCTGATCGATCATATGTAAATTAAAAAAACCGTAAACAATATAAATAAACCCGGATATTTGTTTAAAAAAAGTTATGAATTTAAATAAACACAGAAATTTATCAATAAATAACTTCTTTCGATAAGTCATGATATAAATCGCTTCGGCGTTCGTTTAAGAACACATCGCGTTCTTCGCCCAGACATGGTCCGACTGACATCCAAATGGAGCTGTATCGTTTATTTAAATCGACTTCAACACTGATGTAACCTTGCACCAAATCGTTTATTGTCGCTATCGTGTTGCCGTGCGGATCCATGATGAAGCTTGAAGAAGGCATGTGCATTCCGCCCATGATCACATATGCTCCGCTCTCGATGGCTCTTGTACGACTTTGATGTTCTGTATCGCCGGCTGAAGGGATCACTATTACTTCCGCTCCTTTTTGGTGCAGAATGCGTGCGGGTTCACTGAAATAATGATCCCAGCAGATTATTATGCCGATCCTGCCGAAATCCAGGTCATATACGGGGATTTCATTACCCGGGACAATACCCGCTTCGATCTCTCCCATTGTCAGGTGGGTTTTTACATACACAGGTAATTGTTCACCGTTTCTGTCGATTAACAGTGCGACATTTTTGAACATGCCGTTATCATTTATCATAAGTCCGACAACTATATACATTTTATATTTTGCTGCTTTTTCGCAGATTTTTTGAATTTCAGGTCCGTCCGGTTTGAGTGCTTTTTCCGCCATTGTTTTATCATGAACATTTCGTCCGTAAATCGTTTCGGAAAATACCAACAGATCCGGTTTTTCATCGGACATGCCCGCATTGTCGGCGATCCGCAATATTTCATTGAGATTATCTTCCAAAGTCCTGTCTTTGATGTGGGTGTTTACCCATGCTGTTGCCAGCCTTGCTTTTCGGGGCTTATATTCGCCTTTGCAATCGATTTGCGGCATATCGAATATCACATCACCGCCTCCGTGTGATGTGAACCTGTATTCGATTTCAAGGGTATCAACATTTTCCGGGACGTGATAAAGAAGACTCAATACTTCACGCGAAGTCTTTTTAAAATAGCCTCGTGCGTACAAATTTCCGTCTTTCTTTGTCCACGAAGCAACGGCTTGGACTTTGCTTCCGTCGGTTTCATTTGATTTATACGGTATTGTGATTTCATATATCATACCGCCGGAGATATTTTCAATTTTTGCGATCGTTCTTGTGATCGAATATCCGACGGGTTTGGCTGTCATTTTGATTTTGCTTTTTTCGATTTTACATCCACCGTCAACAGCATCGTAAACTTTTACTGTTTCAAAATTAATGTTCATAATATTATGAACCCTCCTTTGATAATAAGAGAATACTGCCGATTATTAAAACGGCACCTAAACCTTGCCATACGGTCAGGGTTTCTTTATACAGGAATATGCCGAGCGTTGCGGCGACGACGGGTTCGAGTGTTGCTGTCATTGATGCTTGTGCGTTGGGTACATGTTCAAGTCCTTTTGTATAAAGCCAATAAGGGAATACACAACCGACACTTCCTAATGCCAATGCAAATATGATGACTTCCGGGTTAATTACAGGAAGATGAAAGTCGTTACCGACTTGTATGAATGATAATAACAAACTTCCTGCTGCACATAAAGCAAAAGTGTAAAATGAAATTGTTTGCGGACGATAATCGCGTTTTAATGCATATCTGCTGAAAATACTGTATAAAGCGTATCCCAAACCCGAACTGAGACCGAAAAGAATACCTTTTATGTTGACATCCGTTACTCCGATTATTCCGGAAACAAGTGCGCATCCGGCTAATACCAAGATGAGAATAAACCACTGAAATGTCCTGAGTTTTTCACGAAACAACCAAGCAGAAAATACGGCAACAAATGCGGGTGCAGTGTACAGTAATACGAATGAAACGGCAATGCCGGTGAGATTTATCGCTTCGTAGATACTCCAATTGAACAACAGCAAGCTGAATAACCCGGTACCGATAAAACACCATGCATCACATATCTTTATATGAAAAGCATTGCGATCCTTGAATAATAACCATAAACCGAGCATTGCGGTCGCAATCGATGTTCGCAGAAAAACAACCTGCATTGTACTGAAACCGTGAACGGACAACTCTTTGAAAAACACCCCCGAAAATCCCCAAAGAACTGCAGCAATCAGTATATATATAATTGATTTTTTTTGTATTGTGTTCATCGGATATGCCTTAAAAACCCTGTTTGTGATATTTTTAAATATATTAAAATATTTTATATATTATAATAATTTTTCTTGCAAGTAAATTGTTTTGGATTATAATCAAAAACAAGCGGAGAACATGCTAAGATTACGCGGAAAATTTCGTCGGTCATGCGGATATTTATTTTATCGGAAAGTTGGGTGGGTTATGAGTTTTATATTACCGGCGCGTCAGGTACATTTGGATTTTCATACTTCTCAGTTTATTGAAGGGATCGGGAAACAGTTTGATGCAGATGAGTTTGTAAAGACTTTTAAAGATGCTCATGTCAATTCAGTTACTGTTTTTGCGCGATGCCACCACGGGTATTTATATTATCGGTCGAAAGAATTTCCCGAGCTTGTGCATCCTTATTTAGAATGTAAGAACCTTATGCTCGATCAAATCGATGCACTTCATGCTGCAGGGATCCGTGCTCCGGTATATACCACTGTTCAATGGGATCGTTATATTTCTGAGCGACATCCCGAATGGCTTGTTTGTAAGAAGAATGGTGAACATGAAGGCGGATCGTTTACGGAGCCGGGATTTTATCAATCGTTGTGTGTAAATACCGGATATACAGAGTTCTTTATAAAGCATTTAAAAGAGTTGATTTCGATCCTTGGTGACAAAGCAGACGGGTTTTTCTTTGATATTACGGGTATCAGACCATGTTTTTGTTCGATATGCATCCCGATGATGCGTGAACGAGGAATCGATTTTGATGATGAAATATCTGTTCGCAGGTTTGCAAAAGATAATATCGATCGTTTTAAAAAACGTGTTTCGGCAATCGTTCGTGAACACAAATCGGATTTAACAATATTTTATAATGCCGGTCATACGGGTCCTTGTACAAAGGAAAGCGCTGATGATTATTCGCATTTTGAACTTGAAAGTTTACCTACGGGCGGATGGGGATATCTTCATTTTCCTGTTTCTGCACGTTATGCATGTACATTGGGTAAAGATTGTATGGGAATGACAGGTAAATTCCATACATCATGGGGAGACTTTCATTCGCTGAAGGATCTTGCGGCTTTGGAATTTGAGTGCTTCAGAATGTTAAGTCACGGGTTTGCCGTTTCGATCGGAGATCAGCTTGAACCGTACGGGAAATTAAATCCGGCTGCATATAATCTGATCGGCAAAGTTTTCAAACGAATTGAAGAATGTGAAGATTGGGTAAGGCCGTCAGAGCCGATCGTTGAAGCGGCTTTGGTAACGTCCGAATGCAGTTTATTTGAACATACCATACCGGACAGTATAATGGGTGCGGTTCAAATGTTTGAAGAGATTGCGCTTCAATTTGATATCATTGATACAGATACATGTTTTGACAAATATAAACTTTTGGTTTTACCGGATGATTTGGTCGTTGATACCGATACACAAAAACGCTTGGATGCATATGTTGCGTCGGGCGGCTCTGTTATTGCATGTTTTAAAGGCGGCAGTAATGGCGGCGGAAAATATCCGGGTTGTTTTGCTGTTGCTTCTGCCGAGATAAATGAGAACTATCCGGACTTTATTGTTGCCGAAGGTTCTCTTGCAAAAGGTTTGGAACCCGAAAATGAATATGTAATATACAAACAGGGATTGCGAATATCAGCTGACGCCCATAAAGCATCAACTGAACTCAATGCTCGCGGACCGTATTTTCCAAGAAAAGGAGATCATTTTTGTTCACACCGATATACACCTTCAGCAAAGGGTGAAAAGTACCCGGTCGCAATACAAAACGGCAATGTTATTTTCTTCGCGCATCCTCTTTTCGAACAATATCGTGTCAACGCTCCGACTTGGTGTAAGGTAATTATCAATAATGCTGTTTCAAAACTCCTTCCGAAGCGAATCGTTACTCATAACGGACCTTCGACAATGACGGTTTCGATTTCGGATCAACCCGAAAACGGTCGGGCGAATGTACAATTGCTGTCATATATTCCCGTTCGTAAATCAGCCGAAATCGATATCATTGAAGAGCGTACGGTACTTCGCGATATATGTTTGGATATTGATTTACCGGGTAAAACGATCAAATCAGCAAGAGTTGTACCTGAAGATATTCCGCTTGTTTTGAACGAAAACCGAATCACTGTTCCTGAGGTCAACGGATATACGATCGTTGAATTGAAGTATTGAATCAAACTGCAGTCGAAATTGAATCAAATTGAGCTTAATTATCTTGAAAAATGAAACCGGGCAGTGTAAAATGCTCTTATCGAAAATTAATGTATTTATATAAGGAGTTATACTATGAGCAAAAAATTAAAAGTCGGCATTATCGGATGCGGAGCAATTGCAAGGGATAAACACCTGAAAGCATTGGCTTCGATTTCGGAAATCGATGTTGTTGCGTTTTGTGACATCATTGAAGAAAGAGCAGTGAAATATGCAAAAGATTACGGTGCGAAAGGTTCAAAATCATACAAAAAATATGAAGATCTGTTAAAAGATGAAACGATCGACGCAGTTCATGTATGTACCCCCAACCGCTCACATGCACCGATCACTGTTGCGGCTCTTAATGCAGGCAAACATGTAATATGTGAAAAACCGATGGCGACAAGTTATAAAGAAGCCAAGGAAATGTGCGATGCCGCTGTCAAAGCAAAGAAAATATTAACGATCGGTTATCAATATCGTTGTTTGCCGGGTCCGATGTACTTGAAAGGTCTTTGTGAAGGCGGAGAACTCGGTGAAATTTACTTTGCCAAAGCACATGCGATCCGTCGTCGCGGTGTTCCGACATGGGGCGTTTTCCTCAACGAAAAAGAACAAGGAGGAGGTCCGCTCATCGATATCGGCACTCATGCACTTGATATGACACTTTGGATGCTTGATAATTATAAGCCGAAAGTCGTTATGGGTTCTGTTTATAAAAAACTCAGCGATCATCCGGATTGCGGTAATATCTTCGGACCGTGGGATCCTAAAGAATTTACTGTCGAAGATTCAGCATTCGGTTTCATCACAATGGAAAACGGCGCAACGATCATTCTTGAATCAAGTTGGGCTCTCAATACATTGGATGTCGGTGAAGCAATGTGTTCACTCAGCGGAACAAAAGCAGGCGCATCAATGAAAGGCGGTTTAAAAATCGCTTCCGATAAAAACGGTAAATTCACGGAACTGATTCCGAACCTGGAATCCGGCTCGGTTGCATATGTACCGGGAATGAAGAGTGAATCACCTGAAGAAATGGAAGCAAGAAACTTCTATGATGCGATCCTTTACGGTACCGAGCTTCGCACAAAACCCGAACAGGCTCTTGCAGTCACGCAAATCCTCGAAGCAATTTATGAATCGGGTAAAACAGGTAAACCGGTTACATTCTGATAAGAAAGGATCAAAATAATATGCCGTTGCTTAATGAATTCAGTATTCAATTATATTCGGTTCGCGATGCGATGGAAAAAGATTTCATCGGAGTTCTTGAAAAACTCGGTAAAAACGGAATGGGTTATACCGGAGTGGAATTTGCGGGGTTCGGCGGCTTGCCGGTCGGAGAGTTGAAAAAAGTTTTGGATGATAACGGTCTTAAACCGATAGCAAGTCATACGGGTCCGGATCGTTTGCTGGGTGCGCTTGATGAAGAGATCGCATATCAAAAAGAACTCGGAATCGAATACATCATTTGTCCGTGGGCAGATATGAAAACCAAAGCAGGAGTCATTGCTCTTGCAAAAGATTTCACGGTTGTTGCCGAGAAAATAACCGCAGCCGGTATGAAGTTCGGTTATCATAATCATGCTCATGAATTTGTCGTCGATGAAGGCGAATACTTAATGGACATCTTTTTGGACAACATGCCGAGCGGAACGATTTTAGAACTCGATATATTCTGGTCCGAATATGCGGGTGTTGATTCGCTTGCGTATATGGAAAAGCATAAAAAAATCATGGAACTTTTGCATATTAAGCAAATCGATAAAGATAAAAATAATCCTGAAGTCGACAAAGGCTTGATCGATTTTGCTGATGTTATCGCTAAGGCGAAAATAATGGGTGTGAAACACTTTATTCTTGAACAGGAAGAATATGAAGTGTCTTCAATGGCAAGTGCCGAACATGCAATAAAGTATATTATGAATTTATAGTATTATTCAGTTAAATAAAAGGAGTTGCCGGTGCAACTCTTTTTATTTATTCAAATACAACGAGGTTTGCATTGAAACGGCTTGCAAGTTCTGCACATTCATCTGTGAAGCCCGACCGTGAAAACAGATAAAGGTGTCTGTTCGGGTAACGAAAGAGTCTGCTTCTTTCTTCAAGTAATCTGAGTGATTCGGCTCCGGTCGGTTCATCTGACCAAATCGCGTCGCCGAAAATTGCATGATTGTCATCGGAGTATGCTACTATCGGTATTATAGTATCGCTTTTTGTAACAAGGTCATATCCCCACCAACGTCCGACTTCGACATATCTGACATTCATTTTATCGGCAAGATTACGCTCGCTCACCCATTGGCGACATATGTCTTGGAATACTTTATTCATGAAATCGGGGATGCCTTTTGCGACACTTCGCCATATTTTATCTGTCGTTCCGCTTTGGATGAGCGATATATTGTCGGGAACGAAGCGGTACCAAAATCGGAACATGCTGTCTTCAATTTCATATACGGTTTTTTTACCGGCTTTTTCTGTTACGGGTGTGTGTTTTCCTACTATACCGTAAGATGTCAGGTTTTTTAAATAAGCCGTGCAGGCACTGGTTTCGAGTCCGACTTTTGTTGCGATCTCGGAATTTTTTGTGAGTCCCGATGCGATTGCTTTGAGGACGGCATTGTAGTATGCGGGATCGCGGACTTCTCTTCGAAGGAAGTTTGCGGGTTCTTCGAAAAGTCCCGATGATGTGTTGAAAAATGTTTGTTTGATGTTTTCTTCAATTGTCAACTCGGGATCCATCAGGTTTAGATATTTAGGGATACCGCCTGTTATTCCGTAAATCACGGCGATATCGAATGGTGAAAATTTATTGTAATGTCGTTTAGCTTCGAAGAATGTCAGGGGCTTTAATTTTATGTGTGCCGTGCGTTTACCGTGGAACGGTGAGCCGTATCCGAGGGTTTCGTTTTCCATTACTGCTTCTGACGATCCGCATATTATGAGCATGAGTTGGCTTGTTGCCAGTTTTTGTTCTATGTGTCGGCATATGAGTGCGGAGATGTTTTTATTTGATGCTGTCAAAAATTGATAATCATCGATGATAAGGACGGTTCTTTCGGTTCGGGCGAGTTTGTTCAGACGGTCGAAAACGTCAT